>Ga0209614_1000329_pt1 | contig 43355 bp, 13 predicted proteins | sample BlaSprsedimmetaG_FD_185484 | JGI IMG/M metagenome (GOLD analysis project Ga0209614, IMG submission 185484) | Hot spring sediment bacterial and archeal communities from California, USA to study Microbial Dark Matter (Phase II) - Blank Spring... ...
CGGCGGCATGAGCGGCGGCTACGGCGGCATGAGCGGCGGCTACGGCGGCATGAGCGGAATGGGTGGCTACGGTGGCGGCATGGGCGGCTATGGCATGGGCATGATGGGCGGTGGCCAGATGAGCATGCAGCGTGCGTACGACCTGCAACAGTTGGTCCAGGAGACCATCGAGCCGACCACGTGGTACTACAGCAATATCGAGGACGCCGAGACCGGGGAGTTACTCTATGGCGACGGTATGATCACGATTTACCCCCGGCAGCAGCCCAAGAAGATGGCGGTCCTGCAGACCCGCGCCGTGCATAAGAAGATCGAGGCGTTGCTGGCCGAACTGCGCAAGGCGCTCGGCCACCAGGTCTCCATCGAAGCCCGGTTCCTCGTGGTCAGCGAGAATTTCCTTGAGGACATCGGTCTGGACCTCGATTTCACGCTTAACCTCGGCGGCAAGTTCGGCATCGCCACCTTCGAGCAGAGTTCGGCCCTGGCGACGACCCCCGACGTTTCGACGAAGGTTCCTGGCAGTCTGGGTGGTATCAGCCACGCCGCCGATATATCCGGTGGCTATGGCTCCATCCTCGACGATCTCCAGGTGGCCCTGTTGATCCGCGCGACGCAGGCCCATACCGATGCCAAGGCCCTGACCGCCCCGAAGGTGACGGTGCTTAGCGGCGAATCGGCCACGTTCACCGTCTATAACGACATTTCGTACGCCCTCCCGCCCGACGTTTCCTACGGCGGCGGCACGGGCGCCTACCCCGGCGGAGGCTATCAGACATCGAGCATCCAACAGAACATCCAGCAGTTGAGCGTCGGCAGCATGCTCAACATCACCCCAACGATTACACAGGACAAGAAGTACGTCCTCTTGAATATCATGACCCAGCTTCAGGACCTCCTGAGGATGAAGACCCACCTCGTCGAGGGCCCGGTCGGATCTGAAGGCGAAGTGGCCCAGTACAGCGTTACCGTCCCTGAGACCGAAACGTCGAGCGTGATGACCCGCGTCAGCGTCCCCGACGGCGGCACGCTGCTGCTGGGAGGTCAGAAGATCACCGCTGAGATCGAGAAAGAAGCCGGCGTACCGGTGCTGAGCAAGGTTCCCGTCGTGGGGCGGCTCTTCGGCAACCGCAGCAAGGTGCGGGATCACAAGATCCTCCTGATCCTCGTGAAGCCCACGATCATACTGCAGGAGGAACGCGAAGCCGAAGCGATCGCCGCGATGGAAAACGAATTCGGACCGAGCTTCTGACGGCTGTGCGGTGTGTCTATGGGAATTACCGGGTCGTTGCGCGTAACAAAAGGCCTGCCTGGCCCCACCTATAGTGGAAGCCCACGGTCATGGAAGTCGCGGCAGGCGCACGCTGATGGGGGCGCTGTGGCTTCGGAGTATGTTCAGGAATCACAAAGGCCGCTATGGCTGACACAGTTAAACATTAAAAAGGGATAGCAGATGGAGCGTCACAATAGAATCCGAGCCGGAACCTTCAGCGTTCTCCTCGGCTCGTGCTTTTTACTGTGCGCGCAGGCGGTATCGGCGCGGGCCGACGGGGTGCTCGGTTTGAGCTTCTTCGACGCCCTCTCGCCGAAGACCGACGGCGGCGAACTGATCGTGCGGTTCCGCAGCGATCGGACGTCGGCGGCGGCGCTGGGCCTTGACGGCCCGCGAACCGCCCGCAGCGTCCGCAGCGCCGTATCCGCGAACCTCGTTTGCGGCGCCTCGGTCGACCGCACCTTTGATGGGGTGGTCGAAGGTCTGTCGCTCGTGAAGCTTCCCGCGGGCGTCTCCACCGTGGCGGCGATGCTCCGTTTCAGTGAATCGTCCGATGTCCTTTATGCCGAACCGAACTACCGGTATCGTATCAACGCTATCCCGAACGATCCTGATTTCGTTCGGCAGTGGGGACTGGACACCCTCGACGCGCCTGACGCCTGGGATATCAGGACCGATTGTAGTGATGTGATTGTGGCGGTGCTTGACACGGGCATCGACGCCCGCCATCCGGACCTGGCGGACAACCTCTGGAGGAACGACGACGAGGCCGAGGGGACCCCGTTCTTTGACGATGACGGCAACGGCTTGCTGGACGACGTTATCGGATATAACTTCGTCAACGACACCAACGACCCCAACGACGACCACTGGCACGGAACCTACGTGGCCGGCATCATCGGCGCCGTCGGCGACAACGACGAAGGCATCGCCGGGGTCTGCTGGGACGTGCGGATCATGGCCGTGAAGGTCGCCGACGCCAATGGGGAGGTGTCGCTCAGCGCCGCCATCGCGGGCATCGAGTATGCGACCCACAACGGAGCCAGGGTCATCAATATTTCGTGGGGTACGCAGGCCTTCCTGGACCCCGTGTACCTCATTCAAACACCCGACAGCCAGTCGCTGAGGGACTCCATCGAGGCCGCCGGGCAGGCGGGCGTGCTCGTGGTGGTCGCTGCCGGCAATGAGGGCGTCGATATTGACGAATCCCCCGTCTATCCGGCCTCGCTGGATTTGGCCAATGTCATCACGGTCATGGCGACCAATCGCTTCGATATACCGGCGGGGTTCAGCAATTTCGGACGATTCTCCGTGGATATCGGCGCCCCGGGCAACAACATCCTGAGCACGGCGCCGACCTATGAGACCGCCGCCATGCAGGACTGGGGGGTCAGATCCAACTACTCGATGGGTTACGGCACGTCGGCGGCGGCGCCGTTCGTCTCCGGCGCCGCGGCGATGCTGTTCGCGCAGTATCCGTCGCTGCCGGCCCCGGTGGTCAAGAAGATCCTCATGCGGTCGGTGGACCCCGTCCTGCCCGGCGTCTGCGCTTCCGGAGGCCGATTGAACCTCCACGCCGCCATGACGCTCATCCCGCAGGGCAAGCCCGGACACGCCGTCATTGCGCGCGAACCCGGCGTTATCTACGACACGATTCAGGACGCCATCGACCATGCCGTCGACGGCGATACCGTCATCGCCGAGGCCAACAGCGTCTTCATCGAGAACATCGACTTCGCGGGCAAGGCGATCCATGTCCGTAGCGGCGATATCAACGACGTCAATATCCCCGACATCAGTCCGGCCAATACCTACATCCTGGGCCTGGCGCAGGAGACCTCGACCGTGACGTTCCACAACGAGGAAGGTCCGGACTCGATCCTCCAGGGCTTCACCGTGGCCTGGGGCAGCGCGGAATTCGGCGGCGGTATCTCGTGCGACGGTTCATCCCCGTCCATTTTCGACTGCATCATCGTCGACAACTCCGCCCTGTACTACGGCGGCGGTATCGACTGCTACTATGCATCGCCATTGATCGAGAACTGCCTCATTGCGCGCAATGACACCATCGACACGGCCGGTATCGGCGCCGGCGTCAACTTCGAGAACAGCTCCGGCACCATCCGCGACTGCACCATCGAGCGCAACCGGGCCGCCAACGTCGGCGGCGGTATCGCGTGCTACAACTCCGATCCGCTGATCTTCAACAACTTCATCCTGAACAACCAGGCCCTCTACCAGGGCGGCGGCATCGACCTGGACGGCTCATCTCCGAAGATCGTCAACTGCACGATTGTCATTGATGATCCCGACGCCTCGCTGGATGGCGGCATCGTCGGCTATCGCGGTTCGGCGCCGGCCATTTCCAACTGTATCCTCTGGGGCAACGGAGATGATCTGCGCGGAGTAGCCGCGAAGTTCTCCTGCATCGAGGACGGCGACGCCGGCACCGGCAACACCAAGGCCAATCCGTTGTTCACCACCGGTCCGCTGGGCAAGTACTACCTGACCCAGAAGGCCGCCGGACAGCTTGTCAACAGCCCCTGCGTCGATACGGGCGGCACGCTGAACCTCACGCCGCCGATGGCCGCCAGGCTCCGCGCCCGCACGACCCGAACCGACAGCGGCACGGACACCGGCACGCTCGATATGGGCGCCCATTACGAGACCACCGAGGTCGAGACCTTCACGCTGACCGTCCAGATACTGCACAACGGCACGCCGACCACGGATCCGAGTCTCATGCACGGGACCGTGGACCCCAACGGCGGCACATTCCCGAAATACGCGATTGTGCCCCTGCTCGCCAAACCCGAGAATGGCTACCGGGTCAAGCTCTGGCAGGGAACCGACAACGACGCCATCAGGGATGTCAACAACTTCGCCACGATGATGAGTGACGTGACCGTCGGCATCGAGTTCGAACTCATACCCTACCATACCCTCCGCACCAGTGTCATTGGCGGCAACGGCAGCATCACGCCCGACCATCGCCGCGGGGTGTCCTACCCGGAAGGCACGGTCGTGCAGCTTACGGCCCAGCCGGACCCGGGCTACATCGTCGACACATGGACCCATACGGACGACGATACCTGCTGGACCAAAACCAATACCGTCACCATCACCCAAGACACACACGTGACCGTCTCGTTCCGCCAGCCCAGGGTCCTGCACGTGCCCGGTCAGTTCGGTGGAACCTACTTCACGTCGATCCAGCAGGCCGTCGACTTCGCCTATAATCACGGTGACACCGTCGTGGTCGCCGCCGGTACGTATGTCCTGGCCACTCCCATCATCCTCGGCGGCAAGGCCATCACCATCGCCAGCGAGCACCCGGACGACCCATGCTGCGTCGCCAACACGGTTCTTGAGTTGCCGTCGACCCGGACACAACCTGTACTGCCGGCGTTTATCCTTCAGAACGGCGAGGGCCGTGATACGGTCATCGAGGGCTTCACTATCCGCGGCTATGACATTCGCGATCCCATCGACCCGTACCAACTGGGCGACGATGATGATGGGGCCGGCGCACCGGGCGTGGATACCTTCGGCGGGGCCATCCGTTGCCTCAACGGCGCCGGGCCGACCCTGTCACATCTGATTATCGAGAACGTTATTGCCCGCGGCACAAAGGGCCAGGATGGCGCTCTCGACCCCCAGCCGCCGCTGCCCGCTCCGCCGGGCAAGCCCGACACGCCCCCTGCGCCCGATCCATTGCCCCAGCCGGGCCCGCCGGATGCGAACGTCGTCAAGTGGTCCCAGCCCCCGGTCGATGTACAGGGTCTCGCGCTGAGTTACCAAGGCTGGTCGGAACGGTCTATCATCGCCGCAGGGCAACCGGTCATGGCGGATGATTTCCTCTGTACAAACCAGCTTCCCATCACGGGCTACCGATGGTGGGGGACGTTTGAGGGCTATGTGGACAACCAGGATGTCCCCACGGCGAACCTTCCGCTGGAGTTCAGAATCCGGATACTCACCGACGAGCCGAACAATCCCAATGACCCGAACAGTTTCAGCCATCCCGAGCGGGCGGTCCATACGGTGGTTGCCCCGCGGGATTGGTATACCGTTGAGTGGTTCGGCTGGGAGATCGATCCGAACGACCCGAACGCGGCGACAAAGCCCAAGAAGGGCATTTTCGAGTTCACCTTCGATGCGACCCGCCCGCCGTCCGGACCCGACCCCAACGATCCGAATGGCACGATCACGCCCGATCCGGACCCGAACATGTACTGGTTCCAGCCGGACGATGACGGCGTGTACTGGGTCTCGATCGGTGCGGTCTATCAGGGAACGCCGACCCGCCGCTTCGGATGGTTTACACGGCCGCAGTACTTCCTCGACGCCGCGGCCAGAACCACCGATGGAATGGTCTATGAGCCGCTCATCTATGACGCCAACGAATGGGACCTGAGCTTCGAGCTGCTCTATGCGCCCGACGGCAATACGCCCGTGGGCGGTTACGACGGCGAGGATGGCCAGGATGGTCAGGATGGGATGCCGGGCGCCAACGGTATACCCGGTCCCAACGGCATTGACGGCGGACGCGGGGGCCACGTTTATGGCGGCGCTCTGTACTTCGACGGCAACAGCAGTCCTCTGATCTCGAACGTGAAGATTATCAACTGCCACGCCCTGGCCGGCGACGCCGGTCGCGGCGGACGCGGCTGGGACGGCCAGGACGGCCAGGATGGCCAGGACGGCCAGGACGGTCAGGACGGCCAGGATGGCGGCGAAGGCATCAATGACGGTCCGGCCGGCAGCGGCGGCGACGGCGGCAATGCCGGCGACGGCGGTCGCGGCGGCAACGGCGGTCGCGGCGGCGATGGCGGCATGGGCGCCGACGGCGGATCAGGCCTCGGCGGCGCCATCTACTTCGGCCCGAACTGCAAGCCCGAATTGCGCTGGGTCCACATCGTCGGCTGCTCCACGGCGCCCGGTTCCGGCGCGGAGGGCGGGCCGGCCGGCTTCGGCGGCGACGGCGGCAATGGCGGTTCCGGCGGTTCCGGCGGCAGCGGCGGCTCCGGCGAACCAGACGGCGCCGACGGCGCTGATGGCGCCGATGCCCCAGGCGGACGCGGCGGAGACGGCGGTCGCGGCGGCGACGCCGGCCGTAACGGTCTGGGCTCTGTCGGCGGGGCGATCTACTTCGGCGAGAATACCTATGCCCGGATGACCGATGTCAATATCGTAAGCACCACCGTCAGCGTTCTGGTCAATTCCACCAGCTACTCCGGCGGCCGCGGCGGCGATGGCGGCAACGGCGGCAACGGGGCCGGCGATGCACCCGGTGGTCCCGGCGGCAACGGCTGGAACGGCGGCAGCGGCGGCAACAACGACGCCCCGGATGGCATTGACTACGAGGACGCCAGCAACGGAATGAGTTCGGCCTACTCGCCACTCGGCAACGGCGGGGCCAACTTCTACGAGCCCAACTGCGTCTCGATTCAGCTGCGGGTCTTTATCACCGACTCGAACAACGTCAGCACCGGCTACACCGGCGGCGCCGAGTTCTACAGTTCCCTGGGCCAGGTCGGCTGCAAGGCCGTTCTCAACGACTGCCGTTACGTGGGCAATATGACCGCTTCCAGCGGCGCTGCGCAGTACTTCAGTTCGTATTGCGAGGTCGATGTCAACAACTGCGATTACATCGGCAACATCGCGGGCGTCGACGGCGGCGGTCTGTACATTGAGACCGACGCTGTGCTCGACATCCGTAACAGCCGATTCATCGAGAACAGGGCCGTGGGCTTTTCCATAAACTCGCCACCCACAAATTACTGGTACTCCCTTGACGATGTCTCGGTGCAGTACGCCGGTCGCGGCGGCGCCCTGTACGGCGGTGGGATGATTCGCTATCGGTTTGCCCCGGGCGGCACGTTGATTGGCGAATTCCACAACGGTAGCACTATTACCATCGACGGCAGCTACTTTGCCCGCAACAACGCCGGCGTCGGCGGCGCGGCCTACTGGTACGGGGGCGGCGCAGAGGTCCTCATTACCAACACACAGGTCGTGCAGAACGCCGCGGTCCACGGCGGCGGTCTGTTCTGGAGCGAAGGCGCCCCGGTTATCCGCGGATGCAGCATCATCGGCAACACCGCCGAGGGCCGCCAGATCGCCCTGGATTACAGCCAACTTGGAATCAGCGGCGCCTCGATGTACCTGGGCGACAGCCGTTTCTATGGCGGCGGCGCGGGTTTGTTCTGCTGGGCCAGCGAAGCCGTCATCGAGAACTGCTTCATCATGAACAACAGGGCCAGCGGCTCGGGCGGCGGCGTCTACTTCGGCGGGGCCTCCCTGCCTCCGATGCTGCGCAACTGCCTGGTCAAGGGTAATAGCGCGGTCATCGACGGCGGCGGCATCGTATCCTACTGGTACGCCTCGCCGACCATTGCCAACTGCACCATCGTAGACAACACGGCCTACGACCCGTACACGTCCTTCCACGGCCGCGGCGGCGGTCTGTCCTGCTCCTACGAGAGCAATACCCTGCTGACCGACAGCATTCTCTGGGGCAACACCGGCCAGATCGGCAACCAGATCGCCATCGGCAGCGATTCTAATCCGCAATACATGCAGCGGCCCGCGACGCTCACGGTCTTGCACTGCGACGTCCAGGGCGGCAATAGCCCGGCGGCCGTGCACGTGCAGCCTGGCCGGGTGCTCAACTGGCTCGGCGGCAATATCGACGCCGACCCGCGCTTCGTGGCCACCGCGGGCCTGGCCAACGCCTACTACCTCAGCCACGCGGCCCTGGGACAGGGTCCCGACAGCCCGTGCATCAACGCCGGCAGTGATACGGCCGTGAGTCTCGGCCTCGCCGGCCACAGCACGCGCAGCGACGGCGGCGTGGATACCGGCGTCGCCGACATCGGTCTGCACTACCCCGTATCGACCGGCCAGGTGCAGCTTGTGGTCAACGTCGTCGGCACCAAGGGAACGGTATCGCCCCTGGGCGGGACCTACAACCGTTACACGGTCGTCACCCTGACCGCCACCGTCAGCCCGGGCTACCGCGTCCGGTGGACCGGCACCGACGACGACCTCACCGAGGGTCTGACCGCCACGGTCACAATGACCGACAACCGCACCGTCACGGCTGTCATCTATCAACCCAGAACGCTCAAGGTCCCGCAGGATTATCAGACGATTCAGCGGGCCATCGACGACTCCCAGGACGGCGACGTCATCCTTCTCAATCGTGGCCTCTACCGCGGCGAGTTGCTCACCATTCCCAACAGGAAACTGACGATTACCAGCATGAACCCGGAGGACCCGTGCTGCGTGGCCGATACGGTGATCGACTACACGGGCTATGTCAATCGGTTCCTGTACTTCGCCGCCGGCACCGGCCCGGACACTGTGCTCAACGGCGTTACGATAGCCAACGCCCGACGGACGGTGGGTTCGAGAGGCGCTCCGGACGGCGCGGGGGCCAACGGCCTGTTCGGCTGGCCCAACCGCGGCGCCGCCATCTTCATCGAATCCGGCGCCGGTCCGACCATCGTCAACTGCGTCATCCGCGACAGTGTTCTGATCGCCGGCGACGCCAGCGCCGGCAACACCGGCGCCGCCAACGGCGACCCGATATTCCCCGATCGGGACGACTCAGAATTGTACACGGCCGGCCAACTGGGCGGCAAGGGCGCCCCCGGCGGCGACGCCATGGGCGGCGGCATCTACTGCGGCATGTTCAGCTACCCGACCCTGCGCAACATCACGGTCCAGAACTGCTCGGCCACCGGTGGCGACGGCAGCCGCGGCGGTGACGGCGGCAATGGCGTGAATAACGGCGCCGGCGGCCAGGGAGGCGACGGCAACCGCGGCGGCGACGGCGGTGCGGCCTATGGCGGCGGTATCTTCTTCGATTACGGCAGCCGCCCCAAGGTCTTCGACTGTAACATCATCAACTGCCAGGCCATCGGCGGCAACGCCGGCGACGCCGGAAACGGCGGCCCATCCCAGGGCGACAACAACAGCGGCAACGGCGGCAACGGCGGCATCGGCGGTGATAACGGCCGTGCCTACGGCGCCGGCATCCACTTTGCCGGCAGCGCAATCGCCACACTTGACAACACGCGCATCATCAACTGCTCGGCTACCGCGGGCCTTGCCGGCGACGGCGGAGACTACGGGCCGGGCAACAACAGCGACGGCTTCGCCGATATCGGCGGCGGTTTGCTCGGCTCCTATTGGAGAAACAGCGCCCACGGCGGCGCCCTCTATTGTGGACCGGAAAGCGATATCCGACTAGCCCGCTGCGAAATCAGCGGCAACACCGTTCAGGGCAACATGAGCGGCATTGGCGGCGTCAACTCAAATACCATCGACGCGGACCCATTGTTTGCATACGTCATCCCCACCTTTGGCGGTGGCATCTTCTGCGAGGCCGAGTCCCAGGTCCTTATCTCCGACTGCAACATCGCAACGAACGCGGCGCTGGACGTCAACGACCCCAACAACGCGGCCCTGCCCGCCTATCGCCTGAATCCGTATATCAGCTACGGCGGCGGCATCGCCTACATCGACGCCGCGCGGGTCCAGGTGGTCGACAGCAACGTCACAGGCAACTTCGCGACCATCGGCGGCGGCGTATATGGCGACGGCGCTCTTGCCAGCACCTTCACCGATTCCAATTTCGCCGACAACGTCGCCTTCAAGGGCGGGGCCATCTACGCGGTCGACGGCGATGATTGGACCATTGAGAACAGCACCATTGTCCGCAACCAGGCGCTTCGGCCGGGCGGCGAGGGCGGCGGTCTGTTCATCGCGTCGTCACCGCTTCTCGTCTTCGATAGCAACATTTCCTCCAACGAGGCCGCCTACTCGGGCGGCGGCGTGTATGCCGCCGGTTCGGGCTTCCTGCCGGCCGAGTTGCACAACAACCTGATCACCCACAACATCGCCACGCGCGACGGCGGCGGCATCAGCGCCAACTGGCACAGCGAACTGATCGTCACCAACTGCACCATCGCCGACAACGAGGTCGTGGCGGCCCCGGCCTATGGCGGCGGCATCTTTACCGCCTACGGCGCCCGCGTGGACGTGACCAACTCCATCATCTGGGACAACGTCAGCCGCTATGACGGCACCCAGATCGGCGTAGGCAGCGGCGATCCTCGCTATCCGCAGCCATCGTCCATGAGCGTGTCTTATAGTATCGTCGAGCCCGGCCCGAACGACCCCAATGCCTTCGGACCGACGGCCCTCGACATCGTGTTCATGATCGACTCGACCGGCAGCATGGGCGGAGATATCGCGGCCGTAGCGGCCGCCGCCGGCCAGATCACCCAGTTGATCGGTTCGACCATTCCCGACTTCCGCATCGCCGTGGTCGATTATCGCGACTTCGATACGCCCGGCATGGGAGGCCCCGGAGATTATCCGTACCGCGACGTGGTACCGTTCACGCGCAACGTCCCGCAGGTCATCGCCGGACTCAATACGCTTGCCGCCGGCGGCGGCGGCGACGAGCCCGAGTCCGTCTATGCGGCGCTGATGCACTGCATGAACCCGACCCGCCTGGAGACCGATTTGACGGCCGCCGGCGCCGCGGCCTTCATCCAGCCGGCATCGCCCGGCATCGGCCAGTGGCGGCCCGGCCAGGGCGTCGCGCGAGCGATTATTGTCATGGCCGACGCCCCGCCGCACGATCCGGAGGCCTTCGTCAATTACACGCTGGCCGACATCGTGGATGAGGCCCGCAGCGCCCCTGCGCCCAAGCAGATATTCACCATCCCGGTCCGCGGCACCGCCCAAACGCTTCAGTATTTCACGGCCCTGGCACAGGGCACCGGCGGCATCATGATTGAGGCCGCCGCGTCCGCCGACGTTGTTGACGCCATCATGGAGGCCATCCGTCTAATGGCCTGGGTCCCGCCCGCGATATACGTCGAGAACGGTTGCCAGCTCAGTGGCTGGGATGCCGCCGCCAGGGTCTGGGCGGCTGGCCTGTACAACATCGAGGAAGACCCGAACTTCGTATACGGCTATTATCTGGCCCATCTGGATACGGGGCAGGATATCAATTCGCCGGCCATCGACGCCGGCAGCGCCTCGGCCGCCGACCTCGGCCTGGCCGCTCACACAACCCGCATCGACGGCGTATTCGACGCCGCCGCGGTTGACATGGGCTACCACTATCGCAAGGGTGTGGATCGCTACGAACTCAAGATTCAAATCGTTGAAGATCCGCTCAACCCCGGCATCCACGGCAGGACCGATCCCAACGGCGGCTGGTTCTACGACGGCACCGTGGTCAAGGTCCGCGCGATTGCCGACGAGGGCTACTACCTCCAGGGCTACTACGACGTCAACGATGTCCTGCTTTCCACGGAGAAGGTCTATCCTGTCGTCATGGACGCCAATCAGGTGCTCCGCGTCCGGTTCCGCGTCGCCAAGAAGACGCAGGTCTCCGGCGGCGGGCCCGCGCTGGCTCAGGCCGTGCAGAACGCCGGCAACGGCGATACCCTCGTCGTCGCGGCCGGGGTCTACGACGGCAACATCGACCTGCAGGGCAAGGACCTGCGAATCATGAGCGTCAATCCCGATGACGCGAACGTCGTCGCCACGACGATTATCGACGGCCGCAACGCCACGCGAGGTCTTATCCTCAGCGGCGGCATCGACCCCGTCATCAACGGCCTGACCATCATCAATGCCGGCGCATTCGGTCTGCCCGGCGGCGGCATCTTCATCGATGCCAACAGCAGCCCGACGATCATCAACACGGTCATCAGGAACTGCACGGTCACCGACAGCCACGGCGGCGGCGTCTACATCGGCGCCAACAGCCGCCCGGCCTTCATCAATGTGCGTATCTCCGGTTGCACCGCGGACAACGGCAACGGCGGCGGCGTCTTCGTCGACGTCAACAGCACTCCGTCGTTCGCGGACTGCGTGATCGCCGACTGCAACGCCGGCGGTTCCGGCGGGGCCGTCTACTTCGCCGAGGACGCCGCGGGTCTGTTCCTCGATGTGGACATGACGAATAACATCGCCGGATTCTACGGCGGCGCCATTGCTCACAGCGACGAAAGCCGCAGCGAACTGCATCGCTGCCTGATCACCGGCAACACGGCGGGCTCCTCCGGCGGCGCCATGTTCTATGACGTCAATGCGGTCGCCGACATCAACGAATGCCACTTCGCGGACAACACCACCGCCGGCAGCGGCGGCGCCATTCGCTTCGGCGAGGCCAGCCGCTTCCACGTTGTCGACAGCAACTTCATTGGGCATACCGCCGACATCGGCGGCGCTCTGCGATTCGACGTCAACAGCGTCGGCCAAATCGTCGGCTCGCTGATCGTCAATAACGCGGCCACCGAAGACGGCGGCGCCATCTACATGCTCGACTGCAACGCCGTCGATATCGTGGATTGCAACATTGCCTTCAATGCCGCGGCCAGAGGCGGCGGTATCTGGGCGATGGGCACACAGACCTCGACGATCACCGGTTCGCGAATCAACTACAACACCGCCGGCGGCATCGCCGTGACCCAGGGCGGCGGCATCTACGCCTTCGAGGGCCCGCAGTGGATCGCCGACTGTGAGATTAACTACAACAGCGCCGTCACCAGCGGCGGCGGCCTGTATCTCGCCGGCGACTTTGCGCCGGTGCTCAACAACTGTCTGATCACCAACAACGTCGCCAACCGCGACGGTGGCGGCGTCAGCGTCAACTGGCAGACGGTCGCGTCGCTGCGTCACTGCACCATCGCCGACAACGAGGCCACCGGCGCCTACTCTTACGGCGGCGGTCTGTATGCCTCCTACGAGAGCGTCGTCGACGTCAACAACTCTATCATCTGGGACAACAACAGCACCAACGGCGCCCAGGTCGCGCTGGCCAGCGGCGACGTCCCCTATCCGCTGACCTCCAGACTCACCATCGCCAATACCAATATCGGGCCCCAGTTCGACCCGAATCGGATCATCGATGAGTTCCCGACGAATCCCTATGCGGGTCTCCTGACGTCGACCGACAGGACCCCATTGCTCGTCGATGCCCAGACCATCTACAACCGGCTCGACAGCGCCGGCAGGGCCGACGTTATCGTCATGCTGGCCGCCCCGACGGAATTGTTCGCGGCCACCAACTGGAATTCGCCGGTGTCCGTTGCCACGCTGCGTGCCGACATCGACCAGCGTCAGGACGCCGTCCTGGCGACGCTGAGCCCCGCGGAGTTCCAGATCAAGCACCGTTATGAGAACATCGCGGGCTTCTCCGGAAGCGTCTCACCGGCCGGCTTGCAGAAGCTCCGCGCCCACAACCTCGTCCGCCACGTCGAGCCCGTCCGGGAACTCCAGTGGGCCATGGCCCAGGGTATCCCGCTGGCCAACGCCGTCACCGCACGGCAGATGTACAACGGCTCCAACGTCGCCGTCGCTATCTGCGACAGCGGCTTCGATTATACCCACCCGATGCTTGGCGGCGGCGGATTCCCCAACGCCAAGATCATCGGCGGTTATGACTTCGGTAACAACGATCCGGATCCGCTCCATGAGGGCCATCCGCACGGCACTTGCTGTGCTGGTATCGCCGCCGGCTCGCTGGGCATGGTCGGCGACTACATCGGCGGTGTGGCCCCCGGCGCGGGCATCTACGGCCTGAAGATATCCATCGGCATGGGCGGCCCGCTGACGAACGCCGCCGTGGCGGCCTGGGACTGGTGCGTCACGCATCGCGACGACAATCCGGCCAAGCCGATTCGCGTCATCAGCAACAGTTGGGGCGGCGGCGGACCCATCGACGATCCGGCCGTGGCCGACGGTATGTCGCCGGCCCTGACGGCCGCGGCCGATGCCGCGACAGCCGCCGGTATTACCGTCATGGCGTCCTCCGGCAACGAGGGCTTTGCCGGAACGGGCATTTCCTGGCCCGCGGCCATGAGCAAGGTTGTTTCCGTCGGCGCCGTCCACGACACGCTCGATACCGTCATGTCCTACTCCAACGCGGGCGATCTGCTCGATATTCTCGCCCCGGGCGACCCGCTGTACACAACGGACATCGTCGGGGCCGGGGGTTACAACCCGGGCGACTATATGCCGAACTTCAACGGCACCTCGGCGGCCTGTCCGTTTGCGGCCGGCTGCGTGGCTGTAATGCAGGACGCCGCATTCGCCAAGACCGGTCTGTATCTGCCCTGGACGGAAATCCGCGACACCCTCGTCCGTACCGGTGATCCCGTCACCGATACGAAGACGCCACTGACCCGGCCGCGAGTCAACCTGGGCAAGGCCCTGTCCGGCTTCGGCGGGCTGCCGATCTATGTCGCACGCGGCTGCACCCTCAATGGCTGGACTGCGCCCGATTCCAACAACTACTGGGCATGGGATTCGGACCTATGGGAAACGACCAACATCCTCGAGGCCGACCCGAACTTCGCCCGCGACTACTATCTCTCGCATATCGCCACCGGCCATCTTATCAACAGCATCTGCATCGACGCCGGCAGCGATGACGCCAATGCCTTCGGCCTGGAAAACTACACGACCCGCGTCGACGGAGCCGCCGATACCGGCCGCGTGGACCTGGGTTACCACCATCGCACGGGTGTCGCCAAGTACGACCTTTACACGTTCGTTCTGGAGGATGCGAACGACCCGGGCGTCCACGGCGCCATCGAGCCCAACGGCGGGGCCTTCTACGACGGCGAGGTCGTCCAACTCCGCGCCATCGCCGATCCGGGCTATGCATTGCTCGGCTGGTATGACGTCAACAACGTCCGGCTGTCCGTCTCCAAGACGCTCAACGTCGTGATGGACGCCAACCAGGTCATCCTCGCCAGGTTCCGAAAGCCCAGGAAGATCAATATCAGCGGCGGCGGCGCGGCGTTGCAGCAGGCCGCCACCAGGGCTGAAAACGGCGACACTCTCATCGTCGCCGAGGGCGTCTACAGCGGCGGTATTGACCTGCAGGGCAAGGCGCTGCGCCTGGTCAGCACCAACCCGGACGACCCCGACGTCGTCGCCGCGACCGTCATTAACGCCGGTCTCGGCGGCCGCGGCATCACCATCGGCGCCGATGTCGACGACGACACCGTCGTCAACGGCGTGACCATCATCAATGGCGGCCTGTTCGGCGAATCGGGATCCGCCCTCTACATCGGACCCAACAGCACCCCGATTATCGCCAACGTTGTGATCGACGACTGCGTGGTCCTGTTCGCCAACGGCGGCGCCGTCCATATCGACGTCAATAGCAGCCCGTTGTTCAACAACGTCACAATCAGCAACTGCACCGTTATCTCCGGCAACGGCGGCGGCGTCTACGCCGACGTCAACAGCAGTCCCGTGTTCACGCGCTGTACCATCCAGGGATGCGCCGCCGGCGGACAAGGCGCCGCGGCCTACCTCGGCACCGGTTCACGGTCGCTGTTTGTCGATTGTAACATCACCGACAACTTCGCCGCTCTCAGCGGCGGTGCGCTGTTCTACGGCATCGACAGCGTAGCCACCCTCCAGCGGTGCCTGCTGGAGTCCAACACGGCCGGCACCGACGGCGGCGCTCTCTATCTGTCGACCCGCGTCGAGTCGCACATCCACGACTGCAACGTCGTGGACAACTTTGCCGGTGGCAGCGGCGGGGCGATCCTCGTCTACCGCGACAACCTGCTCGACATCGCCGACTGCAACATCTCCGACAACGTGGCCTCCAGCGGCTTCGGTGGCGCCCTCCGAATCGACGCCAACAGCGCCGGCTATATCAGCCGCAACCTCATCCGCGACAACGACGGCGAGATCGACGGCGGCGGCCTGTTCATCATCGACAGCAATACGCTGACCATCGCCGACTGCAACATCTCCGGCAACCTCGCGGTCCGCGGCGGCGGCATCTACGTCGAGCACTCGCCCAAGACCACCATCACGGACTGCATCCTCACCCTCAACGAGGCCATCCGTGTGACGTTCATTCCCGAATACTGGACCATCGACCCGAACGACCCGAACGTCCCGCCGATTCCGGGCGGTGACCCGAACGATCCAAACACCATCATCATCGTGCGCGAAGACCGCAGCGGCATCGGCCAGGGCGGCGCCATCTATTCCTTCGCCGGCCCGCAACTGATCCAGCACTGCGATATCCGGGGCAACAGCGCCAACACCAGCGGAGGTGGCATCTACTTCTCCGGTGGAGAGTACGACCTGACGCTGCTGCACAACTGCCAGATCGTCGGCAACGCGGCCGGTCGCGACGGCGGCGGCGTCTCCACCAACTGGCAACAGCAGCTTGATATCCAGAACTGCACCATCGCCGACAACTCCCTCAGCGCCGTCTTCAGCTACGGCGGCGGTCTGTACGGCTCCTATGAGACCCATACCGAGGTCCGCAACTCCATTATCTGGACCAACAGCGGCTCGCGGGGCTCTCAGGTGGCCGTAGCCAGCGGCGATTGGGCCTACCCGCTCACATCGTCCATGAAGATCACCAGCAGCGACATCTTCCTCGGCGCCGTTGGCAGTATCGGAACCGTGGACGCCGACCGCCCGCCGGTCATCCGTCCCGGGTTCAGCAGCTTCACCCTGCCGGGCAACGACGACCTCTCCAGCGGCCTGGTCAACATGGGCTTCAACATCGACTATTTCGGGGTCCAGACCAACGCCTTGTACGTCAACAACAACGGCAACGTCACCTTTGACCTGCCGCTGTGGACCTTCACCCCGTTCGGTCTGACCACGAACATCGGCACCAGCATCATCGCTCCGTTCTTCGCCGATGTGGATACCCGCGCCGGCGCCACGGTTACCTACGGCCCCGGCACGGTCGGCGGCCGTCCCGCCTTCGGCGTCAACTGGGTGAACGTCGGCTACTTCACCACGCACATCGACAAGACCAACAGCTTCCAGCTGGTCCTCATCGAACGCTCCGACCGCGCGCCCGGCGACTTTGACATCGAGTTCAACTACGGAAGAATCCTCTGGGAGACCGGCGACGCCAGCGGCGGCATAGGCGGCTTTGGCGGCTTCAGCGCCCGGGTGGGCTTCTCCAACGGCACCGGCAACCCCGGAACCTACTACGAACTGCCGGGTTCCGGCGTGCCGGGATACTTCCTTGACAGCAGCCCCACCGGCCTTGTCCACGACAGCCGCAACAGCAACCTCGACGGCCGGTACATCTTCTCGGTTCGCCAGGGTGCGCTGGATATCGCCGCGGGCATGCCGATCTGGGTCGATCCGGGCTGCACCCTCGAAGGCTGGGACCCCAACGACCCGAACGCCCCGCTCGATCCCAATCGTCCGTTCGATCCGTGGGACCCCGCGACCCGCAACATCTGGAGTGACCCGAACTTCGTGGCCGGTCCTCTGGGCGACTACTACCTCAGCCAGATCGGGGCCGGTCTGCTGCAGTTTGTCGACAGCAACTGCCTCGACGCCGGCGACGACACCGCCGCGGCCCTGGGTCTCGATACGCGCACGACCCGCACCGACCTAGCGCCCGACGCCGGCATGGTGGACCTCGGCTATCATTACCCGGTCGATCGCGGCATCGAATACAAACTGACCCTCGTCGTGGGCAACCACGGCACGGTGGATATCACCCCCGCCGCCCTGGGTCTGCCCGGCGGCGTCCATGACCCCAACACCGGCGGCCGCACCTATACGTTCTACCGGGGAACCGTCGTCCAGTTGGCCGCGGCCCCGGCCACCGGCTACCGGGTCGCATTCTGGAACGGCACGGATCGGATGCCCGCCTGGAACCGCAACATCAACACCGTCACCATCACCGGCGATGCCGTGGTCCACGTCGGCTTCGAGCTCGACCAGACCCGGTACATCTCCGTCCCATTCCATTATCCGTCCATTGAACAGGCGATCTCCGCCGCCGGCTACGGTGATACGAAGATCGTCGTCGAGCGGGGCGTCTACCAGGTCGTCGACCCCAACGGGATCGACTTCCAGGGCAAGGCCATTACGCTCATGTCCACCAATCCCGAGAACCCGACCGTGGTGGCCAATACGATCCTCCAGGCGGCCGGAAATGAATTCTCACCGCAGCGAGTCCTGCACTTCTTCCGCGGCGAAGACCCCAACACGGTCGTCTCCGGTTTCACCATTACCGGCGGCTGGATCAACGGCGGCAACGCCCTTAACGGCCGCTTTGGAGTGGCCACGCCCGTTCCATACGAGCCCCGGCTTTACAGTCCTCCGGTCGACAATCCTGCGCCGCGGGCTGAGCGGGGCGACGATCTGGCCGGCAACGGCTACGGCGGCGGCATCCTCTGCGAGAACGGCAGCTCGCCGACCATCAAGAACTGTATCATCCGAGACAATGTTGTAACCGGCGCCCGTGGCGGCGACGGCGCGAACGGCCAGGGCGGCCCATGGACCTGGGTATCGCCGGCCGGCGAAGCCGGACAGACCAACGACGGTCAGTGGGGCGGCGCCGGCGGCACCGGCAGTGGTAGCGGTTCCGGCGGCGGCATCGCCTGCCTGACCGGCAGCAGCCCCATCCTCATTGGATGTACGTTCGAGGGCAACGTCGCCCGCGGCGGCCAGGGTGGCAACGGCGGCAACGGCGGCATAGCCGACGGTGGCGCCGAGAGCTTTGGCGGCGACGGCGGAAACGCCGAGGGCGACGGCCACGGCGGCGCCATCTACTGTGAAGATGACAGCGTCCCGACCATCGTCAACTGCAAGTTCGTCGATAACCTCGCCACCACCGGTCAGTTCGGTTACGGCGGTGCGCGAGGCGATGGCACCGTTATCCCTGCGCCGGTCGGTCCGGCCGGTCCCGGCTTCAGCGGCCAGGCCCTGACTTACGGCGGCATCGCCGGGGGCGCCATCTACGCAACACGCGCCGACATCACCCTCCGGGACTGCGTCTTCGAAGGCAACGGCTCTTACGAACAGCACCCGGCCTCCTTCAACGTCTCCAACAGCCACTACGATGAGGTGTACAGGGAGGTCTACATCGTCCAGTCCCGTGGTGCCGCCGTCTACAGTGGCGGCGGTCATGCCGTGTCCATCGAGGACAGCACGTTTACCGGCCAGATCGGCGGTACGGTCTATGTGGCCGCCCGCTCGGTCGTGGACATCAACGACTGTCTGTTCGCCAACAACGAACTGACGCGGCGCACACAGCTGGACAACACCTACAGCAGCGTCTTCGGTTATACCTATGGTTACGCCTTGTCCAGCTACTTCGGCTACATGCCCGCGGAGTACCAGGGCGCTGCGTTGTACGTTGGGCCCAACGGCCGCGGCGTTCAGGTCCGCAACACGATGTTCCACGGCAACCGGGCCGATGAAGACGGCGGCGCCGTCAGCATCAACACCGACGCCAACTTCGTGAACTGCTGGTTCGCCGGCAACGAAGCCGGCGGCAATGGCGGCGCCGTGGAAGGCTACTATGACTACACCACCGAGGCGTTCTCCGGCGGCGGGTCCGTTACAGGCATCTCCTTCACGTCCGGCTCCGGATTCTCGTCCATCTATTACTCCCTCTACTATGCCCTGGGCTACTACACCTCCCAGTACACCCTCCCGACGGTATCCTCGCCGAACGACCCGAATATTGACACGACCTTGAACCTGACCTTTACGGGTTGCAGTTTCGCCAACAACCGGGCCGTCCAGGGTATTGACGGATGGGGAGGCGCGGTCCACCTGCACGACTTCAACGGCGTCTTCACGGATTGCTACTTCGTCGGCAATGTCGCCAAGAGCGGCGGCGCCATGATGTTCGTGGGCGGTGACGCCAGGCTCAACGGCGGCATCGTCACGGGCAACCGCGCCACCGGCGGCAGCGGCATCACGTCTCCAGACGACCCCAACACGTACTTCTCCAGGGGACAGTACTACGGCGGTCTCTACAGCATCTATCTGTCCTACGACAGCATCGTCCCGCCGATTAACGAGCAGCGCAGCATCGACGTCGGCGGCGGCATTGTGTTCGCCACCTCGCACGGCCTTGTGGAGCACGTCCAGTTCACCAACAACAGCGTAGCGGGCGCCAACGCCGCGGGCGGCGCCATCGCCTTCTACGGCGGCAATTACGACCACACCGTCAAGAACTGCCTGCTGACCGGCAATACATCCAGCGCTGTCGGCGGCGCACTCGCCGCCAAGGTCTATGCCTCGCCGGTGATTGTCCACTCGACATTCAGCGACAACACCGCCTTGCAGGGCGGCGCCCTGTACTGCGACTGGAGTTCCGATGCCATCGTCAGCGACAATATCGTCGCCAACAGCGTCGGTACGGCTATCGTCGAGGAGGACTTCGGCGAGTCAACCATCGAGTACACATTGTTCTACAACAACGCCGGCGGCGATTACGGCCTGTATGACAGCTATGCCGGGCGTCTGGCCACCGTCGCTGGAACCGACCTGAGCGGCTCCAACCTTGCGGGCAATCCGCTCTTTGTCGCCGGGCCTCTGGGGACCTTCTACCTCAGCCAGACCGCCGGCGGCCAGCCTGCCGATAGCCCCGCCATCGACGCCGGAAGCATCACGTCGGTCGCCGCCGGGCTTGCTTCGCGCACGACCCGCATCGACGGCGCCGGCGACAGCGGCGCGGTGGATATGGGCTTCCACTACCCCGACCACACCACGCTGCCGCAATACACGCTGACGGTCACCGTTATCGGCGGACACGGCACGGTCGAACCGGCCGGCGGAACCTACTATGCCGGCACGCCCGTCGTGCTCACCGCCCGTCCGGATACCGGCTACCGGGTCCAGTCATGGAGCGGCACCGTCGACGACAGCGCCACCGGCCTGCGGAACACCGTCTACATGCGTTCCGACATGCAGGTCGCCGTGCGGTTCAACCAGCGGCGGGTCATCGTCGTCGGCAGCGACCCGAACTACGGCTCGATCCAGCACGCGATTGAAGAGGCCAGGGACGGCGACGTGGTGGTCCTGCCCAGCGGCGTCTACAGACCCGCCAACCCGTACACCTACCTCGATCTCTCGGGCAAGGGCATCACCCTGACGGGCACGAACCCTGACGACCCGAACGTCACCGCCAACACGATCCTCACCGGCTACCAGTTGTACATCGGCGACGGCCGCCGCAAGAACGAGAGCATCATCGAAGGGATCACATTCGACACTGGTTGCTTCGTTGAGATATGGAATAGCTCACCGACAATCCGTAACTGCGTCTTCCGCAACCTCAACTGGGTCGGCGGCAATGGCTCTACGCCGGTGAACCCGCCGGCCGACGGCACCGACGGCAGCCCCGTCGTTGGCGGCGCCATGATCATCTATAACGGCTCGCCGCAGATACAGAACTGTCTGTTCGACGACTGCTCGGTCACGGGCGGCAGCGGCGGACGCGGCTCCGACGGCGGCGGCCGCCATGACGAGGGATATGACGGCGGCTGGGCCGGTTGGGCCTATGGCGGCGCCGTCTACATCACCTATCACAGCGACCCGGTCTTCAGAGACTGTACGTTCCGCAACTGCTTCGCCGCCGGCGGCAATGGCGGTGATGGCGGCAACGGAACCGGCCCAGCTCACGGCGGCCGTGGCGGCAACTGGGAGTGGTCTCCCAACATCGAGCGAGAAATCTGGCTCGAAGGCTGGTGGGACGGCTGGGAATGGGGTCCGTTCGAGCCCAACGGCGTCCTGCGGGCTGACTACGGCACGCTCGGAACCTTCGGCTTCTACCGCGACTATTGGAAGCACAGCGGTTACGGCGGCGCCGTCTACATCGAACGCAACAGCGCCCCGCAGTTCATCGACTGCAACTTCGTCGAGAACCGCACCTTCGGCGGCGTCTGCGGCATCGGCGGAAGCACCACGCCGACACCCAACCGCAACCTCGACATCCCGAACTTCGGCGGCGCGGTCTACGCCGGTTACGCGAGCCGTCCGACCTTCATGAACTGCTCGTTCCGCAACAGCCTGGCCGATACGAACACCGTGGCTCTGCCCGACGACGTCATCGTCAGCTACGGCGGCGCCATCGCCTTCGAGGAAGGTACGCACCTGACCCTCATCAACTGCGACGTCAGCAACGCCGAGGCGTGCATCGGCGGGGCCATCTACTGGTCCAGCGCCAACGCCACCATCGTCGACTGCAACATCTCCGACAGCACCGCCTATCACGGCGGCGGCCTGTACTCCGTCGAGTCCACCGGCACGATCAGTGGCACCAGGGTGCATAACAACGTCGCCATCAGCGGCGGCGTCGGCCCGGCCGGTCCGAACGATCCGAACCTCGTCATCTGGCTCCAGAGTGTCTATGGCCGAGGCGCCGGCTACTACGGCCTGTCCTCGCCCCTAACCATCCGCGACAGCCAGTTCACCAATAACAGCGCCAGCGCCTCCGGCGGCGGCATCTATATCGCCGGAATCGACAACGACAATGCCGTTGCGCCCACGCTGTTCAACACCCTGATTACGGGCAACCGCGCCGGTCGCGACGGCGGCGGTGTCAGCGTCAACTGGTTCGCCAATCCGACCCTGACCCACTGCACCATCGCCGACAACGTCGCCAGCGGCACCATCGGCCAGGGCGCCGGACGCGGCGGCGGTCTGTACGTATCCTATGAAAGCACCGTCGGTGTACTGAACTCCATCATCTGGGGCAATAGAGCCTTCGAAGGCGCCCAGTTGGCCCTCGACTCCGGCTTTGAGTACGAGCCTCGCCACTCCCAGGTAACCATCAAGTACACCGACATCGGCCCAACCTATGACCCGAATAAGATGGGCCAATTCGCCGATGCGACGGCGTTTGACCCGGTTGACCTGCTGGCGCCACGTCTGATTGAGCCGGCCACGATCAACGGCCAGATCAACACGACCGGTCGCGCGGACGTCATCGTCTCGCTCGTCGAACCGATGGCCCTCAAGGCGGCCACCGACTGGAGCCGTCCGTCGTCCGTAGCCACGCTGCGCGCCGAGATCGCGCGGCGGCAGACGGCCGTCCTCCAGACCCTCTCGGCCGCCGACTACCAGGGCCGGTACGTCTATCAGAACATCACAGCCTTCTCCGGCAGTGTCAGCCGCAACGGCCTCGACAAGCTCCTCGCCGACCCGATGGTCGAGTACATCGAGCCGGTCCGAGAAGTCCATACGATGCTCCGCCAGGCCATCCCGCTGGCCAATGCCGACCAGGCCAGGGCCGCCTATGACGGCTCGGCCGTGTCCGTCGCCATCGTCGACTCCGGCGTGGACTATACGCATCCGATGCTCGGCGGCGGTGGATTCCCGAACACGAAGGTCATCGGCGGTTACGATACCGCGATGGGCGACCCCGACCCGATGCCGGTCGTCGAGCCGCACGGCACGGCCGTGGCGGGCATTGCGGCCGGTTCGCTTGGCAACGTCGGCGACTACATCGGCGGCGTGGCTCCAGGCGCCAGGATCTACGCCCTCAAGATCGGCACCGACGCCGGCGCCATCCCGAACAACGCGGGTCTGGCGGCCTGGGATTGGTGCATCACGCATCGCAACGACAACCCGGCGTACCCGCTGAAGGTCATCAACAACAGTTGGGGCACCAGCATCCCGCTGGATGACGCCCGCGTCGCGGATGCCTACTCGCCCGCCTATACGCGAGCGGCCGATGTTCTCACCGGCGTCGGCATCACCATCACGGCCGCCTCCGGCAACGACGGCTATCCCGGTGTGGGTATCGGATGGCCCGCGGCTATGTCCAAGGTCATCAGTGTCGGCGCCGTTAATGACTTGACGGACGTCGTCTCGCCGTACTCCAACGCCGGTAGCCTGCTCGATATCCTGGCACCGGCCGATCCGATGTACACGCTCGATATCGTCGGAGCCGCCGGTTACACCGCGGGCGATTACTTCGACCAGTTCGCCGGTACGTCCTCATCCTGTCCGTTTGCGACAGGCGCTGTGGCGGTCCTGCAACATGCCGCCAAGGTCAAGCTCGGCCGGTTCCTCACCCCCGCCGAGGTTCGCAAGATACTCGTCGAGACCGGCGATCCGGTCACCGACTGGAGAGTGAACCTCACCAAGCCGAGAATCAACCTCGGCCTGGCCGTCGCCAGCCCGACCGGCCCGGCGATATGGGTGGGCAAGAACTGCATCGTCAACGGCTGGGTCGCGCCCGTCTCGAGCACATACGACGGCTGGGATCCGACCTGGGACCCCGACAGCCACAACATCATCGAGGACCCGTACTTCATAGGCGGCTACTATCTCAGCCAGATCGAAGCCGAACAGGCCGTCGAGAGCAACTGCGTCGACGGCGGCAATGACACCGCCGCCGCCCTCGGCCTCAACACCTACACCACCCGCGTCGATGGCGAGCCGGACGTCAATACGGTCGATATGGGCTATCACTATCGCCACGGTGTTGACAAGTATCAGGTCACCATCGAAATCGTCGAAGACCCGGAGAACCCGGGCATCCACGGCGTCGTCGAGCCCAACGGCGGCGTCTTCTACGCCGGGACCCGCGTCACCCTCGAGGCCAGACCCGATCCGGGCTACCACCTCAAGGGCTGGTACGATGTCAACGACGTGCTGGTCTCCGTCTTGCGTGAGTTCCGCTTCGTCGTCGACGCCAACGTAACGTACCGCGTGCGGTTCCGTCTGCCGAGCGAGGTCCCGGTATACGGCGGCGGCGACGCCCTCCATGAGGCCGTCACGGTTGCCCAGAACGGCGACATCCTCGTCGTCGCGCCCGGCACCTACAACGGCGGCATCGACCTGCGCGGCAGGGAGATCACCATCGTCAGCGTCAATCCGGACGACCCGAACCTCGTCGCGGCCACCATCATCGACGGCCGCAACAGCGGCAGGGCCTTCATCTTCAGCGGCGGCGAGACCCACAATACCGTGGTGGACGGCTTCACCATCATCAACAGCGGCGTCTTCATCAACCACGGCGGCGCCATCTACATCGGGCCCGACAGCAGCCCGACGCTGCTCAACCTGACCATCAGCGATTGCAACGTCGCCGCCGGCAACGGCGGCGCCGTCTACATCGACGCCAACAGCAGTCCGTACTTCGGCAACGTCACCATCACGAACTGCACCACCATCTCGCCGAATTACGTCGGCGGCAACGGCGGTGCCGTTTACGTCGATGTCAACTGTCTGCCGGTCTTCGCGGGCTGCACCTTCACCGGTTGCTCCGCCAACGGCCTCGGCGGTGCGGTGTTCATCAACACCGACAGCTACGCCAGGTTTGTCGACTGCAACTTCTCCGGCAACTACAGCACGTTCAGCGGCGGCGCCGTCTACCACGCCGCCTTCAGCGGTTCGATCATCGAGAACTCGATTGTCTTCAACAACACCGCCGATGTCAGCGGCGCAGGCCTCTACTACAGCGCCGCCTGCCTCGCCGAGGTCAACGACTGCAACGTCACCTACAATATCGCCACGGTCCAGGGCGGCGGTCTGGCGGCCGGCGACGACACCTTCCTGGCGATCTCCGACAGCAACTTCGTCTATAACACGGCTGCTTACGGCGGCGGCGTCTTCGTCAACGCGAACGCCGTCGGCGTTATCCGCACGTCGATGATCACCCACAACGACGCCAATCAGGACGGCGGCGGCCTCTATGTCTTCGAGTCCAACGACCTGTCCATCGCGGACTGCAACATCGCCTACAACACTTCCGGACGCGGCGGCGGCGTCTACTTCGAAAATTCGCCGCTGGCGATGCTCATGCACTGCACCATCCGGCACAACCGGGCGGGCGTCATGACCGTCAGCCGCGCCTATTTCCTGCCGGATCCGAACGATCCGAACCTGCCGCCGGCGCCGATCGACCCGCGCGACCCGAACTTTAATCCGAATGATCCCAACCTGATCATCGTGGACTCGAACGTAACCGTGCCGGGCCAGGGCGGCGGCATCTACTCCTTCGCCGGTCCGTTGCTGATCGCCGACACCGACATCAGCTTCAATACGACAACCACCTCCGGCGGCGGTCTGTACCTTGCCGGCGGCCAGAACCGCCTGAGGCAACTGTCCAACTGCCTGATTACCAACAATTCGGCCGTCCGGGACGGCGGCGGTCTGTCCAGCACCTGGTTCAACAGGCTCTCGTTGAGCAACTGCACCGTGGCGGACAACGCCGTCGGCGACGCCAATCATCCCGATTGGCCGGCCCTCGGCGGCGGTCTCTATGCCTCTTACGCAAGCAACGTCGGCATCGTCGACAGCATCCTCTGGGGCAACCGCGGACGCAGCGGCTCGCAGATCGCCGTAGCCACCGGCTTCCAGTACGACCCGCGGCCCGCTACCGTCAGCGTGTCCTTCAGCGACGTCATGGGCTGGAAGGTGCCCGGCAATCCGGGCGCCGTCAGTCCGAGCGCTGTCTTCGTCGATACCGGCACAACGCTCAACTGGAGCGCCGCGACCGTCATCGACGCCGATCCGCTCTTCGTCGCCGGCTACTACCTCAGCCAGATCACCGGCGGCCAGACCGTCGACAGCCCGGCCCTCAACGCCGGCAGCGGTCCCGCCATCAACGTGGGCATGGCCGCCATGACGACGAATCTCCGCGGTTTGCCCGACGCCGGCATCGTGGACCTCGGTTATCACAACATTATCCGCAAGCACCGGGTACTGATTCATGTCGTTGGCAACGGACACCTGGTCATGGTCCCCGATATGGACCCGGCCGACCCGAACGAAGGCCTCTACAATTTCGGCACGTGGCTCAACCTGCATGCCAGGCCGGACAAGGGCTACCGCGTCGCCGGATGGTACGATATGAGCGGTGTTCTGCTGAGCACCTCCAAACTCCGGCAGATCGACGTCCGCGGCGACATCGAGTACATCCTCGAATTCGAGCCGACCAAGACCACCAACGTCTCCGGCGATCCCGACGCCATCCAGCGGGCCATCGACAACGCCAAAAGCGGCGACACCCTCATCGTGGCCGCCGGCGTCTACAACGGCGACATCGAACTGCGCGGCAAGGACATCATGCTCACCAGCACGAATCCCGATGATCCAAACGTCGTCGCGCTGACCATCATCGACGCCGGCGGCGCCGGACGCGGGCTGCTCTTCATCGCCGGCGAGGACGCCAACACGGTCGTCAACGGATTCACCGTCACCAACGGCGCCGTCACCGACGCCAACGGCGGCGGCATCTACATCGCCCCGAACACCAGCCCGACGCTGAGGAACATGATCATCAGCAACTGCACGGCCGACGCCAACGATCCGAATGATCCCAACGCGATGGCGCTGGGCGGCGGCATCTTTGTCGATGTCAATGCCGCTCCGACGTTCATCAACTGCCTGGTCATCGACTGCAGCGCCACCCTCGGCGGCGGCGCCTACTGCGATTTCAACACCGCGCCGGTGTTCCTGCATTGCAGCTTCGTCAACAACACGGCCGACTTCGGCGCCGGCCTCTACTGTGATTCCAACAGTATCACCGCCATCTCGGCGTCCACATTCCGCGGCAACAACGCCGTGCAGGACGGCGGCGGCGTCCTCATCGACCCCAACGCACTGATGACCATCGCCGACAGCAACTTCGTCGACAACATCGCCAACCGCGGCGCCGGTCTGTTCGGCGAACCCAACAGCATCGTCGATATACGCGAAAGCCGCTTCACCGGCAACGTCGCGGCCACCGACGGCGGCGCTGTCTGCTGGATCGAGTCGGCCATGACCATCGCCGACAGCGACTTCCTGTACAACACGGCCATCCGCGGCGGCGGTCTGTTCGCCGACACATCGTGGTCCACCCAGATCACCGGCTGTCATATCGGTTACAACGAGGCCGGTCTCGAAGCATACGATCCCAACGACCCGAACGTCATTCTTGACCCCAATGCGCTGATCGACCCCAACGATCCGAACAGCGCGGCGGTCCCCGTGGTCATCGGCCAGGGCGGCGGCATCTTCTGCTTCGCCACGCCCATGGTCCTCGCCGACTGCCAGATCATGTATAACGTGACCAACGCCTCCGGCGGCGGTATCTACATCGCCGGGGCCTCCGAGCGTGTTGACGTCCTCAACTGCCTGATCGTCAACAACCTCGCCGGACGCGACGGCGGCGGCGCCTCGATCAACTGGTTCAGCCCGACGATCCTGGCCAACTGCACCTTCAGCGGCAACGCGGCCGTGGGGCTCTTCGGACAGCCCAACCGCACCGGCCTCGGAGGCGGTCTGTACTGCTCCTATGAGAGCAACGTCCAGGTCATTGACAGCATCTTCTGGGAGAACTACGGCCTCGTCGGACACGAGATGTCCGTCCATACCGGCTTCGAGTGGGATCCCAGACCGGCCACCCTGACCGTTACGCACAGTCTCGTCCGGCTCGGCAGCTCCGGCGTGCGGATCGACACCGGCTGCATCCTCAACTGGGATGTGGCTCCGACGCACCCCAGGTTCCCGACGAACATCAACGCCAACCCGTTGTTCATCACCGGCCCGCTGGGGTTGTTCTATCTCCGCCAGCGCGACGCCGGCCAGCTCCAGACCAGTCCCGCCGTGGACGCCGGCAGCGATCTGGCCAGCCGCCTCGGCATGACCGTCAACCATACCGGCATGGTCCGCTACACCACCCGCACCGATGAACTCGCCGACCGCGGACTCGTCGATATGGGCTACCATTATCCGTCCCGCCAGGAACCGTGCCGCTTCTGCGACCTGGTCTATGACGGCCTGGTCAACTTCCGCGACTTCGCGCTGCTGGCCCAGCGATGGCTCACCGAGGGCTGCTCCGACGGCGACGACTGGTGCGGCGGCGCCGACATCACCGTCGATACGGTCGTGGACTTCGCTGACATGGCCTTCATGAGCACCTGCTGGCTCGTCGAGGACCTCGAGGCCCCGATGCCGAACCCGGCCGAGTGGCTTGAACAGCCCACGCAGCTTGCCGGCGGCTCCGTCCGCATGTCGGCCGTCGAGGCGTTCGACGCATGGGGCTGGCCGGTCCAGTACTACTTCGACTGTGTCTACGGCAACTGCACCGACAGCGGCTGGCAGGCGAGCAACACCTACCTCAACACCGGCCTCAGTACGGGCGATGTCTACGCCTATCGCGTCAAGGTCCGCGACACCTCGCCGTATCTCAATGAGACCGGCTGGTCCGAGATCATCTACATCGGCGAGACCGACGCCCAGCCGCCGGTCCCGAACCCGCCGACCTGGGCCGTCGCTCCGTACCCGATCAGTATCAACTCTATCGGCATGTTGGCCAGCACCGCCTTCGACGCCAGCGGCGTCGAGTACTTCTTCGAGGCCCAGACGCCGGGCGCCCACCACAGCGGCTGGCAGGATGAGCCCAACTACGTCGATGTCAACCTCGCTCCCAGCACCGAGTACTGCTACCGCGTCCGCGTCAGAGACAAGTCCGCCCGCCGAAACACCACCGAGTGGTCGCCCATCGCCTGCGCCAGGACCCTGACCCCGACGGACACCACACCGCCGACGCCCAACCCCATGGACTTCGATGTCAATGATCCCAACGGTGGCGTACCGCATGACGTCTGGGTCGGTCCCAGTGTGTCCTTCGGCTGGGCCGTGGAAATGACGGCGCTGACCGCCACGGACGACAGCGGTGGGGTGGTCCAGTACTTCTTCCTGTGTATCGAGGAATCCGGCTTCAATAGCGGATGGATTGCCACACCCTACTACCGCGTCCTCGTCGGCCGCCGGGGCAGTGAACAGGCGCTCACATGGCGTGTTAGGGCGAGGGATCCCTCCGGCAATGTGACGGCCTGGTCTCCGGTCTACATGACCGTGGCTGTGCCATAGCACCAGGGAGGCTCTGCGTCGTCGGACCGGCCGGATACGTGTTCGACACCAGCGGAACCCCTCCCGTACAGCGCAAAACACCGGGCACTTCCTCCTGGAAGTGCCCGGTTTCTTTTGTCTGTATCAAGCCCGCCGGGGTCCGCCCCCCATCGGCTGGGCTACTGTGCGATCCGGTCCTTGATCGCCTGATAGCCGTAGTGGGCCATCAGGTTGTCGAGAATGACCATCGCCGTGTAGTTCTCCGCCACCGGCCAGATACGCGCCACAATCGTCGGGTCGCGCCGCGTAATGGCCGCCAGATCGGTATTCTCCAGGGTGTACTTGTCGATGGTCCGCTGCTGCTTGTCGATGGTCGGCGTGGGTTTGACCGCCAGCCGCACGACTATCGGCTGGCCCGTGGAGAGCCCGCCGGTGATTCCGCCGGCGTTGTTGGACTCGAACACCACCTTGCCGTCGGCCGCACGCATTTGATCATTATCCCGGCTGCCCGTCATATCCTTGACGGCGAAACCGGCCCCGACCTCCACGCCTTTGACCGCCCCGATGCCCAGCATCCGCCCCAGTTCGGCGTCCAGCTTGTTGAAAACCGGCTCGCCCAATCCCGTTGGCACACCCAGCACTACGACCTCCACCACGCCGCCCGCCGAATCACCCGTCGCGCTGACCCGGTTGCACGCATCGACCATCGCCTGCGCCGCCTCGATATCCGGACAGTTCACGATGTGGTGAACGCCGTAGGCATCCCGCACCGCCTTGGCGCTCATTTGGGGCGCCCGGTCGCGGATGGGGTCAATCTCCTTCTCCACCTGCGCCAGGACGGCCATCTTCTCCAGGAACCGCATATCCATGTTCACGCGGCCCTTGACGTATATCTCCTGGTAGAACGGGTCCAGGTCGCACCGCATCTTCTTGTAGCGGTTGGCGTAATCCAGCGCCTGATCGTGGGCCACGTCCGGGGCCCGCACGCCCGCAATCTCCCGGACATACGAAAAGACGTCGATCCCGCACTTCCGCAGGACCTTCTTGGCCACGTACCCCCCGGCCACGATGGTCGAGGTGTAGCGCCCGCTGAAGATACCGGCCCCGACGGCGTCGTCATCCGGGCCATACTTGACGAACGACGCCCACGAGGCGTGGCCCGGCCGCGGCGTGCGGTTCGTATCCTGGTACTGCTTGATATGGATGAAATGGCGGTCCAGGTTTGGTATCAGGATTGTCAGCGGCGTTCCGTTCGTGTGGTTGCGGTTGCCGGCCCCCTCGATGGTGTCGGCCGCGTTCGTCCCGCAGTAGATCACCGGCAGGTCCGGCTCCTTCCGAGGGCTCGAAAGCTCATCGGCCCCCGGCTTTCTCAGCAGCAGATCGCCATATACCTCCTGCTCGGTCAGTAGCATTCCCGGCGGAACCCCGTGAACAACCGACGTCAGGCCCTCCTGGTAGGAGCCGCCCGCCACCGATAGCTGGAACATGCGTCCAATGTGGCATCCCATCATGCGTCAGTACCCTTTCAAATCAAAATGCCATTTTGAACGACCCTTATACACACACGCCCTTGCCCTGTCAACCTGCCCCTGTGCGCAATTCCACGGCAGGGGGGCGGGTTTCGCAGGCCTGTAGTGTTAAGAATAGGCTATTCCACAGTGCGGATGTCGGCTCCCAAGCCCTCCATCAGTTGGGCAAACCCGGGGAATGTAACGGCCATGGCCTCGGCCGTCTCAATGGTCGATTCGCCCCCAGAAGCCCCCATTGCCGCCAGCGCCAGGGCCATCACAATCCGGTGGTCGTATCGCCCGTCAAGTATCGCCGCCCTGGGTCGGCCACCGTAGACCACCAACCCATCCGGTAGCTCCTCGACCCGGACCCCCATCTTGCCCAGTTCCGCGGCCATGCAGGCAATCCGGTCGGTCTCCTTGTAGCGAGCCTGAGGCACATTGCCCAGGACCGTCCGCCCGCGGGCAAAGGCCGCCGTCACCGCCATCGCCGGCAGGGCGTCGGGAGTGGCGTTCATGTCGATCTCGGCGCCGGTCAATTCCGAGGCCCGCACGGTGATCTCATCGGGCCCGACGGCCACATCGGCCCCCATGGCCCGTAGATACTCGACAACCGCCTTATCCGGCTGGCTGTCATTCATATCCAGACCCCGCAGCGTCACCCCGTTGCCATCGCCGAACAAAGCCCCGGCGCACAAAAAGAACGTCGCGCTGGAGAAATCCGCCGGAACCGGCGCATCATAGCCCTTGAACCGCTGGCGTCCCGGAATCTCGAAATGCCGCAGCCCGTCGCGCCGGTAGGCAATCCCCTGGCGGTCGAGCCAGTCCAGCGTCATTTCAACGTAACCTGGTTCATTCAAAAGAGTTACGTCAATTTCGCTATCGCCTTCGGCCAGCGGACAGCACATCAGCAGGCTCGTCAGGTACTGGCTCGTCCTGCACTCGATGGAGGTGTGCCCGCCCCTCAGCGTCCCGGCGACCGTCACCGGCGCACAGCCGTTGCCTTTGAGGCTCACGCACCGCGCACCCAGATCGCCCAGGGCCGTCATCAGCGGCTCGACGCTACGGGTCTGAATCTGGTGATCTCCGGTGAATGTCGTGGCCCGCCCCCCCCGCGCCAGGGTCGCCGAGCCCATCGCAATCCGCAGGGTCGTCCCCGAATTGAGCACATCAATCGTCTGGCCTGGCGTCTGGATGCATCCGGCCAGCCCCTCCAGGCGCCACGCCTGCGGGTTCGATATGTCGATGCCCGCCCCAAACGCTCGATAGCAATTGACGGCCGCTTGGGCATCGCCCGAGTACAGCGGATTGCGGATGATGCTCTTGCCCTCCGCCAGCGCGGCTATGGCCACCGCACGGATAGTGTGCGACTTGCTGGCGGGTATGAGCACATCGCCCTGCAAATGGGATGGACCTGCGATCAGCTTCATCAGGTTGGCAATGCTACCACAACCACCCGCAAAATCAAGCGCATTGGCTCCTATGACATTTCCCATGAGGATGTGCTGCAAGGGCGGCATTTCGACGACGAAGTCATGGTCTACGGCTTCCACGATTCGGCCCCGAGGTTCCAGGTCAAGGGCGGCGGAACCTATGGGATTCCCTATCGGGCGCTGCTGGTCAAGGGCATCGAAAACCTCTACGCAACCGGCATGATGATTACGTCGGACCATGAGGCCCACATGTCTACACGAAACACCGTCTGCAGCATGGGTCAGGGGCAGGGCGCCGGCACGGCCGCGGCGCTCTGTGCACGGAAGAACTGCGGCTCGCGGGAATTACCCTACGGGCAACTGCGGGACGCTCTTGTCAAAGGCAACGTCTACTTCGATGCGTAACTGGCCCTGAACATTGGTGACATCTGGAAAGGCATCGATGGGCAGCCGCAGCCATGCCATTACGCCAAGGACCATGACGACACCACCAAAACATCAGGATCCGCAATCGCTGCCTGAGGACGAAATGCAGCACTCTATCCAACATGTGTAGGCAGTCCCCCTTCTCCGGTCTCTCCGTCAGTGGGCGCAGCCGGCGCCCATCTTGTCCTTGAGGATTTCACTCTTGAACATGAACGCGCCGCGCGTCACGATAACATCTCCCGGGCTCAGACCGTCAAGCACCTGAGCGACGCCCCCCCCGGACCCGCCCGACATTGACATCACGTCGAATCCAGAGATGGTCGTCAAGTCGAGTGAAGACGAAATGTCGGCCCCCATAATTCAAAAGGGCTGAGTCCGGTATCTCAATAACGGCCCCGACGAGCGGCAATGTGATGAAGGCCTTGACGAACATGCCGGGGCGGAGCTTGTACTCGGGGTTGGCGGCGGTCAGACGCAGTTTGACGGTCCGCGTGGCGTAATCGACTTCGCTGCCGATTGTGTCAACGGTCGCGGTGAAGCTGTCGGAGGGGAAGGCCCCCGCGTGAATGCGCGCCGTGAGTTTCTCCCCGGCGGCGAGCACTCGGACGACATCGCCGAGGTCCTGTTCGTACAGGTCGCACCAGACCCACACGCGGGAGAGGTCCGCCACCTTGTAGAGGGTATCCGTGGTCATGACCAGGCGGCCGCGGACGACGTTTTGGTCGATCACGGTCCCGGCGATGGAACTATGGATGACGAGCCGCCCGAAACTTTCTTCCGGATGGTTCTCCGCGAAGGCGTCGATCTGCTCATCCGTCAGGCCGAACAACTGCAGGCGTTGCCTGGAGGCCGCATCGATGGCGGCCGCGGCCGCTCGGGCGCTTTCCGCAACAAGATAGTCGGCGTGGCTCGAAATCCCTTGCTCAAAGAGGCCCTTCTCACGCTCGAACGTCTGCTGGGCCAGGGCCAGTCGGGCCCTGTTCTCCAGGAAGCCGGCCTGGGCCTGGCCGAATTCCGCCGACTGGATAACCGCCAGCGTCTCGCCGGCGGCCACGTTGTCGCCGATGATCTTTTCGAGCGTCTCGACGCGCCCGCCGCAGGCCGCCGCCACTTCGACGACGCTGGTCAGATCAAGCCGCACCTCGCCGGTCAATTCAAGGACGCGGTGGGTCATCTGACGGACCTCGATCGTCCCGGTAGCCAGCAGTTCGCGAGCGATGTTTGGATCGACTCCGGCCACTCCGGCTTCGTAACGGCACAGGTGGCACTCGATGATCGGGATTCCGTGCTCGCAAAGGACTGCCTGCTGTTGGTTGGGTTCCACCGGCAACGGCACATGCAGGCCGGTTGGCTCCTCATAAGGGCCCTCTACGCCGGCGTGCGCCCCGTGGTCATGGGTCTCGACCGGCGTGCTTGCCGGATGCCGTGTGCGGCGCAGTAACCGCGGGCCCCATGTGACATAGAGAATCAGCACCGCACCGACAACAAACACAAGCCAAGGCAAGATGTGTCTTTGAAATCTATCGCTCATGGGAATATGATAGCGGCCCGCCATCGGCAGGTCAAGGTCTTACATCGCTGCGGCCTTGCTGTACCAGTCGGCCCGGCGATCCAGATTCTTGATCAACATCTCGAAGTCTTTGACGTCGATGACGCCGTCGTCGTTGAGGTCGCAGAACTGGTAGTCCTGGGGCGATTCAATGCTCTCGGTCCAGTATTTGAGCAATAGGACGAAATCGGCTTCGTTGACCACCCCATCGGCGTTCAGATCATGCCAGAACAGGTTGTCCCTGTCGCAGACCTCGCGCACGCTCCAGGCCAGGGCGTAGCGCTCGGTCGAAACAACGGCCCGCGGGTCGTCCAGATCACTGAATGCAACAACGATCTCATACTGCGTGTAGTTCGGGTCGGTGCGGACGTAGAGATGCTCCACATTGTCCACGGGGCTGTCGGAATAGTCGATTAGCCTATCGGGTTCTGTCCGGGTGGGGTCCACGGCCCACAGCTCCAGGCGCAGGTTCGCGTCTCTGTCGCGCAGGGCCTCGAAGGGATATGTCCGCTTGAAATGGCGGTTCCAGTTGAGCGTTACCGCGATGATCTTGTTGTTCGGTTCCTCGACCGTCAGGTGATAGAGCCTCAGTCCGCGATCCGCGCGATCGAGGATATTACTGTCCCAACCGACAGCGGGAACGTCGCCGTGTCCATGACGGCCGGCCACGAGTTGCTCGTAGGCGCCTGCCGCGTCGATCATCCCGGCGCCCTGGACGTGATCGAGCGGGGCGGTGTGGTCGTCGTCGGCCGTCAAGGCGCCCTTGTGCCAGTAGGGCAGCTTGACGGCGGAGTTCATGATGATGCTTTTGATAACGCAGTTACCTCCGTTTGCCGACAAGGCCGCACTGAGGGCTTCGTCTCGCTTGGCCCTTTCGATCAACATTCCGACGACGCCCGCGGCCAGGGGCGTGGAAAAACTGGACCAGTCACCGGCCGGCTCATAGCGGTTGGGGTCGTTGACGTCGGCGACCAGACAGTTGCCCGGCGCCACGATATCGGGCTTGGAGCGTCCGCCGCCGGTTGTTCCGCCGCTGGATCGGGCCGGATGCGCCAGCGCGAAATTCGCCAGCGAGATCGCCGTATCGGCGCTGTTAACGGAACTGACCACTCCGACGCCGATGGCGTTGGCGGAGGCCCCGGGATACAGCGGCGGGTCAAGCGCCGCGTAGCCGTTGCCGATGCTGGCGACGACCGGCAGTCCATAGTGCTCGCACATGGATTCGATGCCACGCGTCCACCAGTCCTCAAACCCGCTGCCGACGCTCAGAGTCAACAGGTCTACGTCCGGCCGGGTATGCGTGAACACATGGGCCATGAGAAAGTGCCAGAACTCGTAGACCTCGCCTCGGGCGGCCGGTAAAACGCCCTGGTACTGGAAGGACCCCAGGGCCTCACTGAAAGCCTGGGCGTCATTGCCGAACAGGATGGAGCAGACGGCCGTGGAGTGGGTGCTGACGCCCGGCGGGAGTTGGCCTTCATCGTGGAACCTCAGCCGGGCCGACGCCAGGCTCTCATGCAGAACGCTTGGACGATAGTCATTCTGGGGCTTCCCATCGATGTAGGTGCCACTGCGGCTGATGACACCGACGGATACGTCGGACCCGTCGAGGTTCGGGTCCACCTGGCGCAGACCATAAACACCGATATGGTTGAGGCCCTGCGGCTGCAAGCCGACCGTGGATGCATCGGCCCACACGACGGCCGGCATCACCAAGGCGAACAGCAGATATACGGCGTTTCTGGGCAACAAGCGTCGATTCCCGGTAATGGGGCCCCGGCGGGCGTAACAGGGGTCAACACCGCCCCCCGGTGCCGCCTTCTCTGTGCCAATCTGGTCAAACCTCCATATAGCAGGCTTTATCATAGCAGAAAGGGTCTTGCGAATCAAGCAAAATCGCCCCAGCGGGTGTGATAATATCCTTCCGTATTCCTGTCCAAGGCCGATTTTTGAGCCGTGAGCCACAATCCTTGCCTTGCGGCGGCGCGCGGGGTATACTGGCGGTGCTTTTGCGATTATGAAAGGGCATTCTCAACGATGAAAACGATCCTCGACAGCGAGCAGGTCGGGCGGATTCTGGACGACATGTGCAGCCGGATCGCCGCCGATACCCGCTCCAAGCCCAATGTGGCCGTGATCGGGGTGCGCAGCCGCGGCGAGCAGTTGGGCGAGCGCCTGGCGATGTGCCTGGCCGGCAAGCTCGGACGCGAGGTGCCGTCCGGCACGCTGGATATCACGCTCTACCGCGACGATCTCAATTCCCCGCAAAGTCATTGGCAGCCGCAGGTTCGCACGACGGAGATCGGATTCGACATCGACGACAAGTTCATCATTCTCGTGGACGATGTGCTGTTCACCGGCCGCTCGACCCGGGCGGCGATGGACGCACTGATTGACCTGGGCAGGCCCGAAGCGATTCGCCTGGCCGTCCTCGTCGAGCGAGCCGGGCGCGAGTTCCCCATTCAGGCGGACTACGTGGGATACCATGCCGATGTGAAGGGTGATGAACGTATCCGGGTCAGACTGGTCGAATGCGACGACAAGGATGAGGTCGTTGTGGAATAGGCATTGAGTGCGGCGGCGCGGGCCGGCGGCAGCGGGCCCGGCCGCGGAGGCAAGGCAGGATGGCTCTCAAGAGAAAAAGCAGGCATTTCAACTGGACACGCAAACACCTGCTCGGACTGCGGGAACTCAGCGAGGAGGAGATCACATTCATCCTCGACACTGCCCGGGGGTTCGAGGAGATCAGCAAACGCTCCGTCAAGAAGGCCCCGCCCTTGCGCGGCAAGGTGGTGGTCAATCTCTTCTTCGAGGACAGCACGCGCACTCGCAACAGTTTCACCCTTGCGGCCCAGCGTCTCAGCGCCGATGTGGTCGAATTCACGAAGAAGCTCAGTTCCGTAAGCAAGGGTGAGACGCTGCTCGATACGGCCCGCAACCTCGAAGCCCTCGGCATCGACATCGTCGTGATCCGCCACGAGGCCGCCGGGGCCCCGAAGCTGCTGGCCCGCAACATCAACGCCTGTGTGGTCAACGCCGGCGACGGCTACTGCGAGCACCCGACCCAGGCGCTGCTCGATACCTACACCATCCGTCGCAAACGCGGGACCCTGGAGGGCCTCAAGATCGCCATTGTCGGCGATATCGCCCACAGCCGGGTCGCCCGCAGCGATATGTGGGCCATGACCAAGCTCGGCGCGGAAGTGACGTTTGTCGGCCCGCCGACCCTCATGCCCGCGGAGGTCTCCCGGTTGCCCGTGAAGGTCAGTTACTCGCTGGATGAGGTCATCGAGCACGTGGATGTGGTGAACATGCTCCGCATCCAATTCGAGCGGATGGGCGGGAATCCGTTTCCCTCGGTCCGCGAGTATTCGCACTACTTTGGCCTGACCGCCGAGCGCATGAAACGGGCCAAACCGGACATTACGGTCATGCACCCCGGGCCGATCAACCGCGGGCTGGAGGTGGAAAGTGAGGTCGCCGACGGTCCCAACAGCGTTATCCTCCAGCAGGTGACCAACGGCGTGGCCGTGCGGATGGCGGTGCTGTTCCTGGTCAATCACGCCGCGGCGCAGCGCGCCTGAGGCGCACGATACATACATGGATTTCGGTGGCAGGACATGGGCAACGAATTGCTGATACGGAACGGACGGGTCATTGATCCGGCCAACGGTGTGGACGGAATCTGCGACGTGCTGATCCTCGACGGCAAGGTGGCGGCGGTCGGCCGAGTCGGCGACGCCGGCGCCAAGCCCGGACGGCGGATCATCGACGCCGCCGGTAAGCTCGTCGTTCCCGGACTTATCGATATGCACGTGCATTTCCGCGAACCCGGCGATGACGAGGAGGAGACGATCGCCAGCGGCTCGGCCGCGGCGGTGGCCGGAGGCTTCACCAGCGTGGTCTGCATGCCGAACACCAAGCCCGCGATCGACAACGAGACCCATGTCGAGTACATCCATCGCAAGGGTCGCCAGGCCCGAAAAACGCACGTGTACACCATGGGCGCCATCACGAAGGGCCGCGAGGGCGTGGAACTTGCCGAGATGGGCTTCATGGCCGAGGCCGGGGCCGTGGGCTTCACCGACGACGGCTCAGGCGTGCAGGACGCCTCCGTTATGCGCCGGGCGCTGAAGTATGCGGCCATGTTCGACCAAGTCGTCGCCCAGCATTGCGAAGACCGGGCCTACGCGGGCCAGGGGGTTATGAACGCCGGGTACTACGCGACGATTCTGGGTCTGCCGGGCCTCGATGGCCTCGCCGAAGAGGCCATGCTGTGGCGGGATATCCAACTGCTCAAGAAGAGCCGCTTGCCCGTGCGCTACCATGCACAGCATATCTCCACGGCCGGAGCCGTCGAAATCGTCCGCGCTGCCAAGGCCCAGGGCGTACCGATCACCTGCGAAGCCACGCCGCATCATTTGCTGCTGACCGATGACTGCTGCGCCGAATACGACACGAATTACAAGGTCAACCCGCCGATCCGCGGCGCCGCCGACGTCGAGGCCCTCAGGCAGGCCGTCCGCGACGGCGTCATCGACGTGCTCGCCAGCGACCATGCCCCGCATCTCCAGAGCGAGAAGGAACTCGAATTCCTCACCGCGCCCTTCGGCATCGCGGCCATGGAGTGCGCACTGAGTCTCTACGTTAAGGCCCTGATCGAGCCGGGGCTCCTCGACTGGCCGGCCCTGATACGCCTGATGGCCGCCAATCCCGGCCGTATCATCGGCGTCGACAAGGGCGCCCTCGGCATAGGCAAGCAGGGCGATGTTACGATTATCGACCCCGATGCTCGGTACACTATTGATGTCAACACATTCCGCTCCAAGAGCCGCAACTGCCCCTACCACGGCTGGAAGGTCAGGGCCAAGGTCGAGATGACCATCGTCGGCGGCGAGGTGAGGTTCGACAACCGTAGAATCGAAAACAGGGCTCAGACTCTGGACCGATAGCGGGTGGAGAAAGAAGCGTATGGAAAGAGACGCCTTGCTGAAGGAAGTCAAACGGGCTGTCGCCGAGGTGGGGCCGGGGGCGGAGATCAGTCTGTACGGGTCGCGGGCGCGCGGGCACTCGCACGCGGAGTCCGACTGGGATTTTCTGATCCTGGTTGATGGAACCGTCAGCGACGAGCGGATTGATGCGATCCGCCACCGCCTGTATGAAGTGGGGTGGGCCTGTGGTCAGGTTCTCTGCTCGATTGTTCGAAGCCGGGAGCAATGGTCCAGCCGGCCGCTCATTGATACGCCCTTTCACCGCAACGTCAAGTTGGAGGGAATCGTGCTGTGACCGCGCCAGAGGAGACACCATGAAGACCGCCGAATTCGAGACAATCATAGCAACGTGGATCGCTTTTTCACTGTGCGCAAGCTTCGGCTCCGTCCAGCAGCGAGCGCAGGCTCAGCAGAGCCAGGACCTGCTGGCCATTCCCCAAGTGACGCGGGACCAGGTCATCTGTTTCGCCCTGTACACGGTCCACAACAACATCCTCAAACTCAATGCCCAGCTCTACCCCCTCCAGGACGGTGAAGACCGGTTCTGCCGCCTGGAGATTGATCGCAACGGCCGGTGGGAGCAGGTCGCCCGAGGCGACGTCGTGGAGCAGGGCTGGACGTGCCTGTTCCGCGTGGAGAAATGGGATTCGACGCGGGACTGGACCTACCGCGTTTGTCATGGCAAGGACGCCCAGTACCACGGCACCATCCGGCGCAACCCCGTGGACAAGGAGGAGATCGTCGTGGCGGCCTTTACGGGCAACAGCATCTACCCCGGCCACGGCGGCGACATCCCCCGCGACGACATCGTCGCCAATATCAAGAAGATCAACCCGGACCTGCTGTTCTTCTCCGGCGACCAGGTCTATGACCACTTCCGCCATTATGCCTACTGGCTCAAGTTCGGCCGGGATTTCGGCGAGATCATCCGCAACACGCCGACGGTGACCATCCCCGACGACCACGACGTCGGCCAGGCCAACCTCTGGGGCCACGGCGGCCGACTCTCGAAAACCCGCGCCGGCCACGATGGGGGGTACGCCGCGCCCCTGGAGTACGTCAAGGAGGTCGAGCGGGCCCAGACGAGCCACCTGCCCGACCCGTATGACCCGACCCCCATCGAACGCGGCATCGGCGTCTACTACACGGCCCTGACCATCGGTCGGGTCAATTTCGCCATTATTGAGGACCGCAAGTTCAAGACCGGACCGGAAGGGCTCGTCCCACAGCAAGGCCCCCGCCCCGATCACATCCTCGACCCCAACTACGACCCGAAGACCGTAGACGTGCCCGATGCAGAGCTTCTCGGCCGGCGACAGTTGGACTTCCTCGACGTCTGGGCCCATGACTGGGGCGATTGCGACATGAAGGCCGTCCTGAGCCAGACCATCTTTGCCGGCGGGGCCCATTTGCACGGCACGCGCGAGAACCGGCTGCACGCTGATCTGGATTCGAACGGCTGGCCCCAGACCGGCCGCAACAAGGCCCTGGCCATTATGCGAAAGGCCTTCGCCCTGCACATCGCCGGCGATCAGCACCTGGCGACGATTATCCACCACGGCATCGATGACTGGAACGACGCCTGCTATTCCTTCTGTGTGCCTTCGATAGCGAACCTGTACCTGCGCTGGTGGGCCCCGCTCGAGCAGGGCCGCAACCGCGAACCCTGGATGCCGCCGTATCTGGGCGAATTCAAGGACGGCTTCGGCAACAAGATAACGATGTGGGCCGTGGCCAACCCCTCGCCGCAGGAAAACCATGACAAACTCACCACGCGAGCCGCGGGTTTCGGCGTGGTGCGGTTCAACACGAAGTGGCGCAACATCCTCATCGAGTGCTGGCCGCGCAACGTGGATGTGTACGATCCCAACGCCCGGCAGTACCCTGGCTGGCCGCGTCAGATCACCCAGGACGACAACTACGGCAAGAAGGTGTTCGGGTATCTGCCCACAATCCAGGTTGTGGAAGGATTGGACAAGCCCGTGTTCCAGATCATTGATGAATCCAACAATGAGATTGTCTATACATTCCGCACCAACAGCGACGGCTACGGCGCCAAGGTCTTCAAGGACGGCTCCTATACCGTCAAGGTCGGCGAGCCCGGCACCGACAAGATGCGGACGTGGACGGGTCTGAGGCCCTTGCCGCCGGGCAAGGCACTGCTGATTCAGACGCGTTTTTGAGCATCCGACACGTAAGACCAGCTGGTAATCGAAATCCGGACGACACGGCAGCATGTACTTGATTGACGGACACAATCTTCTGCGGTCGGTCCAGCAACTGGACGAGGAGCTGTGGGACCTGACCGATGTTCGACTGTGCGAGATGCTGGACCGCTGTCTCGCGCGGTGCGGCCGGCAGGGGCGGATTATCTTCGACGGGGTAGGCCCGCCGAACAAAGGCGCGTTCGACGCCATGAGGCATCTGGAGGTCTTCTTCAGCGGGCGGGGCGTCGAGACCGACGCGGTGATCGAGGATCAACTCGAAAGCGACCCGGCCGCGGCGAAACTCACGGTCGTCAGCAATGACCGGCGTCTGCGGCGGGCGGCCCTGGCGGCTCGGGCCTCCGTCATGCGTTGCGAGGCCTTCTGGGACTACGTCGAACGGCAACTGAGCCGAAAAAGCCCTCCCAAAGAGCCCCCCGGCAAAAGACAGGGCCTCAGCGAGGGTGAAACCGAACGCTGGCTCGATATCTTCGATCTCGACGCCTAAGGCAGACGCGGACGGGCGGTTTGCGGTTGTTGGAGCGGCCCCGGATATGGAGACCCTTGGGGCGGCGGATTACAGGGCGATTGCCGGGAATTTGCATTGCCTAGAGGGGCCGGAAGTAGTATAAATCACTATTCCTGTGGTTTGGCGGCCTCCAGCCGGTTGTACAGGCTCGGAATACCGAAAATCGCAGGTTGGAACGGATAGAAGCCTATTTCCTTGCCAAGAGGCGGGGTATTTTGGTGCCATTTCAGGGGCAGTGTAACACGAATTTGGAGAATTTATGGCTCGTAGAATAGTGACGATTGACGGCAACTCGGCAACAACCCATGTAGCCCACGCCGTCAATGAAGTGATAGCAATCTACCCGATTACGCCCAGCTCCGGCATGGGCGAAGAGGCCGACGCCAAGTCCGCGGCCGGCCAGAAGAACATCTGGGGCACCATCCCTTCGGTAACGGAGATGCAGTCCGAGGCCGGCGCAGCCGGCGCGGTGCACGGGGCCCTGGCCGCCGGCGCCCTGACGACCACTTTCACGGCGTCTCAGGGGCTTCTGCTGATGATCCCCAACATGTACAAGATCGCCGGCGAACTGCTGCCGACCGTCTTTCACGTCTCGGCCCGGTCGCTGGCCTGCCAGGCGCTGTCCATCTTCGGCGACCACTCCGACGTCACGACCTGCCGCGAAACCGGCTTTGCCATGCTGGCCTCCAACAACGTGCAGGAAGTTATGGACATGGCCCTGATCGCCCAACAGGCGACTTTGGCCTCCCGTGTGCCGTTCGTACACTTCTTTGACGGCTTCCGTACCAGCCACGAGGTCCAGAA
>Ga0209614_1000330_pt1 | contig 43343 bp, 27 predicted proteins | sample BlaSprsedimmetaG_FD_185484 | JGI IMG/M metagenome (GOLD analysis project Ga0209614, IMG submission 185484) | Hot spring sediment bacterial and archeal communities from California, USA to study Microbial Dark Matter (Phase II) - Blank Spring... ...
CCTTTAACCTTCATATTCCAACTTTTTGTAATATGGTTTTGTAAGATAGTCAAAACTTTTTAACCCTTAAATAATTTTTACGTTATATTTAATATATGGTTTGTAAATCCTATTAATAATTTATGTGGGAAATTGGTTTGGCTGCTAACATTAGTTTATTTTGACGAAGTTAAAACATTTAATGACAAACAGTCGTAAAATGTAAACAAAAATAATATATTTGTCGATTAATGGCATACTATCCTAAAAGTGCGAAACCGTTTTACTACATATAGTTTAATTCTTGCATTTTTAGTTGTAATACTTAGCGGTACTGGCAAGAGGCTTAATGCCCAGACCGATACCGAGTTTTGGTTTGTTGTGCCTGAGGTGACCATAAACCATTACCATCCTGGTGGTGCTAATGCCTATTTTAAGTTTTCTACAGGTCTCCTTCCTGCTACCATAACTATTTCCATGCCAGCCAATCAGTACGACCCTGTTGATAACCCTGATGGGTTTCAGGATATCGTAATCAACATGCCCGCAGGTAGTTTTCACCAGGAGGATTTGTCGTGTTTGATTGTTCGTAGGGTCGATCCTAATGTGCCGGATTGTGATGCTATACCAATCAATACTTCATATCCAACAGGTTCATATGTTGATGTAGATCTATTGGAGAATAAGCCGTTAAATCCCTCAGGCATAAATAAATTTGGGATTTTAATTACCTCAACAAACCCAATTACTGCTTACTGGGAAATTTCAAGGCGTAATAATAAGGACATTTGGGCGCTTAAAGGGCGAAATGCCTTAGGAGAAGATTTTTACGTACCTTTTCAAACACATCGTGAAAATGCTAATGTTATAGTTGAAACTCCAAGTGCTATTGATGTGGTTGCTACTGAAGATAATACGGTGGTAACCTTTCAATTACCTCCAGGTATTAGTGCATCATATGGTAAACCCATGACTCATGTTCCAGCGGGTGGTACTGTGGAAAAAACTTTAAATAGAGGTGAAACATTTTCCCTTTTTCCTTTAAATAAAAACAGGTCAACTGCATACCGATTAAGCGGCACACGAGTTACTTCAACACGCCCCATTGCTATTACCGTTAAGGATGATTCTTTCTATCATACTTCAGGCGGTTGTTACGATGTGGCTGGCGACCAAATGGTGCCTACCCCCATTGCGGGTAAAGAGTATGCCGTAATTCGAACCTTTTTGAATAACCATGACCATATATACATTCTGGGAACCCAAGACGGAACAGATGTTACTGTCTATAATACTGCAGGGGGTATTGTCGCCTCCACAACAGTAAACAAACAGGAGCAGCTTTACTATCAAATACCAACTACTCAAACCTATTACCGTATAGTTACTGATAAGCCTGTTTATGTATGGCATGTGGGAGGGTTTGGTTGCGAACAGGGAGGTGCAATACTGCCCCCAATTGATATCTGTACCGGTAGCACCCAGGTTGCTTTTTCGCGTACTTCAACGGAAAACTTTTATGTAATTATGATGGTACGCAAGGGAGCAGAGAATGGTTTTTTATTCGATGGGGCAGTTCGTGACGATTTATTTCCTCCTGCCAGTTTCGTTTCAATTCCTGGTTCCGACTGGAGCGTTGCACGTTATGGGCCTTTTACAACTACAGCAATACCTGTAGGCAGCCATTTCATGGAGAATACCATGGATATATTCCACCTGGGTATCGTTAATGGTGGAAGTACTTCGGGTTGCTTCTACGGATATTTTTCCGATTACAATGAGCTGGATGTTCAGGCTGTGGTTGCTGGCACAAACTCTGATGTACTCAAAACCTGCTATGGAACCCCGGTTCAGCTCTATGCCTACGGTGGTACTGAATATAGGTGGAGCCCAGGAGAATCGCTGAGCGATTCTACCAGCCAGATGCCATGGGCAACGCCACATGTAAACACCAAATACAAGGTTGAGGTTTCCGGCGCATGCGATATGACCGCCAGCGCGTTTATCGACGTGCTTGTTTCAACTCCGCTTAACGCTTCGTTCATTACCGATAAGGTGGAGGGTTGTGCACCTCTTACTGTGAACTTTGAGGATAAATCGACAGGTGTTGCATACTGGAGCTACGACTTTGGCGATGGATCAGCGTACCTTAAGTACGATACCGACCCGGCAACGCCCGACCCCGAGCCACCCAGCCCCTTTATTTTCTTACATACGTTTCAGAACAATACCGACTCCGCCGTTACGTACAAGGTTGTGCTCCTAGCCAAAAATGCCGATTACTGCTCCGAGGTTTATGAGAAGTATATAACCGTGTATCCAAGCATCAGCGCCGATTTCTCACCCAACACGCATGAGGGTTGCAGCCCCCAAACGGTAAGCTTTACCAATAATTCCTCCAGCAATACTGCCGATACATACCTATGGGAGTTTGGCGATGGTTTCAATGAGGTAACTAATGCTCCAACAGGAACGGTTGAGCATACCTTTACCAATAGCGTTCCGCACGATACCACCTACAGCATGCGTATGATTGCCACTTCGCCCTTTATGTGCCGCGATACGGCTACCGCTAGCATTACCATCTACTCATTCTTTAATGCCGATTTTACAGTCGATGTGTCATCGGGCTGTTCACCTGTTACCGTAAGTATCGCCAATCTGAGTGTGGGGGATACTGCCCGTTACGTTTGGACACTTAACGGTGATACATTCAAGACAACCGGACGCGACACCACGCTGATACTTACCAATACAACTAATACCTATAAGGATTATGAGATTAAGCTGCAGGTGTTTAATACCGGGGATCGATGCGACCAAACAGTTTCACGTACCGTTAGGGTTTACCCCGAGGTTAATGCTGCTTTTACCACCCCGGAAGCAGAATACTGTAACTTGAGTAGTGTGAATTTTACTAACCTAACTACTCCGTCTTCAACAAACCCCGACAACGTGGTTAATACCTACAGTTGGGATTTTGGCGATGGGGCTTCTTCGGCGCTGGTTAGCCCAACCCACGTTTACAACAATCAAACAGACAACTTCAAGGATTATGATGTTACGCTTACGGCCCGCAATCAATTTGGATGCCAGGACGTGTATACATCAACAATCAGGGTATTCAGCCAGATTTACGCCGATTTTGCAGTTGATCCTGCTGCTCAGTGTTCACCCGTAACTGTCAACATCGACGATAACTCCCGTGGAGGGATAGTTTCCTATTACTGGGATTACGGAGATGGGACAAATAGCAATACTAATCTTGACCATACCCACCAATACACTAACGATGGATTAACACCTGTCACCCGTACTATTACTCTAACGGTTACCAACGAAGGGGGTTGTACCGAAACCGTGTCGCACGATGTGGTTATTTACCCATCGGTTTTTGCAGGGTTTACTCCAAGTGTTACAGCTGGTTGTAATGAACTTACCGTAAACTTCACCGATGCCTCCAAGGCCAATGCTACTATCTATAACTGGAACTTTGGCGATGGGAGTTCATCAACTCAAGAGTCTCCAACGCATACCTTTGTTAATTTAACTGGGGCCGATGTAACCTATCCGGTAACCCTAACTGTTTATACCGATTACGGTTGCACAGCTCAGGCGTCAACCAATATCACTGTTTACCCATTTATCGATGCCCAGTTCGCCATTGACACCAGCTTTGGTTGCTCTCCGCTTGATGTCAGGTATGTTTATACTAAGCACCCCGGTATTGTTGAGTACCGTTGGGATTGGGATGGGGATGGCACGGTTGACCAAATCACGTTCCCTGCAGAACCTAATACAATTACCCACCAATTTGTAAACCAAACAGGTGTTGTTCAAGATCGCACTACGCGTTTAACCGTGCTGAATAGCCATGGGTGCAGCAAAACAACGTCGAGTACTATATCCGTTTACCCCGAGGTATCGTCAATATTTACTCCCACCGTCGACAGGGGTTGTAATCCTTTAGAAGTTACCTTCAACAATAGCAGCGTTTTCACTGGTGTAGGAACACCTCTGGTTAACACTAATTACTACTGGACATTTGGCGATGGAGGCTCATCTGTTCAAGAGAGCCCACAGCACATCTTTATAAATAATGACCCTAACGATAATGCCATTTACAATACCCGCCTAAGGATTGTAAGTGAGTATGGGTGTACGGATTCTGCTTTCCATAGCATTGAGGTTTACAATAGGGTAGAATCGCATTTTACTCTGGAGTATGCTGAGAACTGTACTCCATTCGATGTAACTTTTAACCCTGCTGCCATTGGGGCATCAACCTATATATGGACTTATGGTGGTGCTCCGGGCTTACCAGCCTCTGAAACTTTTGATAATGGTGATCCGTTCACTCGCACCTTTACCAATACCGATCCTAACAATGTTGTAACGTATACTGTTACTCTCGAAACCCAAAACGACGAGGGCTGTCAGTCATTTGAATCGCACGATGTTGAAGTTTACCCCATTGTTGATGCCCAATTCAATGCATCAACCTTTGCCGGTTGCTCCGATCTGGATGTAACCCTCACATCTACATCTACCGGTGGTAACCTGGTTTTCCTGTGGGATTTAGGGAATGGGCAAAGCGCAAGCACGCCTACTGTGAACCACACCTTTACTAACCGTGGAAGTATTGATAGCGTTTACACCATTAAGCTTAAAACCATCAATCCGCTTGGATGTATGGATAGCATAACGCACGACATTACGGTTTACCCTAAGGTTGAGGCACAGTTCGTTTTTGCTCAACTATCGCAGTGTACCCCTTTTTATATCGATTTAAACAATACTTCGCTAAACGGAAACATCTTCCATTGGTATACCCATTACAATGGCGATACCATAACAAACAATAAGAATCCCTTTCCGTACCTGTTCGACAACCCCACGCTTAACGACATTCTTACCGACACCATTAAGCTGGTGGCTCTCGACGATGAAACGGGTTGTATCGATAGCACTTACCGAACCCTCACCATTTACCCAAGGGTGGTTTCGCAATTCGATGTAGATAAGCTGGTTGGTTGTAATCCGTTAACAGTTAGCTTTACCAATAACTCTTCGGGCTTAGCTACATACCTCTGGGAGTTTGGCGATGGCTCAACATCTGGGGACAGCACTCCTAGCCCTCACACCTATAGCCATCTCTATAAGGATCAGTCGATTCAATTTACAGCTAAACTGACCTCAACAAACGATTTTGGCTGTAAAAGCTTTAAGGATACAGTAATCACTGTTTATCCTCTGGTAAAAGCCGACTTCCAGTGGAATTTATTTGAGGGTTGTACACCCTTGACTATTAACCTTAACAATTCGTCAACATCGCCATTGTACAAGTACCGCTGGGATTTTGGCGATGGGAGTCCTTACTTTTACGGCGAACAGCCAGGGGCAGTAACGTATACCAATTCTACAAATTCGCCACCAGAAATTTTTTCACCTACCATAACCCTTCGCACCAACTACTCGGGCGACACGTTATGTATCGATAGCCTTAAGCTACCGGTTAGGGTATTCCCCCATATTTATCCAGAATTTAATGGGAATTTTGCAGGCTGTCATCCGCATACGGTTAACTTTTCCAATCAAACCGTTGCTTACAGCACAAACAATAGTTATTACTGGGATTTAGGTAGTGGTGTAAACTCATTGCTGGAGAACCCCACCTTAACCTATTACAATACCGATAAGTTTGACGATAGCACATTTACAGTGAAACTTGTAGCGGTTAGCGAACATGGCTGTACCGATAGTGTTTTCCATCAGGTGGTGGCATATCCCAGGCCTTACGCAGCCATGGAGCTAAAAGGTGAGTATATATCGTGCCCGCCATTCGATGTTGAAATTGAAAACAACTCGTTGGGTACTAACCTAACCTTTGAGTACGATTTTGGTGATGGAACTGATTCCACCACTACCAATCAGGTTAATATGCGACATATTTTCCATAACCTAAGCAATCAAACCCAACCCTACCAAATTAAACTGCGCACAGTTACCGAGTATGGTTGTGACGATAGCGTTTTCCAAACCATTTATGTTTTTCCTGAGGTAGTTGCTTCGTATTTGGCAAATCCAGGTTATGCCGCTTGTAGCCCATTTGAGGTGAATTTCACCAATAACACTATTAACGCTAGGTTCTACAAGTGGGATTTTGCCGATGGAATTACCTCGTCATTCCCAACTCCTAAACACTCGTTCCTTAACTTTGGTGAAACCGATACGGTTTTCAATGTAGTATTATATGCATCATCGGAGTTTGAATGTTTCGACCGCGATACTCAGCAAATAACCGTTTATGCAACACCAATTGCCAATATTGCCGCTGAGCCACCCTTGCAGGTGTTTCCCAATGCCACATTTAACATTTATAATCAAAGTAGCCCTGCTGCAAGTAGTTGGAGTTACAATTGGGACTTTGGCGATAATACCTTTAGTGCCAATAAAGATCCTCTCACTAAGACCTATACTAGGTGGGGGCCAAAGGAGCAAAACTTCAGATACCGCATTACCATGCGGGTTGATGCACCGCATGGATGCTGGGATGCCGATACCGTTTTGGTTTACTTGCTACCAACAGAGCCAGTAGCTTTCTTTACGAGTAGTGTCGATTCGGCTTGCGCTCCCATGGAGGTGCAATTAGTTGATGCATCGCTTTATGCCGAGAATTACTACTGGGAGTTTGGCGATGGAACTACATCAACTGAACGTAACCCTCGCCATACATACACTGAACCAGGTTACTACACCGTTAAGTTAACTATTACCAACGATGCAGGGCCAAGGTTCTACTATAAGATTTTCCGTGTTTATGAGAGCCCTAAGGCTGAATTTGCCATATACCCCCAACGCGTGATGCTGCCCGATGCCACTATTCACGCGTACAATCTATCTACCCAATTTACTCGTTGCCAGTGGGATTTTGGCGATGGGTACCAAACCACTGAACGCGACCCAGTTCACACCTACGATCGCTTGGGCGAATTCCGAGTTTCCCTATGGGCCTACATGGATTATGGTAACGATGTTTGTGTCGATTCTATTTCAAAGTTCCCTGCCGTTTGGGTCGAAGGGGTTGGGTACCTGAAATTCCCTAACGCATTTAAACCTAATCCTGCAGGACCTAATGGCGGTTTGTACGATGCCATTGATTATAAGAATGAAGTATTCCACCCGTATCATTACGGTGTGGTTGAGTATAAGTTGATGATTTTCTCACGTTGGGGTGAACAAATTTTCATTTCAACCGATGTAAATATTGGATGGGATGGGTACGTTAATGGTAAACTTGCGCAGCAAGGGGTATACATGTGGAGGGCAATTGGTAAATTTACAAATGGCAAACCATTTGATATGAAAGGAAACGTCACTCTGTTGCGATAATGAATTGCCTATTATGAATGTATTTAAGCGATATGTTTTAGTTTTAACTTTAAATTTTTCTGCATTTTTGGTTTTATCCCAGGATGTGCAGTTTACGCAGTTTTATGCAAATCCTTTGTACTTATCCCCATCATTTACCGGAGGCATAGTAGGATATAGGGTTGCTGCCAACTATCGTAACCAGTGGACATTTGTACCGGGTTCCTATAATACTTTTAGCCTGTTGTGGGATCATAATTCACCTGCTTTCCGAAGCGGGTTTGGAGTTATGGCTATGCGCGATCAGGCCGGTGACGGGAACTTGGCAAATACTAGGATGGGTGTGCTTTATTCATACGATATTGAACCCTTCCCCGATTGGCACCTGCGACCTGGCTTGGCTTTCTTTCTTCAGCAGATTTCCATCGATTTTAGCAAGCTGATTTTTAGCGATCAGCTTACATCCACCCCAATGCCACCAACCTCAGTTACACTGCCGGGTAAGGATGCTGTTTGGGATATTGATGTTTCCTCTTCGCTCCTGGCATACTCCGATAACTTGTGGCTTGGGATTACCTGGGATCATATGCTTAAACCCGTGGCCACTTTCTACGACGATAATTCCAGGCTGCCACATAAGATAACCGTGCATGGTGGATATAGGTACATTACAAAGGGTTTTTTGCTCAGCAGAATTGAGGAGTCCTTTACCGTTGCCTTTAATTATCGTGTTCAGGATATTTACCGCCAGCTCGATTTAGGACTATACTTCTATTCACAACCCATTAGTTTTGGTGTTTGGTGGAGGGGATTACCCAAAAACTCCGTTGGCCGAAGGGTTGATGCCTTAGCTTTTATGGTTGGTTACAAGTGGGATCAGGTAAGCATGGGATATAGCTACGATTTTACAATATCCCGGCTTGGGTTAGCCTCTGGTGGTTCCCATGAAATATCTATGATATACGAATTTAGATTAAAGCCTAAAAAGCGATGGAAGGCTATTCCCTGTCCAACGTTTTAACCTGTTCTCTTTTTATAGTATTCAATTCCAAGATATATAATCACACCCATTGCTATCAATGTAAGTAATACCCATAACCAAATATACGACGGTTCAATGGTAACCTTTCCTGTGCTGCTATTGTAAAGCGATATTTTTTTATCATTGGGCAAAGCAACATATTCACCAATTGCCAATTGGGCCAGCAAAAGTGTAAGTTCCTCTCTTTTTGTCATGAATCCTTCAGCGTTTTGCCTGCTGTATAATTCAATAAACTGTGTGAGGTTTTGGATCTCTTTGTTTTTAAGCATAACTAATGCCAAGTCATTGCCAAGTTGTTTTGAGGCTTTGTTTATAAGTTCGTTATATGCCTTTATGATTAAAGTACGATCCTTTTTGGCAAATTTTTGTTCCCTTTTAGCTGATTCGGTTTTATTTAGATATCCGATTTCATCGTACAGCTGGGTTAAACTATAAATTATTGTATTTTGCTGTTTGTCGGTTTTAAACGATGATGCAAAATGTATAATGGTTTCGTTTAGATTCTCTGTATTAAATTTCCAGTTTTTTTTCAAAACAGGAAGAATATCTTGATGTTTCTCTCTAGGGGTTAGCAAAAGCAATATCTCAGAAAAATAGTTGTCGTCGGTAAGGTTTGCTTTGTTTAGTTCCATTGTTTTTTGTTTAACGGAAGGGGTGTCAGTTGGCCAAAGGTAACGTGGAGTAGTATCACCAAAATTATAACTAACGGTAGCATCAGAAACCAAACTACTTGGCTTGAAACTAGGTGACTGGTTTGTTTCTTCGGTGCTCGCCTTAATTGTGTTCTCGGTTTCTGAACCCCTTTTTGCTTCTGCCAACTCCACTAATTTTGAGGGGATTATTCCGTATGCTTTTCCGTTAAGGTATAGCTTCATGGTGTTGTTTCCGCTAATGTCAATTTTTGTAATGGCTTCATCGGTGAAAATGGATGCCATGCCCTTAGTTGAAATGGTGTCAACTATTAGCCGTAAAAAAGTTTTATCGGTGGTGCGTTCTTGAGCAACTGTTTTTGACACAATGCTTTTTCTGAATCGTGGTATAAAAAGTTCTATTTCAAAAATATCGGTTTCGCCAAATGAATTATCATCAAAGCGAGCTATAAGGGCTGTTGCGCCATCTTCAATGGGGTGGTAGAATAGGTCATCGTCGGTAGTATTAAGGGGGAATCCCAGATTAATGGGGGTTGTCCAATTGCCTTTATCTGAGAGTTGCGAAACAAAAATGTCGTATCCGCCCATATTATCATGCCCCTCGGAGCTAAAGTACAGTGTAGTCCCATCGGTGCTGATAAACGGAGTGTTTTCATTAAAAGGAGTGTTAATTGTTGCGCCTAGGTTGCGAGCAGGCCCCCAGTCGTCGCCTGAGGTTCTGGTACTAACCCATATGTCAAGTCCACCAAAACCCCCTTTCCTATTGCTGGTAAAGAAAAGCTGTTTGCCATCGGGGCTTAACGAGGCATGGGTTTCATATGCTTCGGTATTGATATTGGAATTTAACTTTTTAATTGGCGACCATTTCTTCCCATTATACCGGGTAACATAGATGTTCCCGTCATGGTTATCGTCTCGGTACAAGTATAGCTCATTCCCGTCGAATGAGAGGCATAAAGTTGAGCAACTTATGTCGGTTTGTAAGTCTAACGTGATATTAACTGGTTTTTCCCATTGATTCTTATCGTTTTTGCGGGATATGTTGATGGCATTATAAAATTTCAGTTTAGTGGTATATGCAAGTACTTTCCCATTGCCCGATACCACCGCATTAAAATTTGGAAATCTGTCGTTGATTTTTTCACCTAGGTTTGCCATGATAAAATCCACCGGATTGCGTTGAATTTTGATAGAGTTTTTGGCAACATTAACCTGGTGGTTAAAGTAATCGAAATCCCAGTTGCCTTTGCCCTTTGTTAGGTTGTAAAATTTCTCGTATGCTCTTAGAGCCTCGTCAAGTCTATTGGCTGTTAGATAGGCATTGCCCAAGTAAAAAATAGCATCGATAGGGGCGCGTTGCTCAGTGATGGACTCCTCGTTGTACCTTGAAGTAGTATTTTGAACAGCCTTTTCAAGGAACTGTATAGATTTATGTTTACTGCCAGGAATGTTGAGGTAACAAATGCCTATTCTATAGTTGAGGTTGTGGTTGTTGGGCTGGAACTTATATATTTTTTGGTATAGCGCAAGTGCCTCCTCGTAATCCTCAAAGTAGAAGTATGAGTTTGCATCCCGATAGGTTTCATCAATTTCGGTTTTAGTTTGGCCTAAAGTTAAAAACGGTAGCCAAGCTATTAGCAGAAAGAATACTTTATGGCTGATAGTTTTCATTGGCTAGCGGGGCGATTTAATGTCCAGAACAACATGGTAAATGTCTTCATCTCCCTTACTTTCCGAATTCTTAGAGTAGTATCCTTCCTCCCCGTTCTTAATGGGGAAAAAGAAAGTTTCATCGTCGGTGGTATTTAAAGGATAACCAACATTGATAGGGATTCCCCATGTTTTATTTTCATAATCGGAGTAGAAGATGTCAAAACCACCCATTGTTTTATGCCCATTGGAACTGAAAAATAGACGTTTACCATCCTCGGTTAGGAATGGTGCAATCTCATCGAATGGGGTGTTAATATTTTTACCAAGATTTATGGGCGATGACCAACCATTCGATGTTTTGACTGACATCCAGATGTCAAAACCACCAAAACCTCCTTCACGGTTACTGCTGAAGTAAAGCGTGTCGCCATTTCGAGAAAGCGACCCAAAGGTCTGCCAGCTTTTTGAGGTGTTGATTTCCTTGGGGAATTTTGTGATTGGGGCCCATGAGTTGGTTTCCTTATTGTATGTACTGTAGTACAGATTGTATATGTCGTTATCGTTGCGCGAAAGCACAAGAATATTCCCGTTCGATGTAATACCCACGGTTCTAATATCGCCATCGGCGTAGAGCTGAGGATTGAGGTTAAGTGGGTTATTCCAGAACTCATTCCCCCTATTGCTGATAAGAATGGCATTGTAAAACCTTTGAACCGATGTGTAAATTAGGGTGTTACCACTATTGTTCGATACTGGATTTACCTCTGGAAAGCGGGTGGTGATATTCCTCCCTACAGGGGTTATTTTATGGTTTAGTGGATTTGACGTAAAGTATCGGGCGTTATCAAGGGCTTCCAGTTCCTTGCGGACAATTCTTAACTCAGTTACTGCGTTTGGTTTCAATAAGTTTTTATATGTTTCAAATGCTTTTTGCGCCTTGTCGAACTGCCTAAGTATTCTTAACGCTCTGCCGTAGTGAAGGTATGCCTCTATTGGCGCTTTTGTTTCAGTAAAGTAGCCCTCTTTGTAATTTTCTGTAATTGAAGTTATTGCTTTTTCGAGGTAGGGCAGCGATTTAGCTTTTTCATTTGGAATGTTGAGGTAACACAGACCAATACGGTATGCCAGGTTGTAGTTATTGGGGTAGGCCTTGTAAAGTTCATGATATAAGGGTAGGGCATTGCGGTACTCCTCATACAGCATGTAGTATTCCGCGTCAACAAATATCCGACGGTAGTAAGTGCTCCGTTGAGCGCTCGAACTACTAAACGAAATAAGTAGCAAAACCATTAAAGCAATACCCTGCCTCATTTGTCGAATACTTGTAAACTAAAATGTTCTTTCTACTTTATACAAGCAAATGTAAAACTTTATACTTCAAATATATAACCAAAAAGTTAAATATAGCACAATGTTACGGCATTTTTTACACTGGCACAAACGATAATCCCTTTATTTTGTTACGTTTATTAATGTTTTTTGTTTCCTGAACACTACTAGTTACCATAAATTTTGATAAAATGTTATTTAGAATTGGTGAAAATGGCTATGCCTATCAAAATAAAGAGGATGTGTTTAATTGAAACCCATCCCCTAATTATTTCAGGAAAAATATTGTTTAAATTATTAGATGTCCGCCAATGAAAAACTTTCCAATTTATCGCGTAACGATTTAAGGAATTGCCCTGCAAGGGCTCCATCAATCACACGATGATCGTATGATAGTGAAAGGATACAAATTTGCCGAATGGCTATCATGTCGCCGGCAGGGGTTTCAATAACAACAGGCCGTTTTTTAACTGCACCAATAGCCAGTATGGCAACTTGCGGCTGGTTAATGATTGGCGTTCCGGTTAGGGTATCGAACGAGCCAAGGTTGGTTATGGTAAAAGTACCTCCAACAATTTCATCGGGTTTGAGTTTGTTGTCGCGTGCCCGCTGGGCGAGATTGTTTATGCCTTTTGCAATACCAATTAGGTTAAGAGTTTCTGCTCGCTTAACCACCGGAACAATCAGATTGCCATTGGGCAGAGCGGTAGCAATGCCAAGGTTTACATCGCGCTTAAGAATAATGTTATCTCCCTCAACTGATGAGTTAAGCAAAGGGTAACGTTTAACCTCGGCAACGGTTGCCTGGGCAAACAGATGGGTTAGGGTGAGTTTTTCTCCATAGGCCTTAGCAAATTTGTCCTTGTTGGCCTCGCGCCAGTTAACCAGGTTTGTAACATCAACTTCAATAAACGAAGCCACATGTGCCGAGGTTTGTTTGGATCGAACCATATGTTCGGCAATTAGCTTACGCATCCGATCCATAGGCACAATTTCATGGGCTAGCACATTACTTGCCGTATCGCTTGGGGTTGAGGTTAGGATTGGCGTTTCGGTTTGGATTCGCTCCTTGGCCTCGGCTTCAATTTGTGAAATACGTTTACTCCGATTTTCTATGTACTTTAGCAGATCATCTTTGGTTATCCGGCCATCTAGTCCTGTGCCTTCTATCTTTTCCAGCTCCTCAATCGTAATATTTTCCTGTTTGGCCATGCTCCGCACTAGTGGTGAAAGGTACCGCAACGTTTTACTTTCCTGCTTAACTTCTGACTTTTCAATTATTTCTATAGGCGTAGTTTTAGGTTTTTCTTTCGATGTCGATTTCAGTTCTGATGGCGTGGCTGGAGATTGGCTCTCTTCTGTGCTAAGCCCTTCCACTTCAAGTAGGCAGATAGCTTGCCCAATCTGTGGCGAGTTGCCTTCGTTAAAAAGTAATTGTTTCACCTTTCCTTTGCTGGTCGACGGAACTTCGGAATCAACCTTGTCGGTTGCTATTTCTACAAGGGGTTGGTCTTCTTCAACCTGGTCGCCAGGTTTAACAAGCCATTTCGTAATTTTTGCTTCGGTAACGCCTTCGCCCATTGCTGGGAGTAGTATCTTAACTTCTGCCATGGTGTATTAGTTTTCTTTTTCAAAACTATTAACACCGAAAAGGGCAAAAGGTTGAACCCAAATCCGTCAATTGAAAAAAACAATTGACTAATCGACCAGCAAAATCTAATCGTTCCGAAATTTCAGAATGAACGATTTTGATAAGTCATGGTTACCTCCGATAAGTCAATAGAAACATAGTGTTTTTATGCTTTTTGAGATTCTATTGACTAATCTCGGTTGAATAGGGTTAACTCAAATATTAACCGAAATGCCATGAATTTTGAGGAGTGAGGAGGAATCAGGCAGAATTTGGCGGGGTGAGGCGGCATAGACAGAATGTTTTGGAGTTGGAGGAAGTTAGAGGAAAAGTGAACGTTTAAACCTGAACTGGATTTAACGCCACTTTTTGAAAATGTTTCGGATTAGTTCGGCCGTTTCCGATGCTATGCTAAAATTGCGAACGTAGTAAGTTTCGAGACTTGCCGATGGGGTAATCTCTTTACCTTCTTTTCCATAGCTGAAAACCGATGGTTTTAGTGTTGGGAATTGCTTTGATGTGTTCTGCGAGCTATAGCCTATCCACGTTTTCTTCCCAAACAGAACTTTAAACGCATTTGCTAACACCATGAATGGTTCCTTAAGCGCTATCCATAGAATTGGAAATAGTATGATGACTAAAGTTGACGTCAGTAAGTCGAAAATTCTTTTTTGACGTCGTACAACTGGCTTGGCTAAAGTCATAAACTCGAGTGAGTATAGTTCGCCCTGTGTATCAATCGAATTGCTGCCAACAATCGATTCGCCACCATAGAGCGCAATTTTAAAATCAACATCAAACTGCGATAATTGCATCATGGTAGGGATAATTTTAGTCATGGGGATACCCTTGGTGCCAAAAATGATCTCGGTGATGTTTTTAACCTTTAGGGTATCGGCAATTACTGTTTCCCTTACATTTTGCTGTTCGTCAAGAACCTCTTCGGGATGTAGGTGGATAATATTTTTCTTAGAGATGCCTGCATGCAGCAAAAGCTTTTTGGAGTGTTCAAATTCACCCGCAGTGCCTATGAAGCAAACGCTTTTTTCCCGGGAATTGGGCTTGAGCAAGCCCTCAATAAAGCCTGCCGATACAAGTCGATTCAGGAGTATAGAAATAGTTGCCCAAACCGCAAGTAGAATGATGATTGCGCGGGAAAACCGAAAGTTGAATGGTAAAATGGAATAAACAACAAGAATAACAACGGTGCCGTAAAGTATTCCCTTGGTGCCTGAACTGAGGCTTTGGGGTTTGTCGTATGCACCATGGAACCATAGTGAGAATATCCATGTTGAAATGTAAAAACCAATCAGCCAAGTTAAAATATCGCGGGGGTAAATAAGTAGGGCTCCATGCCTTAGTTGCTCCCACCAAGGGATTACTAGGTGTGCGCCAACTAGCATTAAGGCTAAGTCGGCCAGAGGTAACCAAATCCTGATAAATACCCTTTTCAGAATTGATGCGGCTGCCCTGATAAAAACTGCAAATTTTATCAATGCCACAAAGTGCTTTTGCTTCTGTTTGCTAAAGTGCTTTTGGGCAAACAGAATCATGGCCTTATAAAAAACTAAAACATAGTTCAAACTCCCCTTTTTTGTGCTTTCGCCTTTATAGTGAATAATCTGGCAATTTGGGTAGTAATAATTCTTGTAGCCGCATTGAAGGATTCGATACGAAAGATCGATATCTTCGCCATACATAAAGAATTGCTCGTCGAGCAAACCAGCTTTTTGTAGGGCTTTTGTCCTCAGGAACATGTATGCCCCGGGTAGTATTTCAATGGTTTGGGTGGCGTTTTTATCCAAGTGGCCTAAGTAGTAACGTGCAAAGAACCTGGAGGAGGGGAAAAGCGATGTCAAACCAAAAACCTTACAGAACGACGCCCAAGGCGACGGAAACCCCCGTTTCGATTCGGGCAGGTAATGGCCCTTTCCATCAATCATCTTTACGGTTAATCCGCCGGCATCGGGGTGCATTTCCATAAAGCTGATGCTTTGCCTAAAGGTATTTTCCTGCACAACCGTATCGGGATTCAATAAAAGGATGTACTTTCCCTGAGCAAGTTTTATGGCTTGGTTGTTGGCTTTGGAAAAGCCAAGATTTTTATCGTTAGCAATTAATTTTACGCCGGGAAACTTTAGTTTAACCATTTCAACCGAACCATCAGTCGATGCGTTATCCACAACCCAAACCTCGCCCTCAATCCCTTTTAGTGCTTCAAAAACGCTTGCCAAGCATTGCTCTAAAAAGTATCGAACATTATAGTTTACAATGATGACCGAAAGTTCCATGCATCAACAAAAACAGTCAAATTTTGTGGAAATATACAAAAATGTTGCATTAGTGCTGTTCTAATCGATTTGGATTGTAAGAAAGGACTAGAAGGAGTTGGTTTGTTAGCACTAAAAAATAACCACTGAGTAACCCCATTGCAAGTTAATCCCAGTGGTTTTTATGGCAGCAATATCCGGTATTACTCTTTAATCATTCGCTTTATTGCATTGGCAAGCCTCTGGCTCCCTTCAATATTCATTTCCTTGGACATGAACGAAAAGTTGATGCGAAGTGTGTTTTTACCTTGCCCGTTGCAATAGAAAACAGTTCCTGGCACAAAGGCCACGTTTTCTTCAATGGCTATTTTAAAAAGATCCTCAGCATCAATATGTTCTGGTAGGGTTACAAAAAGGAACAGCCCGCCTTCGGGTTCTGTCCATTTAACACCATTAGGCATAAACTTATGGAAGGCTTCCACCATGGCATCACGCTTTTCCTTGTACAAGGCATTGGTTTTAGCCAGGTTGGGTTCAAAGTATCCCTTGTCAAAGTATCTGGCTGCAATTTTTTGCACGAACGACGAGGTGCACAGGTCGGTGTTCTGTTTGGCTGCAACCAACTTATCAATTATTTCCTCATGGGCTATAATCCAACCTAAGCGGAACCCGGGAACAAAAATTTTTGACATTGTACCTAGCAAGATAACCTGTCCGGTTTCATCGAGCTCGTACATAGTACGTTGTGGTATGCCGCTAAACCGCACCTCACGGTATGGGCTGTCTTCAACAATTAGCACGTTGTACTTGCGCGCAATCTCAATTATCTCAAGCCTTCGCTTTTCAGGCATGCAAATGCCGGTTGGGTTCTGAAAGTCAGGGATTACATAGATGTATTTAGGCTTTTGGCCTTTCCCTTGCAATTCCAGCATCTTTTTTTCAAGTAAATCCGAGCGCATCCCTTGGTCATCTAGCTCAATACCTATAAGCTCTGCGCCGTATGTGGCAAAAGCCGATATACCCCCCAGGTAGCTAGGTAAGCCACATATAACCTTGTCGCCAGGGTTGACAAGTATTTTTGGAATAAGGTCTAGAGCCTGTTGCGATGCAGTGGAGATTATCAGGTTGTTAATATTGATGTTCAACCCTTCCTTTCTGTACCTTTCAACTAGAATTTCACGGAGCCTTTTATCGCCTTCGGTCTCGCTATACTGAAGGGCGCGAGCGCTGTCGGTGTCTAACACCTCTAGTACAATCTGCTTGAGCTGTTCAACCGGGAAACTCTCAGGCGATGGTAGGCCACCTGCAAACGATATGAGTTCGGGACGCTGGGTCATTTTAAGCAATTCCCTTATCACTGAACGTTTCATCCTTTTAGCACTTGCCGATAGGACTTGATCTAGGTCATTAATCATGGGAGTTTTCTTATAATGTGTTATTAAATTACTTTGTTTGCAAAATAACTATAATCTAATATTGCCGCTAAGTTAAAAATGTAATTAAATATTTCAAAAAATTAAATAAAAAAGTCCCCAATAGGGACTAACTTTTGTTAAGTAATAAATTTATTAACTTTTCTATCGGGTACCGCATTCTGCTACTACCATCTTGCATGAATTCATATAGCCCATTTGGCAAGCCTTACGAAAATCGGCACAGGCCTTTTGGATCTCGTTTAACTTGATTAAACTCATTCCCCTGTTGTAATAGGGTAAGGGCGAGGTTGGGTCAAGGTCGATGGCTGTTGTGTAATCGGTTACAGCATCAACATAGTAGCCAAGCCTAAAGTTAACAAGCCCTCTAAAGCTATATGCTTTAAAATTTCGGGGTTCCATCTCTAAAACCTTGTTGTAGTCGGCTAGCGATTCAGCAAACTGTTCGAGCTTAAAATGAGCCGAAGCCTTATTTAGTAAGATTTGAACCTTGAGCGAAGAATTGGGGTTTTGGCTGAGGGCGCTTTCAAAATCCTGGATGGCTTTAGCGTGATAACCGTTTAGGTTTTTAATGATACCCCTGCGAAACAGGAAGTCGGGATTGTTGGGGTATGCTTCAAGTGCTGTGGCAACCCAACGTTGAGCCTCCTTGTAATCCTCGAGCAAGGTAGTTGCCCTGATAATGCCATTTAATGCGAGGGAATCGTTAGGCGATACGTTTAGCGCATTCTGAAATTCGGTAAGGGCGCCTTTGAAATCCTTTTCCTTTATTTTTTTATTGCCGTTGGCAATAAAATCGCTAACATTCGATTGGGCAACAGCGTAAAGAGAAATTGTTGCAGCAATTATGAGGGTTAAGCAATACTTGAACATGTCTATTCCAATATAATGATGTTTTAAAATTACAATCTTTTTGTTAAAGTTCAAATATTATTCTACGGAGAACGAATTGTTAAACCTTACCCGGTTAAGCAGGGCACGGCCCAGTGTGACCTCGTCGGTGTACTCCAGCTCATTGCCAAAAGCAACACCTCGGGCAAGGGTGGTAACCATTACCGGGAAATTTTTAATCTTTTTGTAGATGAAGAAGTTAGTGGTATCGCCTTCAGTTGTGGCGCTTAAAGCCAAGATCACCTCATTTACCTCGCTGGTCGATAGCCTTTCAACCAAACTGTTAATGGTTAAATCGTTAGGGCCAATTCCTTCCATAGGGTTTATTACTCCACCCAGCACGTGATAAACCCCTTTGTACTGCATGGTGTTTTCAATGCTCATTACATCTTTTAAGGTTTCAACCACGCAAATGGTTGTTTTATCGCGCGATGGCGATGAACATATTGAACAGATGTTGGTATCGGAAATATTGTGACAAATGGAACAGAAATGAATGTTTGTTTTCATTTCGCTAATGGCTGTAAGAAACTGATTAACATCGGTCTGGGGTTGCCTAAGTAAATGAAGGGCTAACCTTAGCGCAGTTCTATTCCCTATCCCGGGGAGCTTAGCCAATTCCTCAACAGCTTTCTCCAGCAGTTTCGATGGGTATGTATGGGTTTGCATGTTATTATCGTTAGTTCTGCAAATCTAATTAATAAGCGCAAAGTATTGCGATGATTCCTTAAACGATTTTCGCTGAAATATGTTTGCAACCTTGTGTTGCTTTTGTAATGTGTGGATTTTTTCATACACTTGTTGGCTCAAGCAGAGAATGGATATGTCAACAAGTCTTATAATTACTATAATAATCGGGTATTTTTCAGCGCTTTTTATAATTTCCTATTTTACATCGCGCAATTCCAACAACGATACTTTTTTCATTGGTAACCGTAAATCGCCTTGGTATTTGGTGTCCATTGCCATGATAGGAACCTCTATATCGGGTGTTACCTTCATTTCGGTTCCGGGATGGGTTTTAACCAGCCAATTTTCATACATGCAAATGGTGTTTGGCTACCTGCTGGGGTATTTTGTTGTGGCAAACGTACTGTTACCCTTATACTACCGGTTAAACCTCAAATCAATTTATACCTACTTGGAGTCGCGCTTTGGTTTTTATTCCTATAAAACGGGCGCTTTCCTGTTTTTGGTTTCAAGGATTATTGGTTCTGCCTTTAGGCTTTTCATTGTTTCGAACGTATTGCAGTTAACCATTTTCAACGCATTGGGGATTCCTTTTTGGGTTACAGTTTCCATCACTGTAATCCTGATTTGGCTTTACACCCGAAAGGGTGGTGTACGAACCGTGCTTTGGGCGGATTCGTTTCAAGCCATTGCAATGCTAACAGCCGTTGCGCTATGTGTTTACTATATTTCAAGCGATTTAAATCTTGGCATTTCAGGCATTGTTAAAGTGGTAAGCAACAGTCCCCTCTCCCGAGTTTGGTTTTTCGACGATCCCAATGAGCGTTTCTATTTCTGGAAGCAGTTTCTTGGGGGTGCATTCATTACCATTGTTATGACAGGCCTTGACCAGGACATGATGCAGAAAAATTTGAGTTGTCGTAGCTACAAGGACGCCCGCAAGAACATGTACTGGTACGGGTTTGCCTTTTTGCCTGTAAACTTATTATTCCTTTCACTAGGCGTGCTTTTACATGCATTTGCCTTACAGAAAGGAATTCCACTGCCTGCCCAGTCCGATGATTTATTTCCCACGTTGGCTACTCAAGGATACCTACCTCAAATAGTTGGGGTCTTGTTCTTTTTGGGGTTAATTGCTGCAGCATACTCCAGTGCCGACTCGGCTTTAACCGCTTTAACCACATCGTTTACCATTGATGTCCTAAATACCAAAGGTATGGACGAGGATAGGTTACAAAGGGTAAGGCAGTGGGTGCACGTTTTTATATCAATACTAATGATACTTGTTATTATTGTTTTTAATGCATTCAACAACCGCTCAGTGATTGATGCCATTTTTACTATAGCTGGATATACCTATGGCCCTTTACTTGGGCTGTATGCATTTGGTTTATTTACTCGTTTTCAGGTGAACGATAAGCTTGTGCCCTTTATTGCTATTTTTTCGCCCCTTGCCTGTTACTTCCTCAATAAGTACTCAGCTATTCTGTTTAATGGCTATACATTTGGGTTTGAGCTTTTAATTGTGAATGGGGCAATTGTTTTTCTGTTATTGCTTATTACCAGGAAAAGAGGGGTTGTTGTTGAGCGGGTTTAAATTGTTTCAAAAATTAACAAAAAAAGGCGTCGTTTGTTTTTTCGACGCCCCTGCCTTTATATATTGGTTTATTAATGCCCGTTACTTACTCCCCTAACCTCAGTTTGCTTGGCATGGCCATAAATTTCCTCAAGTATTTTTTCGTAACGTTCGTACAGAACCTTTCGTTTTAGTTTAAGGGTTGGGGAGAGTTCGCCGGTTTGGGGCGACCACTGCTCTGCCACTAAGCGGTAACGCTTAATTTGTTCGTAATCGCTGAGTTGTTTGTTAACAGCATTGATCTCCTTTTGGTACCTGGCAATAACCTCAGGAATGGTAATTAGTTCCTCATTGTTCTCAAAATGTATTTTATGGCGGCTGCACCAGTCGTGCAGGAAACTAAAGTTTGGCGAAATTAGGGCACTTACAAACTTTTCATTTTCCCCAACTATCATACATTGCTCAATGAAGAACGATTCTTTCAGCTTATTCTCAATGAGCTGGGGAGCAACATACTTGCCATTCGATAACTTAAAGATTTCCTTTTTCCTATCGGTTATTGTCAGGAACTTACCATTGTCCAAATGGCCTATATCGCCGGTGTGGAACCAGCCATCTTCGTCTATAGCCATTTGGGTTAAATCGGGGGCTTTGTAGTAGCCTTTCATAAGGCTTGGCCCGCGCATGAGTATCTCACCATCCTCAGCAATTTTTACTTCAATATTAGGAACTACTGGGCCTACTGAACCTATCCTAATGTTACCGGGTGAGGCAGGGTGGTTAACTGCAATTACAGGCGAGGTTTCAGTTAGTCCATATCCCTCAAAAACAGGAATGCCTGCTGCCCAAAATACCCTCATGAGGCGGGGTTGAAGAGCTGCTCCTCCACTAATGATTAACTTAAGCCTACCACCAAGCGCCTTTTGCCACTTTGAGAATATTAGCTTGCGGGCAAGGTTAAGCCTAATGCTGTAGTACCAGCTATTGTGTACCTCATTATACTTGTAGCCAAGGTTAACCGCCCAAAAGAAAATCTGTTTCTTTATTCCGGTCAAATCCTTGCCAACAGCAATTATTTTATCAAAAGTTTTTTCGAGCATTCGGGGAACGGTCATGAAAATGTGTGGTTTAACCTCTTTAATTACATCGCCAATGGTGGCAAGGTTATCGGCATAGTAAATGCTTACACCAATGCTTTGGTAGTAGTAGTTAACCATGCGCTCGAAAACGTGGCTTAGCGGAAGAAAACTTACCGCAATATCGCCTGTTTCAAGAGGGAATAGCCCTTTACAGGCCTCAACATTACTCAGGAAGTTGGAGTGTGAGAGCATTACGCCTTTTGAAACTCCCGTTGTGCCCGAGGTGTAAATAATTGTAGCAATATCATCAGGTTGAACCGATGCTTTTATCTTGAAAAGCTCATCAACCCATACATGAGCAGTCTGTTTGCCGCGTTCCAGCACTTCGTTCCAACTGCGGATATCGCCATTTTCTACCGTTGAGAATATCCCAATAAAATTCTCGAGGTCAGCAGTAAGGGGTTGAAGCTTTTGGTACAAGGCCTTATCGCCTACAAAAATAGCTTTTACCTCTGCATGCTTTAGAATGTATTTGTATTCATCGGTGCTGATTGTTGGGTAAATGGGCACATGAACCATTCCGGCTTGGGTAATACCCATGTCAACAATATTCCATTCAGGCCGATTGCTGCTGATGTTAGCGACCTTATCGCCAGGTCTAAGCCCCATGGCAAGCAAACCATAGCTAAGGTTATGAGCCATTTGTGAATAGCGGTCGATGTTGTACTCGTCCCATACACCATTTTTTTTAACCGCCAATACAGTTCTGTTTTCGTAATAGTCTTTGCCAGCTTCAAGAATGTCAAACGTTCTTGTAATTTCCATGCTAAATCAGATAAAGTTAAACATAATGAACTTTTTGCTCAGAAAAAGGTTAATTTAGTGCCAGCGACAAATATAAACTAAATTCTATGAAACAAGCATTGTTTTGTTTAATCGTTTGTTTAATTTCCGAAAACGTTTTCGGACAGGACAAACAGGCCTATGTGATTTATAATGCAAAAGGTGAAAGGGTTGTTTACCAGAGTGTTGTAAATGCTGCAAAAATATCCGATTTGGTTCTTTTTGGTGAACTTCACGATAACCCAATTGCACATTGGCTAGAGTTAGAGTTTACTATCGATTTGTTTGATGCTACCCAAGGTAGCATATTGCTTGGTGCCGAAATGTTTGAGGCCGATAATCAGCTTATTCTCGATGAGTACTTGGGCGGCTATATTAGCCAACAACGTTTTGAGGCCGAGGTAAAGTTGTGGCCCAACTATAAAACCGACTATAAGCCACTGGTTGAATTTGCCAAAAGCAAAGGTTTAAAGTTTATTGCCACAAATATTCCGCGCCGCTATGCCGCTATGGTTTCGGCAGGTGGTTTTGATACGCTACTATCACTTACCTCTCAGGCAAAATCTTACATAGCGCCTTTACCGGTTGAATACGATGCTAATCTTGGGTGTTATAAAGTTATGCTCAGCATGATGGGCATGCCGGGTAAAGGTAAATCGAACCCTGAGTTTTTTCCAATGGCTCAGGCCATTAAGGATGCCACAATGGCATATAACATTACAAGAAATTTAATGGATAATCACGTATTTATCCATTTCCATGGTTCCTTCCACTCTAATAATTACGAAGGGATATACTGGTATGTAAAGCGTAAAATTCCAAACCTGAAAATTGTTACCATTGCGACGGTTACTCAGGACGAAATAACCGTTTTAGCTAAGGAGAACATGGGCATTGCTGATTTTATTATTGTTGTACCCGAACGAATGACACGAACATACTAACACCCCTTACCTAAGCAGGAATTTTTCAATACAAACTAGTCCTAGAATTGCTGTAATTACTACAATTATTAGCAACGATACCGCTCTGTTCAGCTGATTGCTTTCGAGTTCAGAGTATCGTTCCAATTTAGGCTTCATGGCTGTAGTTCCTTTTACTAATACTACAACCATCACGGGTTTTACCCTAACCGGCTACTCGGCTTTTATGTAAATTGTATCAATCCGAATTTGAGGGTTGCCAGTAGGGTTGTAAAAGTACATTAGGTGGGTTTTTTCTACTTTGGGGGTTATGGTTATTGTCGTATCGTGTGTAACCAGTTGTTGTGAACATGTCTCTCCATGGTTTTCGTATGTTCCTACAGCGCTGAAATAGTATGCAGAATCGGATTTGACGTTCAGGTAAACCTTAACATTATACCAACAGCCATTTGGTGCCGATGCCCTTATTTGAAGGTTGTATGGTTCGTTTAATATCATTGTATCGGGCAGTAAACCGGCCTCCATGGTTACATAGTCGTTAAACCTTACATAGTTATCGCCTTCAATACATCCAAAAAGGGTTGATAATCCTAATGCTGAAATGAGGAGATTTTTTGCTTTCATTGAGTTTTTCATTAGTATTTCTGCAAATTTACACAAAAATTATACCGTTTAGCTTTTTTAGCTTCTAATTTGTTGTGGGGTGTTGGTGGGGTAAGAAAATATTACTCAAAAATTTGTCATGCTGAGTTAACCGAAGCATCTCTTTTTTGTACCTTCATTCCTTTAAAGCCCTTTTGTTGGTTTTTAGGGTGATCACTCTTTGTAATGCTTTCCCATTGCGATGCAATGTTTGCTCCTTGCACTTAGGAGTATGTATGGCGTGTACCGCTTTTCATGTGGGAGTGGCCATTGATTTACAAATGTTTAGCTCGTACGGGGCTGGGAACGTTGCTCGTTGTTCGTGAATCGTTGCTTGTTGTTCGTTGTTCGTGAATGCTACCTCATACAAACTGTGTGACATAGTGTTGCACTGTGTAATTCTGTCTGTAATACAGGTTGTTGCTCTGTTCATGAAACGGTTATCATGCTGAGTTCGCCGAAGCATCTCTTTATACCTTTATTCCCTTAGCCCATTTTTGATTGCTTTTCCGGTAATTGCAATTTGCAATGCATTTCGGTTGTGATGCAAAGTTTCCTCCTTGCTCTTTGGGCTTTGCATTGCGTGCATTGCAATACATGTGGGAGTAGTCATTGTGTTACAAATATCATACCCCTAGGGGGCTATCGCGGTAGGATTTAATTTTACTTGTGCAGTAGTGAGATAAAATATCAATTAAAACGATGCTTTATTGCAGGTTTCAGCTAATACTTACTAGCCAGTTTATGCCTAAGCCCTCGGTGTGATTTTAATCTTGCCTGAATGCTCCCAACGCGAATGGGCGACTCAATGTAAACTGGTAGCTTATTAGCATCGTCGGTAACCCAAACCAGCAATTTTTGGTTTGATGAAAAGATGTCGCCAGCTACCAAATCGACCTGAAATTTCAGGCAAGGGACTTTGCCTATTCCCGATATTTTCCTAACCTCCTTGCCCAGGAATGTGTACTTAACGTTAAATATCTCTTCGTCCATCAGAACGTTAATAGGGAAAACGGTTCCCGGCTTAATGCCTGAAAAATTTAAGCACCGTGAATAGTATATGGCTGTAACCACATCGAAAAGGCAGCCAGGCGATTTAACCGATACAAACCTATTGGCGCCACCCTTGCGTTTCACACGTATTTTTATACTATCGCCAAACTGGTTGAACCAGTACTCGTTTTCCTTGGTAAAACCACCCTCGTAAATGTTACGGTTGTAGTAATGTGGCGCTAAACTCACAGGGTCCACCCACGATTCGTAAAGGTCGCGAACCTTAAAGAACCAATCGTAGAACGGGTAACTTATACCTGTTGCTTTTAGGTGTAGCAATGTTTTACCAAAGCGATTATCGGAGTCCACAGTAAAGCACGCCTCACCAACATCGGTCCAAATAAAGAACCAGGTGTAGCTTACCTCGTAGCAAATCCTCTCGCCAGCAGCAAAGACTGTGTTGGTTATTTTGCAAGCATTCGTTTGCTGTGCATTGGCTTTAAGAGCAATTAATGGGGTTAAAAGAAAAATTAACGTGTAAGGCTTCATGATATTCCGCTGTAATCGTTCCGATGAAACTCTAGCCTGCTGAGCTGTTCCTTCATGATGGAGTTGCGCGGGCTCTCCAGTAAGGGGTCGTGGTCAAGAATCTCGCTGGCTACTTGTCGGGCGTGTTGAATGAGTTGACCGTCGGTAGCAAGGTTGGCCATTTTCAGGTCAAAGGGCATGCCGCTTTGCATGGTGCCTGCAATATCGCCAGGTCCACGAAGTTGAAGGTCAACTTCGGCAATCTTAAATCCATCGTTGGTGGTAACCATGGTATCAAGTCGCTTGCGCGACTCCTTGGTCAACTTTACCTGGGAAACAAGTATGCAGTAGCTTTCATCGGCACCACGGCCAACCCTTCCGCGCAGCTGGTGTAGTTGAGAGAGCCCAAAGCGCTCGGCACTTTCAATTACCATAACCGTGGCATTGGGCACATTAACTCCCACCTCAATAACAGTGGTTGCTACCATTATATGGGCTTTGCCCTGAACAAATAGGTTCATGGAGTAGTCTTTATCCTCAGGCTTCATTTGACCGTGAACAACCACGGTTACAAACTCGGGCGGGGGAAAGGCTCTGACTATGCTCTCGTAACCATCTTCTAAATCCTTTAAGTTTTCCAGCTTTTCCGATTCCTTGATTAACGGGTAAACCACATAAACCTGCCTCCCTTTCTTGATTTGCTCCCGCATTAAGTTGAAAACCAGATTGCGTTTGGCATCGGTGTAGTGTAGGGTTTTAACGGGTTTTCGCCCGGGCGGTAGCTCATCGATTACGCTCACCTCCAGGTCGCCGTAAAGGGTCATGGCAAGAGTACGTGGGATTGGGGTGGCTGTCATTACAAGCACATGGGGTGGGTCACTATTCTTTTCCCAGAGCTTTGCGCGCTGCATAACCCCAAAGCGTTGCTGCTCATCAATTACCACAAAGCCAAGGTTTTTAAACCTCACCACATCCTCCAGTAGCGCATGGGTACCAATAAGGATATTGAGTTTTCCCGCCTCAAGCGATTGGTGAAGGTTGTTTCGTTCTGATCGCCTTGTGCTGCCCGTGAGTAAGCCCGCCTTTACCGGCAAATCGCCTAATAACGAGGTGATGGATTCGTAATGCTGGTTGGCAAGTATCTCAGTGGGAGCCATAATGCAGGCCTGATAGCCGTTATCAACAGCAAGTAGCATGCACATCAGCGCAACCACAGTTTTTCCGCTACCCACATCGCCTTGCAACAGCCTGTTCATTTGCTTGCCGCTCATCATATCGCGGCGTATCTCCTTGATAACCCGTTTTTGAGCCTCGGTTAATGGAAACGGTAGCCTTTCGTGGTAAAAACGGTTAAACATCTCGCCTACATGGCTGAATATATGGCCGTTGACCTTAACCTGCCTTACCTTTTGTCGGCTTAAGATGCTAAGCTGAATGTAGAAGTGTTCTTCGAACTTTAAACGGTGCTGAGCCTTGTGGAGCAGGGTGGTGTTTGCCGGGAAATGTATGTTGCGTAAAGCTTCCGGTAGGGTCATTAACTTGTTTTGCTCAATGATGGATGGGGGGAGGGTTTCAGAAACTTTCCCAATGACCATTGGAATTAGTGCTTGCACAAAACCCATTATGGTTTTTGACGTTATGTGGTTGCTTTTGAGCTTTTCTGTTGTGGAGTAGACTGGTTGTAGCGAGTTGGTAATGAAGTCCTGCTGTGGGTTGTAGATATCCATCTCGGGGTGGGCTATGCTGAAACGCGTTCCAAAACGGGTAGCTTTGCCAAATATCAGGTAATCGATATTAGGTTTAAGCCGCTTCAAAACCCAGGTTACACCCTGAAACCACACAAGTTCCATGCTACCGGTGCCATCGGTAACAAGGGCTGTTAGCCTACGGTTGCGGCCGACACCCGCTTCAGATATATTGACCACACGGCCTACAACCTGAACGTATGGAAGTTCGTCGGTTATTTCGGAAATCTTATGGATTTTTGTGCGGTCAATGTATCGGAATGGGTAAAAGTAGAGCAGGTCGGAAAACGAATAGATACCCAACTCCTTTTGAAGCAGTTCGGCACGTTTGGGGCCAACGCCCGGCAAGTACATTATTTCGGAGTCGATAATGTTTCCCATACTTGAAATGCTTACCACAAAGTAAGCAAAAAATAAAAAAGGGAAAACTTTTCCCTTTAATCTATTTTTGGCGGTGAACTCTACAGCGATTCTACCACTTGTATCAGCTGCCGTTTTAGCCTCTCCTCATCATCGCGATGGGTAGCTAAATACCTAATCTCCTCGGGGTTTAGCAATGTGTATAAAAAGTTTTGGTCAATATCAATCAGAAATGATATTACCTCACGGAACGAATCCTTTTGGGTATCAAAGCCAACCTGGTTTGAGTAACTGTAAAGGCGTTGGCGTAGTTCAGTATTATTGAGAGTTTTCATAAAATTTTTGTTTACACTCAAACTATTAACAAAAGTTGGGCCAAAAGTTTTTAGTTGGTTATTTCTTTGAAATGCTACAGGAAATTTTTGAGAGAGGGAGGTGACGAGCGCTTGTATGACACGTTTGGGATTTGTCATAATCCACGTTTTAGCGGGACAGGTTGCTCGGAATGACTGAAGGCGTTGTTTGTTGCTCGTGAATTGAAATAGAATGCAGATCACGTGGATTTGACAGATTTACACTGTGATGCTTTGTGTATTGCACTTTTCAACAATGTGATACATATTTAGTTGATAGTTAATGGTTGTTGGTTGTTAGCTGACACAAATTATATCAAAAAATAAAAACCTCTGCTCACTAAACACTGCAGACTATTTAATAGATCAGTCTCTGCGCTCAAAGTGACAGGATATTTTGTTCGCTAATCGCTCTTCAACTTCGTTTAACGGTTAATGGTTAACGCTTTACCTTTCACGGCAAACAGTTCACGTTAAATGTTTAACTTTTAAACGGATAAGGCTCATCCTACTTGCGTGTTACCCACTCCAGCTGCCCCTGGTTGTTTGCTGCAATTTTACCTGTATCCTCAAGGAAGCGTACAACTTTAGCTACACGGTCGGGGTTAAAACCTGTTGAATCGATTAACTTTTCAAGTGGTAGCGGATTGTTTAGGAGTAATGTTTTTACCTTTTCCAGTATGTTGTCGAACTCGTACTTGCTCATGTCAAGTTCGTTGCGGGTGGTGCAAACGTCGCATTTGCCACATCGGTAGCTGTCGGTTTGGCCAAAGTACTCGTTTAGGAACTGACTTCGGCATTTGGCTTGGCTTTGGGCATACTCTAGCATGGCGTTAATCCTATCGAGGTAGCGTTTCCTGAGCATTTGGTAACTTTCAGGTTCAATCCTGAGGTTTTTATCGTCGAGCCGTTCTTCAATAAAAACGATCAGAGGTGTCCGCTTTTTAGGGATGTAATCCAAAATCTTTTGTCGCGACAGCACTTTCAGGTTTTCGTATACCCTATCGATTGGCAACCCTGTGGTTTTGGAAATGAACTGTTCATCAATCCTTACATACTGTGAAAAAACGCCAGGCAACAGCCTAAGCAGCACCTTGATAAACTTATCTATTTCGGCATGCGCCACCTGGTACCTGTACAGTTCCTGTTTGTTCACAAGGAACATTATGCGGCTGGGATTATCGAGCTCGTCGGTTAGTTCTATGTAGCTTTCCTGCTCAAGAATTTTTAAGGAGTTGTATGCCACTACCATGTTAAGCTTGTAGGCGGAGCAAAAATCGATCAGGTTAAAATCGTAAACCTCGCCTTTTCCGGCACCATAGGCAATATTTAGGTACGAACCCAGGGCCTGGTATATTCTTTTTATGTCGTCGGGTGGGGGAAAGTTGGCCTCGAGCCTTTGCTCTATGCGGAGTTTGTCCGACTCGTTGTAGAGCAACACGGCATAGGAAAGTTTTTGGTCGCGACCGGCGCGGCCAGCCTCCTGAAAGTAAGCTTCCGGTGAGTCGGGCAGGTCAATGTGAACCACAAAGCGCACATTGGGTTTATCAATGCCCATGCCAAAGGCATTGGTGGCCACAATAATTCGGGTTTTACCGGTTTGCCAATCGTTCTGTTTGGCATTGCGCATCTCCATGGTAAGCCCGGCGTGGTAAAAGTCCGCGGCATGACCGGCACGCTGAAGCATCAAAGCAATCTCTTTGGTTTTATTCCTGTTCCTGACGTAAATAATGCCGCTACCCGGTATGCTTTCGATAATTTTAAAGAGATATTTTTCCTTATCCTCAACATTGCGTACCAGGTAAACAAGATTCTCGCGGGCAAAGCTCATGCGGAAAACCTTGCCGTTGCGGAAATGTAACTTTTCCTGTATGTCGTTCACCACTTCAGGTGTGGCGGTAGCGGTGACCGCCAAAAAAGGGGTATCGGCTAGGATGTCGCGTAATTCTGCAATTTTAAGGTACGATGGTCTGAAATCGTAGCCCCACTGCGAGATGCAGTGAGCCTCGTCGATGGCTACCATGCAAATCTTCATTTTCCGAACCCGCTCACGGAAAATGGGAGTTGACATGCGCTCGGGCGAAACGTAAAGGAATTTGATATTGCCGTAAATGCAATTGTCAAGGGTTATATCTATTTCGTGGCTGGTCATGCCCGAGTAGATAGCAACTGCATTAATCCCACGTTTTTTAAGATTCTCGACTTGATCCTTCATGAGGGCTATAAGTGGAGATATCACCAGGCACATCCCCTCCATGGCGAGAGCAGGCACCTGAAAGGTGATGGATTTGCCACCACCCGTTGGCATCAGGGCTAAGGTGTCGTTCCCATTGCAAACCGATTCAATAATATCGAGCTGAATGGAACGAAACGATGTGTAGCCCCAGTACTGCTTGAGTATGTCCTCAAACTTTCCCATACAAACAAAGATAAGAAAAATAGTGTTTAGTTTTTGGTGTTTAGTTGAGTTAAATGTTCAATGTTTCTCTAACTTCTTTACATTCCATCTATTCCGTCTCATTCCTCAAAATTCATGGCACTTGGGTTAAAAAAGAAGACATCCGGAACGTTTTGAGCGTCCCGGATGTCAACCACCTAACCTATTGTAAACCTAAACCAAAACCTAATTATTTGAAAATTTCATTGTTTCAAGTATGGAGCATGCCTCAAACCTGTCGGCACGCATAAGCTCGTTGTAGGTTTCCTCAAAATACCTCTGGTAAGCCTTTGATGTGTAAACCTCCATGTTTAAGGCATCCAGGTTCAAATTATTACTAAGGTAAGCAGGCATCTTCTCGTTAATTATCATTTGCTCCGATATACGATCAATTCTTATGCCAGAACTTTTCTCAAAGTTTAAGATGTACTTACTATCGTTATTTAGGAATGAACGCAACTTAAGCATTAATTTAAGGTACGATATGCTTTTACGGCGTATATCGAAATGCTTTATGAGTGCTGGAGTAAACTCATCGGACGTATACTCCGGATTACCAATCAAATGCTCCGAAACCTCCAGTGCAACCTTCTCAAGTTGTACCAACGACGATGAAAGTTGCTCATCAAGATTACGAATAAAGCCGTGTATAACCTCGTTGCTCATTAAAAAATGCCTTTAATTTAAATATAAACGTTTAAAAGTTAATATAGTTAGGGTGATTTTGGTCAACATTGGTTAAAAAATGACTTAACAAACGTTAAAATTCGTCAATTTGTAAAATGCAGATAATCAAAACCATAAATGCAAAGGGTGTCGCAATCGATTGTTAAAAGCAAAAACCTTATTGGTTGTAAACGGAATTGATATAGATTTGTACGCTCGTTTGAATGTATGGCTGAAAAATAAAAACATCTGCAAGTGTCATAAAATCAATAATATAAAGCATTTTGTGTAAATAAGCGGTTTGTTAATGCCAAGATTAGTTTAAATTTGTAGGTTTAAAAAATTAAGAGGTATGCTAAATGGATGTTTAACTTATAAATAATCAGTACCAATGAAAATTCTTGTTTGTATTAGCCACGTACCCGATACCACAACCAAGGTGAAGTTTGTTGACGGCGATACTAAGCTCGACACTAACGGGATACAGTGGGTAATTAACCCATGGGACGAGCTATCGTTAACCCGGGCTTTGGAATTAAAGGATGATGCCAGTACCGGCATAAAAAGCGTTACTGTTGCACATGTTGGCAATGCCACTACTGAGCCTACCATTCGTAAGGCTTTGGCAATTGGTGCCGACGATGCTATTCGTGTAAATGTTGATCCTGCCGATGCATACCACGTTGCAGCTCAGCTTGCTGAGGTGGTTAAAAAGGAACAGTTCGATATCATCATGTGCGGGATTGAATCGAGCGATTATAACAATTCAGCCGTTGGAAGCATGCTTGCAGATTTCTCGATATACCTTCGGTTTCGGCTGTTTGGGGTTTGAAGATAGAGAATGGGCAGGCCGTTATTAACCCGTGAGATTGATGGAGGCAAGGAAACCGTTACTGTTCCAACTCCTTTCGTGGCTATTGTTCAGAAGGGAATTGCTAAGGAACCCCGTATTGCTGCCATGCGCGGTATCATGATGGCTCGTACAAAGCCCATCAAACTATACGAACCAGTGGCCGTGGAATCGTTAACAGAGTATGTTAAGTTCGAGATGCCAAAACCGCGTGCAGCATGTAAGTTTGTGGATCCAGAAAACCCAAAGGAACTTATTACACTGCTCCAAAACGAAACCAAGCTCATTTAAGGTTTAACTAAAAAGTTTGTAGAACATGTCAGTACTAGTATATACCGAGAATTGGGACGGTAAATTCAAGAAATTATCGTTAGAACTTGTGTCGTACGCCGGCAAGATAGCCGAAATGATGGGGACAATCACCACCGCTGTTACTATTGGTGAGGTATCGGACGAAGAACTCAAACTGCTTGGCAAATATGGTGCCGATAAGGTTATATGCCTAAAGAGCGATAATCTGAAAAGCCTCGACAGCCAGCTATATACCAGCGCTATTGCGCAAGTTGCTCAAGCCGAAGGTAGTAAGGTGATTGTGATTGCTAACAATAACAGCGGCAAGGCCATTGCTCCGCGCTTATCGGTTAAGTTGAAAGCCGCTCTTGGTTCTGGGGTTTCGCAACTCCCATTAAGTTTGTCGCCCTTTACTGTGTATAAACGCGCCTTTTCCGGTGGTGCATTTGCTCACGTGGTGCTCAAAACCGATATCAAAATAATTGCTCTGACCCAAAACTCTTTCGATATAGTTGAGAACAATAAGGAAGTTAAAATTGAAAGGGTTGACGTTCAATTTGATGCGCCAAAAACAGTTGTAAAGGATGTGCAAAAGCAAACCGGAAAGCTATTGCTAACCGATGCCGAAATAGTTGTTTCGGGTGGTCGTGGTATGAAATCGCCCGATAACTGGGGCCCGTTAGTGGAACTGGCCGACTTACTCGGCGGTGCTACTGCTTGTTCGCGCCCGGTTTCCGACGAAGGATGGCGCCCTCACGAAGAGCACACCGGACAAACTGGTAAAATTATTGCCCCTAACCTTTACATTGCAATAGGAATTTCAGGTGCAACCCAGCATATAGCCGGTGTTAGCGGTTCTAAGTACATTGTTGCCGTAAATAGCGATAAATCGGCACCAATTTTTGAGGTAGCCCAGTACGGAATTGTTGGCGATGCCCAAAAGGTTCTGCCAAAACTGGTTGAGGCTGTAAAGGAAGTTAAAGCTAAATAGTAAAGGCAGTTTATGAAGTGCCAAACCATGAACCTGCTGCAAGCACAGCAGGTTCTTAGGCAAATAAAAGGAAGACACTCTGATTGTTTTTTAACCAACAAACCATTGTAAACCAAAAACCAAAACCATGACCAAACAAATAGTATTTGCCATAGCTCTGCTGGTCACCCTTGGTGTATTTGCCTATACAGTTTCGCGAATAGTTAGGTTTTTCATGTTAACCCGCAAGGGTTTTAAGGTTGATAAACTTGGCAAACGACTTTGGGTTACCCTTGAGGTGGCTTTCGGGCAAACCAAAATTTTTCGCAGGCCAGTTATTGGATTAATGCATGCCTTTGTTTTCTGGGGCTTTTGTGTAATCCTTTTTGGTAGTATCGAAATGGTAATCGACGGGTTATTTGGAGTTGAAAAATCGCTAAGCGTGCTTGGCGCATTCTACAATTTCATGATGGCTGCAGGCGATGTTTTTGCCCTTCTGGTTGCCATTTCAATAGTGGTTTTTCTATTCCGTAGGGTATTTCTTCATATCAAGCGTTTTGAGGGCATTGAAATGAAGAAGATTTCGCATATTGATGCTAATGTGGCTCTATCAATCATCCTAGTGCTCATGCTCTCACTCATGGGCGTGAATGCCGCCTATCTCAAGTGGGTTGAACTGGCTGGTCATGAGGCGCAAGGGGTTTACCTTGTAAGTCAGTATCTTACATGGTTATTCAACGGTATGACAGTTGATGCCGTTTTCACCCATTACCAGGTTTACTGGTGGATACATATTCTGTTAATATTCCTATTCGCCAACCTTTTACCCTACTCAAAGCATTTCCATGTGTTCATGTCGGTGCCCAATGTATTCCTCTCGCGGCTCGAGCCGCTTGGCAAATTACCTAACATGGATAATGTAACCCGTGAGGTAAAGCTCATGATGGATCCCAACGCAGCATTTGCAGCGCCTGCAACCGATGCACCAATTGAGCGATTTGGTGTGAAGGATGCTGAGGATGTAGTATGGAAAAGCTACTTTGATGCCCTGTCGTGTACCGAGTGTGGGCGTTGTACTTCGGTTTGTCCGGCTAATATTACAGGCAAAAAACTCTCACCCCGCAAGGTGATGATGGATTTGCGATCACGCATGAAGGAAAAAGGCCCATTGATGCTTAAAAATGGACGCGATTTTAATGATGGAAAATCGCTTGTACGCGATTATATTAGCGAGGAGGAACTTTGGGCATGCACTACCTGCAATGCTTGCGCCCAGGAGTGCCCCATTAACATCGATCACCCCAAACTCATTGTTGACATGCGTAGGTACCTGGTGATGGAAGAAGGATCGGCACCCGGTGAACTCAAGGCCATGTTCAACAATATTGAGAACAATGGTGCTCCCTGGCAGTATTCGCCCGAAGATAGATTGGTTTGGGCAAAAGATTTGGAGTTAAATGTTCATTAATCTTTTGTACCGCACTACATCATCAGGTTTAACAATTAATTGTTCTTGAAAATGGAAAAAAGCAAGATAGAAATCCCAGTAATGGCCGATCTTTTTGCCCGAGGCGAGAAGCCCGAATACCTTTTCTGGGTGGGTTGTGCCGGCGCCTACGACGACCGCTATAAAAAGGTTGCGCGTGCATTTGCTAAAATTTTGGTTCATCTGAATGTGAGTTTTGCCGTACTTGGTAAAGAGGAAACCTGTACCGGCGATCCTGCCCGTAGGGCTGGCAATGAGATGCTCTTTCAAATGCAAGCCCTGCAAAATATTGAGCTGTTTAAGGCATACGAGATTAAAAAAGTGATAACCATTTGCCCCCATTGCTACAATAGCTTTAAAAACGAATACCCCGATTTGGGCGCCAACTTTGAGGTTATCAGCTACATCGATATCCTGAATAAGTATATTGATGAGGGCAAATTGATTTTAGATACCCAAAAATTCACGAATACTAAAATCACATACCACGATCCTTGTTACTTAGGTCGTGCCAATGGTATTTACGAGCAGCCACGTGCCATACTCAAAAAATTGGGTGGCGAACTGGTCGAAATGGAGCGCAACAGGAGTTTTGCCCTTTGCTGTGGCGCCGGTGGCGCTCAAATGTTCAAGGAGGCTGAGCATGGCAACAAGGAGGTTTTCCTGGAGCGCATGGATGATGTTTTAAAGGTTGACCCTGAAATCATTGCAACAGCTTGTCCCTTCTGTATGACCATGATGACCGATGGTATTAAGTATAAGAATCAGGAGGAGAAGATGCGAAACCTCGATATTGCCGAAATAATTGCTGAATCGCTAAATCTATAATTAATTAATAAACCAATAAACAGCTATGAGCGAAAGAAAATTGCTAAGGAGTGGCGAATTTCTTGTAAATGAGATTGACGCTAACGATATTTTTATTCCCGAGGAATTCAATGAGGAACAGCGGATGATAGCCCAAACTTGTCGCGATTTTATGGAGGCTGAGGTTTTGCCTCGCCTGAACGATATCGACAAGGGCGACCGTGAACTGATGAGGAGCATTTTGCAAAAATCGGGTGAACTTGGAATGCTGGGTATTGCTGTGCCTGAGCAGTATAGCGGCTTTGGTCAGAACTTTGTGACCCAGATGCTTGTTGCCGAAACTACCGGAGCAGGTTTTTCGTTTTCGGTTGCATACATGTGCCATTGCGGTATAGGTACCATGCCTATCCTCTACTATGGAAACGAGGAGCAGCGCCTAAAATACGTTTCGCGCCTTGCCACCGGCGAACTAATTGGTTCCTACTGCTTAACCGAACCAGGTGCTGGTAGCGATGCTAACTCGGGGAAAACAACTGCAAAACTTTCGGAAGATGGTAAGTACTACATACTGAATGGCCAAAAGATGTGGATTACCAATGCCGGCTTTGCCGATACACAGGTTGTTTTTGCCAAGGTTGATAACGACCGCGTACTGAGCGCTTTCATTGTTGAAAGCAAGTGGCCTGGCGTTGTAATTGGCCCCGATGAGCACAAAATGGGTATCAAGGGCTCATCAACCGCTCAGGTATACTACAACGATGTTAGGGTGCCTGTTGAAAACATGCTAGGCAACCGCGGCGAAGGGTTCCGCATAGCCCTCAACATTTTGCACATGGGGCGTATGAAACTTGGTGCTAACGTTATTGGCGCTGCAAAAGAAACTATTAACCAATCGGTTCAGTATGCCAACGAACGCAAGCAGTTTAATACCAAAATAGCAAACTTTGGTGCCATAAAGCATAAGTTAGCCGAAATGGTAATTAGAACCTATGCTCACGAATCGGCCATTTACCGTGTAAGCCAAGATATTGACGATTTGATTGAAAAGTATAAAGCCGAAGGCTGTGAGTATGGCCGTGCTGCCATTGATGCCATTAGCCACTACGCCGTAGAGGATGCTATCCTGAAGGTAAACGGATCGGAAATGCTCGATTTTGTGGTTGATGAGGGTGTGCAAATTCACGGCGGAATGGGCTACTCGGCCGAGATGAACGTAGAGCGCGGCTACCGCGATTCGCGTATTAACCGAATCTTTGAGGGTACCAACGAGATCAACCGCTTGTTGGTAGTTGATACCGCCATTAAGCGCTCGCTCAAGGGCGATTACGATTTGATGGGGTCTGCTGAGCAGCTATACAATAGCCTCGATAGCATTGTGGCTGATGCGGGCTCGAGCGATTACTATGACCAAAAAATGCAGACCATTAGGAATTTCAAGAAGGTTGCATTGCTTGGCATTTTTGGTGCCAATAGGGCCTTTGGCAAACAGTTTGCAACTGAGCAAGAGGTTCAGAACAACCTCAGCAATATCATCATGGATCTGTATGTGGCCGAGTCGCTTGCCCTAAGGGTTAAAAAGCTAGAGAGTAAAGGTCATCAAAATATCAATATCTATAAGGATGTTGTTGATGTGTTTGTTTACGATGCTGCTAGCCGCATTCACAAGAATGCTACGGATGCCGCAAACTCCTTTGCAGCTGAGCCAGAACTTAGCATGTTAACTGCTACTATTGATAGGCTTTGTAAGGTTCCGTCAGTAAATGTAAAGGATGCCCGTCGTCGCATTGCCGATAATCTTATTGCCGATAACGAGTATAAGTTCTAGTAGAGCTAAGCAAAAATCAAGAAGCTATCCAAAGGGTAGCTTCTCTCTTTCATAACATTTTGTGTTTCCTTCGACTTATCTCCTCTAAAAATGTTTCTGCTTTTCCATTTTTAGCCTAATTGAATTTGTTAATTTATGGTACTTTGGTGCTAGTTCTCCCGAAGAACATACTCATCGTATTCCAACTCAAAACGAAGTTTATGGCGCGATTCCTCCTGTGCCAGCTGCTTGAATAGTTCTTTGTACTCAGTTTTATCAACTTTTTCAGAAAGGGCAAGGTATAGCTTAAAGGCTGCCTTTTCGCGTTTCATTGCCAATATGAGCGCTTGCTCGTAGGTCATGTCATCGCGTTGCGGGTCAAGCACTACGTAGTCGGCAATTTTAAGATCGGCTACCTTTTCATTGGGTAGGGTAATAATTCCCTCCTCCTTGATCTTTGTGAGTCGGGCTTTGTGACCCATTTCTTCGCGTGCGAATTATTCAAATATTTGCCGCATATCGTTGTTGCGGGCGTTGCCAACCAAGCGGTTGTAGAAATCAACCGCATCCTGTTCGCGGGCAATGGCAAAGTCCAGAATCTCGTTAACGTTGGTGAACTCTTTCATGGCTTTGGGTTTTAGCGTTATTCAATTTGTTCTCAAAATCAATATCAAAGTTATGCATCAAAAAGCTGCACCCCGCATGGAATTGAATGTGTTGACCCTCACGTTTGGTTTGAGTGAATGGCAATTTGGTTTCGGTTTTGGCATGTGGTAACAGCGATAGGATTTCGGTTTGGATATCGTAAATATCGGTAGGGCTATTTACTCCACACCTATTCAGTAAGTTGTTAAGTAAATCGGTATTTGTTAGTTCTACCTTAGGTTTTAGACCTGCTTCGAACTGCTGGATGGTATGGTTGGTGTTGGTAAATGAACCTCCACTCTCGAACCACAGCGATGCAGGTAGTGCAATATCAGCTAACTGTGCAGTGTCAGTTAAAAAGGAATCGACTACCACTTTGAACGATGCCTTTTGGAAATGCTCCTTAACCTTAACCTTATTCTTTGCTGTTCCCACAGGGTCCTCACAAACAACAATAAGATTTGAAACAGTTCCCTGTTCAAGTAGCTCAACAAGATTGTTGGTTTTAGAAGGTAAGCCATCTATCTTCCATTTTTCTTTAAGCTTATCGGCATACTCCTTATTCCGAATGTCCTGCATGCCAACTCCCCAGTTAGGATTAACTCCCATATCAATCAAGCCATGAGAATTATTTTTGGGTTTCAGAGCAATTAGTCCACCAGTCGATTTGCCAAGTTTTCCCGTTATTAGCATAAGGTTCATGATTTCGGCGGCGGTATTATCGCTAACCTCGGCTTCGGCAAAAATCAACAGGGCACCATGATCGTTATTAAATTCATCGGCAAAACGTTCAATAACATTGCGTTCGCAACCCGACTGCTGGCAAAGGTTGATGTAATTCTCCTCGAGCAAACTTGCGCTGTATACGCCAAAACCTTCACAATGGTCGCCAATGAACACCATGTTTTGCTTGTTGCTGCTGAGCAGGTAATGGTTAACTGCTTTTATAAAATGGTAGTAGGAATCAACCTTTATGAGTTCTTTGGATCTATCGGAAAGGTTTGACTTTTGCTTGGCAATAACAGTTACAGGCTTTTTTGATGCATTGACCATATAACCTGCCACTGCATTATATCGATTAATTTGAGTGGCAAAAAGGTAGATATGGTTTGCCTTGTCAATATCGGCAAACATTGCATTTTGGGTCGAATCAATGTCAAACCCTTGGCCTGTTCCAAGGTAGTGGAAACTTCCAATGTTGTTGGTTTTTGCGCCTGCACGGGCAAGTTTTTGAACCAGGTATTGCTCCTCATTCGTTAGGATTGCTCCTGCAAAAAAAGCATTGGCATCGGGTTGTACAGCTTTAATCTTTTCGATGATCAGGTCGAATGCCTCATCATACGAAATTTCAACAAACTTATCACCTTCTCTTTTAAGCGGTTTGGTTAACCGGTTTATGCTGTTGAAATCCCTGTAACCAAACTTGCCATACATACATAGATTTGCATCGGTGTTAACCTGGCCATTGGCTCCTGTAACCCGCATTAAGTAGCCGCCTTTGTGATGGAAAGTCAATGTACAACCTACAGAGCAATAGCCACAAATGGTTTCAAACTTATCGGTTTTAACAGGGCCGGGTTTAAATGGAACATTCTCAGTGATGGCGCCGGTGGGGCAAGCCGAAATACATAAACCACACGATTCACAGGTAGTATCGGCCAGGTTGTCGCCAAAGGCGGGCGCCACAAACGTGTCGAACCCGCGTTTTACAAGGGTAAGGGCGTTTGCGCCAACCACTTCCTTGCAAATTCGCACACAGCGTGAGCAAAGGATGCACTTGTTATTGTCGATTTCGATAAATGGATGCGTGAAGTTTACATCAAACTCCTTGTGGTCGCCCATAAAACGCAACTGGTCGGCCTGATAGGTGTCGGCATGGCGTTTTAGGTCGCACTCAAAGTACTCAACGCAACCACATTCCAAACAACGAGCGGTTTCGTGCATGGCCTGCTCGTGGGTATAGCCAAGTTCAACCTCCTTGAAGTTGACGCGCTGGTTGGCTTCCAGTACTGGCATCTCCTCGCGCAGCTGTTTCTGGTAACGCGTTACAAAATCGTCGCTCGACAATTTACGGAAATTATCCTTTTTACTCAGGAATTCCTTTCGTGGGGGAGTAACAGGCTGTCCTGTAAGATACAGATGGCAGCTATGCGAGGCAAGTTTTGCCTGTGCAATGGCCTCGATAATGGTAGCTGGGCCTGTAACGCCATCACCTGCTGCAAAAACCGATGGAATACCAGTTTGCAGGGTTTGCCTGTCGGCATCAATATCGCCCCATTTGGTGGTTTTTAGTTCACCATTTTTGGCGTGCTTGTTGATATCTTCCAGAAAATCGACTTCAGTTTTTTGACCAATGGCTGCAAGAATGTAGTCGAACTCCATTTCGAATTCAGAACCTTCGACCGGTACTGGGCGACGACGACCCGATGTATCGGGTTCGGCAAGCTCCATTCGGATAAGAGTCATCGATTTTACCTTGCCATCGGCGGTTTTGTTTACCCTAACCGGTGCGGTAAGGAACATATACTTAACGCCCTCGAGTTTCGACTCGTGTATTTCGATAGGGTTGGCAGGCATTTCGGCTTCAGTTCGGCGATAGATAACAGTTACATCGGTGCTACCGCAACGGATTGATGTCCGGCAACAGTCCATGGCTGTGTTACCGCCACCAACAACGGCAATGCGTTTCCCCCGAAAGTCGTACCGTTGACCGGTTACCTCCATGTTACGCAGGAAATCGATACCGGAAAAAACTCCATCGGCATCATCGCCCTCGGCACCTAAAAGTTGGCCACGCTGCGAGCCAATGGTTAGTATCATGGCGTCGTAGTTATCGGCAATAGTCTTGTAACTCAAATTCTTTCCAAGGCGCTGGTTGAAGAAAATATTTACGCCGAGTTCGGTGATTGTAGCCACTTCCTTATCCAAAATGTCGTTGGGTAGTCGATACTCGGGAATCCCATATCTCAGCCAACCACCGGCGTGGGGTTGTGCTTCGTAAATGTCGCACTGATGGCCTTTCTGTTGCAGGAAGTAAGCGGCCGAAAGTCCTCCAGGGCCAGCGCCAATAATAGCAACCTTTTTCCCGGATGATGGGGCAATTTTAGGTTTATAGTGATGCTCTGCCTCCAAATCGCGGTCGGCAGCATATCGTTTTAAGTAATCGATGCCAACACCAGTACCCTCATCCATGTAATTCCTTCGGCATGCTGCCTCACAAGGGCGAACGCATACTCTACCGCAGATTGCAGGTAAGGGGTTAACCTGCTTGATTAGTCCAATGGCTTCACTGTAAAGCCCTTTCTCAATCAGTGAAATGTAGCCCTGAACATCTACGCCGGCAGGGCAACTCTCCCGGCATGGTGCTACACAATCGGCGTAGTGGTTACTCATAATCAGGTCAAGCGCGGTTTTGCGCGCCTTGTAAACCCGTTCGTTGTCGGTGTTGATTTTCATGCCCTCGGCTACTCGTGTTGAGCACGAAGGTTGCAGATTTCGCTGACCTTCAATTTCAACCACGCATACGTAGCACGACGAGTAGGGTTCAAGCCTTGGGTCGTTACATAGGGTAGGAATTTCGATGCCATGACGGCGGGCAACATCAAGAATATACTCGCCTTTGCTTGCGGTTGTGTTTTTACCGTTTAAAACTATATTGACCAATTCGCTCATTTCAAATCGATTTAAAGCATTTAATCATCAACGTTTGGTTAACTTATGGTAATAGCATCGAAACGGCAATTGTTATAGCAATCGCCGCATTTAATGCAAATATCCTGATTGATGTGGTGAACTTTTTTCCGTTCGCCATCAATGGCTTTAACCGGGCATTTTACAGCGCAAACGGTACATCCGGTACACTTGTTGGGGTCAATCTCATAGGTAAGTAGTTTTTTGCAGCTGTGAGCTGGGCATTTCTTATCGCGGATGTGAGCCTCATACTCGTGCCTGAAATACTTGATTGTGGTAAGTACGGGGTTAGGCGCTGTTTGACCCAGGCCGCAGAGCGAGTTCTCCTTAACCTGCCGGGCTAATTCCTCCAGTTTTTCAATATCGCCTTCTTGCCCTTCGCCTTCGGTAATTCGGGTGAGTATCTCGAGCATTCGCTTAGTGCCAATACGGCAGAATGTGCACTTACCACACGATTCCTTTTGGGTAAAGTCAAGGAAAAACCTTGCCACATCAACCATACAGGTAGTTTCATCCAACACCACCATACCGCCAGAGCCCATAATGGCACCGGTTGCTGTAACCTGTTCATAATCGACCTTAATGTCGATAAGATGCTCGGGAATACAACCACCCGATGGGCCTCCAAGCTGAACGGCCTTGAACTTTTTATCGTTTTGTATGCCACCGCCAAGTTTATAGATAATATCGCGCAGTGGTGTTCCCATGGGAACTTCAACAAGCCCTCCATGCTTAATCTTGCCGGTTAGGGCAAAAACCTTTGTTCCCTTGCTCTTTTCGGTTCCATACTTATTATAAGACTCGGCTCCGTTAGCAACTATGTATGGCACGTTGGTAAAGGTTTCAACGTTGTTGATGTTCGAGGGTTTTTCCCAGAGGCCTTTTTCGGCAGGGAAAGGGGGGCGTTTTGATGGCATACCCCGCTTCCCTTCAATGGATGCCATAAGGGCTGTTTCCTCACCGCAAACAAAGGCCCCTGCGCCTTCTTTGATGTATATATCGAGATTGAAACCCTGTATTCCCATGATATTTTTACCCAGGTATCCATGCTCGCGTGCCTGCGCCAAGGCTATGTTTAGCCTTTTAATGGCCAATGGGTATTCGGCACGGCAGTATATAACCCCTTTGGTTGCACCAATGGCATAGGCGCCAATTATCATTCCCTCAATAACGGCGTGGGGGTCGCCCTCGAGTAACGAGCGGTCCATGAAAGCGCCAGGGTCGCCCTCATCGGCATTGCAGATGATGTATTTTTCGTCCGATTGGTTTGCGCGGGCAAAACGCCACTTCAAGCCGGTAGGAAAACCACCGCCTCCACGTCCTCTTAGGCCTGAATCAATTATGGTTTGGATGATTTGCTCAGGTGAGATGGCTTCGCGCGCAATTTTTCTAAGAGCCTGATAACCTCCTCGTGACTCATATTCATGGATATTTTCTGGGTCGATGTAGCCACAGTTTCGTAGAGCAATTTTTACCTGTCCGTTAAAGTACGATTGGTCGGGGGTTGGGAACAAATCGGTTTTAACCACGTACTCCTTGATTGCGTTATGGCCCAATACGTGTTGCTGGACAATCTCAATGGCTTTTGCTTCGTCCACATCGCCATAAATCATTGAACCGTTTTCATCGACCACTTCTACGAGCGGTTCCCGAAAGCACATGCCAATGCAGCTGGTTTTTGCCAATTCAAAGTCAAGGTTATCGGCCTCTTTTAGTG
>Ga0209614_1000332_pt1 | contig 43147 bp, 45 predicted proteins | sample BlaSprsedimmetaG_FD_185484 | JGI IMG/M metagenome (GOLD analysis project Ga0209614, IMG submission 185484) | Hot spring sediment bacterial and archeal communities from California, USA to study Microbial Dark Matter (Phase II) - Blank Spring... ...
GGATCATCTGGTCGAAGGGGTGACGGAAGGGGGGGCAAGCGCGGTTCTGGCCGCCTCGATCTTCCATTTCGGCACCTACACGATCGGCGAGGCCAAGGCGCACATGGCCGCGGCCGGTATCCCCGTGAGGCCGGCATGAGCGCGCTCGACCGGCTGGCGGCCACGATCGCGGCGCGCAAGGGGGCCGACCCCGAGACCTCGTGGACGGCGCGACTGCTGGCCAGGGGTCCCGAGAAATGCGCCGAGAAGTTCGGCGAAGAGGCGGTCGAGGCGGTGATCGAGGCGGTCCGGGGCGACCGCGCGAGGCTGACGGCCGAGGCGGCGGACGTGCTCTATCATCTGCTGGTGATGCTGGCCGCCCGCGACCTGTCGCTGGCGGACGTTCTGGCCGAACTCGAACGCCGCGAGGGGACAAGCGGCATTGCAGAGAAACAGGCGCGCGGCTAGCCCAGCACCGCCGACGCGATCAGGAAATAGATCAGCAGGCTGAGCACGTCCTGGATCACGCTGGCGATCGGTCCGCTGGACAGGGCCGGATCCCAGCCGATCCGGGCGAACGCCCAAGGCAGCATCAGCCCGATGGTGGTTGCGATCGCGCAGGTCGCGAGGATCGAGGCGCCCAGCACGGTGGCAAGCCCCGGCTGGCCGAACATCAGGAGTTCGAACCCCGCCGCCGCTGGCGCGAGGCAAAACCCGATCAGGAGTCCCGTGCCCAACTCGCCCAGCAGCACCCGCCTGAGCCCGCCCGTGGTCAGCGACAACCCCCTGACCGCGATGGCCTCGGTCTGGGTGCCGACCGCGTCCGCCAGATAGACGATCAGCGGGATGAAGAAGGCCAGCGCCACATGCCGTTCCAGCGTGGCCTCGAACCCCGAGACGACCTGGGTGGCCACCATGCTGCCTGCCAGCCCGATCATCAGCCACGGCAGGCGGTGGCGCATCCGCACCACGGGCGGCTCGGTCAGCGCGCGCTGGGCGTCCTCGGTGTGCCGCCAGATGCCCGCGAGATGGTGCAGGTCCTCCACATGTTCCTTGCGCAGGACCTGCATGATCGCATGGGGCGGCATCGCGCCCGGGAATCGCCCTTCGGCATTCACCACGGGCAGCGAGACCAGCGGTTCGCGGATCGCCGTGGAGGCGGCGTCCTCCTGGTCGGTGTCGGGGCCGATCGTCACCGGCGGGGCCTGCACGAACCGATCGAGCGACAGCGGCGAGCCCGCGGCGGCGAAGATCTCGGCCAGCCGCACCTGGCCGAGGAGCCTGTCCCCGCCCTCGATCACGATGACCGTGCCCACCCCGTGGTGGTTGGTGCCGCGGAGCCCGGCGATCACCTGGTCGGGGGTCTGGGCCACGTGCGCCACGGGAACGTCGCGGGTGATATGGCGCCGGATGTCGGGCATGGGGCCTCGGGTCAGAGCCTGGACGAGATGATCCCCGTCGCGAACCCGCCCATGCGGAGCTCGCCGAAGAGGCGCTGGTATTCGATCTTCGGGCAGCGGTTCTGGATCACCCGCTTGCCCGCCGCCTCGGCCCGGGCGGCGGCTTCGGGGTTCTGGACGCCGATCTGCATCCAGACCGTCGCCAAAGCGGGCAGATGCGTCAGCGCCTCATCGATGATCGGGGGGACATGTTCGGAGCGGCGAAAGATATCCACCATGTCGACCGGGATTCCGGCGGGAATCGCGGCCAGGTCGGGCAGGACCGTCTCGCCGAACAGCGTCTTGCCGGCATGGCCCGGGTTGACCGGGATCACCCGCTTGCCGCGCAGCCCGAGATAGCGGGCCACGTAATGGCTGGGCCGCACCGGATTCGGCGAGATGCCCATGACCGCGATAACCCGCGACTGGGTCAGCGTCTCTTTCAGGAAGTCGTCGGAATAGACTTTCATGGCCCGGAGCCTGACACAAAAAAGCGCCCGGGCGGGTTGCTCCCGGGCGCGAGTCGCGGAACGAGGGACAGTGAAGCAGGACAGGACCGTTCCGGGGCCCTGCCCTCTGGGTAATCAGGTAGGAAGCGCGCGCCCCGGCTTCCAGTGCGCTCAGCGAACTGTGATCGGGCCGTGTCGAGCAGGCGCAATGTCGCGGCATGGCCTATCCGGCCGGATCGGCGGTTGCAGCATAAAGCGCCACGGCCGCCGCGTTCGAGACGTTGAGCGAGCCGAACGCCCCCGCGGCCGGGATCCGGGCCAGCGCATCGCAGCTTTCGCGCGTCAGTTGCCGTAGCCCCGGCCCCTCGGCGCCCAGCACCAGCCCCACCGGCCCGTCCGCCTGATCCGCCAGCACCTGCGCCAGCGTCGCCTCGGCCGCGCCATCGAGCCCGATCAGCCGGTAACCGATTTCCTTCAGTTCCTCCATCGCGCGGGCCAGATTCGGCACCCGCAGATAGGGCTGGCGTTCCAGCGCGCCCGAGGCGGTCTTGGCCAGCGCGCCGGTCTCGGGCGCGGAATGGCGGTGCGGCGCGATCACGGCGGCCGCGCCGAACACTTCGGCCGAGCGCAGAATCGCGCCCACGTTATGCGGATCCGTCACCCGGTCGAGCAGCACGACCCGCCCCCGCGGCCCCGCGACGCACAGATCGACAAGCCGCCCCCAATCCAGCGGCCGCACCTCGAGCGCTGCGCCCTGATGCACCGAACCGGGATCGAGCGGCGCGTCGAAGCGGCGCGGATCGCAGATCTCGGGGGCGATCCCGCTGGCCGCGATGGCCTCTGCCAGCCGGTCGGCCGCGTTCTTCGTCACCATCAGCCGCAGCTTGTCGCGGCGCGGGTTTTCCAGCGCATCGCGCACCGCATGCAGCCCGAACAGCCAAACCGTCGAGGCCGCCGCCGCGCGCCGGGCGCGTTCCTTCTCGATCACCCAGGCGGGTTTCTTCACCACGTCCAGACCCTTTGCAAACTGGCGCGGACCTTGGGGCCTTGGTCCGCCCTCCGCAAGGGATTTTCCTGTTGACGCGCCCCGGAGCCCGGCGTATCCACCCCCTCACTCAGGGCGACGCGCTGCAAGGTGCGGCAGCGGACTGTAAATCCGCCGGGGAGACCCATGCCTGGTTCGATTCCAGGGTCGCCCACCATTCCCCCTCCCGACACATCCTGACGGCCCGGCGCGCTGGCTCAACTGCGGTCGTTCTTGCGGCCGCCGCCACATTCCTGTTGCCACATTTTCGCCAGATTCCTGCCCCAGTCTCGTCGTGGAATCGATGCGAAGGAGACAGGCGGATGACCGGAGTGATTCAGATGATCTTGTCGCGTGGCGTGGCCCTGCCCGGGCTGGCGGCGCGGGGGCTGATCGCGCGGGGGCAGGCGCTGATCGAGGAGCGTGACCGCGCGCGGATCAAGGCCCGGCTCGACTGGCGCGCGCCTTCGGGACGCTTGAGGTCGTGCAAGATGCGTCGGCGCTGAGCGGGCCGAACCGGCTTTTCCGGCCCGGACGGGCTGCCTATACTGGCCTGAACGACCGGGCAGGACCATGGCCGATGGCTGGGACGGGGACGAGAGCAGGCGGCAGGTTCGACATCGTGATCGTCGGCCAGGCCGGGCGGCTGCAATACGAGGCAGTGCTGTTCGCCGCCTCGCTGCGTGCCTCGGACCCGGATTTCGCGGGCCGCCTGATCGTGGCCGAGCCGCAGCCGGGGCCGCTCTGGCCCGCCGATCCGCGCATGGACGATCCCGGCGCGCGCGACGTGCTGTCGGAGTTCGGAGCCGAGATCCTGGAATTCGAAAGCCGCGCCTTCGGGGCGGCCTATCCCCAGGGCAACAAGATCGAGGCGCTGCTGGCGCTGGAGTCGGATCGGCCCTTCATCTTCTTCGACACCGACACGCTGATTACCGGACCGCTGTCGCGGGTGCCGTTCGATTTCGACCGACCCTCGGCCTCGATGCGGCGCGAGGGAACATGGCCGGTGATCGAGCCCTACGGGCCGGGCCAGTCCGCGATCTGGAAATCGCTCTATGACCGGTTCGGGCTGGATTTCGACAGTTCGCTTGACCCGAGCCAGCCCGACGACTACTGGCAGCGCTATCTCTATTTCAACGCAGGCTGGTTCTTTTATCGCTGCCCGGTCACGTTCGGCCGCCGATTCCTTGACATCGCGACCGCGATCCGCGACGACCCGCCGCCGGAACTGGTCTGCCAGCCGCTGGACCCATGGCTCGACCAGGTGGCGCTGCCGCTGGTGATCCATGGGCTTGGCGGCGGGCGGCCGGGACCGGAGCTTGCGGGGCTCGATGGCGACATGACCTGTCACTGGCGCACGTTGCCGCTGCTATTCGCCCGCGAAAGCGACCGCGTGATCGCCCTGCTGGAACGGATCTGCGCCCCGAACAGGGTCAAGAAGGTTCTCAAGGCGCATGAGCCGATCAAGCGTTTCGTCTATCAGGGCAAGGGCGCCAGGGCGCGGGCGCTGTTCGACCGCGCGGCCCTGCCCCGGCGCGAACAGGCGATCCGCAGCATTCTGAAACGCCACAATCTCTGGATGCGCTGAGCGGGACAGGCGGATGATCGGACCGGCCGGACCAGCGCCGCGGGGCCGGCGTTCCGGGCCCGACGGCAGCTGCGGAAGGCCGTCCTTTTGCCCGCCCTCATGTTGCCGGGTTGCGGGCGATAGCCTAATGCTGGCGGCAAACGGACAACAGGGAGAGTTCCGATGAGCGAGGCTCCGCAATACGGTTTCGACACGTTGCAGGTGCATGCGGGCGCGCGGCCCGACCCGGCCACCGGCGCGCGGCAGACGCCGATCTACCAGACCACGGCCTATGTGTTCCGCGACGCCGACCATGCCGCGGCGTTGTTCAACCTTCAGGAAGTGGGCTATATCTACTCGCGGCTGACCAATCCCACCGTATCGGTCCTGGCCGAACGCATCGCCACGCTTGAAGGCGGGGTGGGCGGCATCTGCTGTTCTTCGGGGCATGCGGCGCAGATCATGGCGCTGTTCCCGCTGATGGGGCCGGGGCGGAACCTGGTCGCCTCGACCCGGCTTTACGGCGGCACGGTCACGCAGTTCAGCCAGACGATCAAACGCTTCGGCTGGTCGGCCAAGTTCGTCGATTTCGACGATCTGGACGCGGTGCGGGCCGCCATCGACGAGGACACCCGCGCAATCTTCTGCGAGGCGATCGCCAATCCGGGCGGCTATATCACCGATCTGGACGCCATCGCGGGTGTGGCTGACGCCGCCGGCCTGCCGCTGATCGTCGACAATACCTCAGCCACGCCCTATCTCTGCCGCCCGATCGAGCATGGCGCGACGCTGGTGGTCCATTCGGCCACCAAGTATCTGACGGGCAACGGCACGGTCACGGGGGGCGCCATCGTCGATTCGGGGCGCTTCGACTGGTCGGCCAGCGGCAAGTTCCCCTCGCTTTCCGACCCCGAACCCGCTTATCACGGGCTGAAGTTCCATGAGACCTTCGGCCCGCTCGCCTTCACCTTCCACGGCATCGCCGTGGGCTTGCGCGATCTCGGCATGACGATGAACCCGCAAGCGGCGCATTACACGCTGATGGGGATCGAGACGCTGTCGCTGCGCATGCAGCGCCATGTCGAGAATGCGGTCAAGGTCGCAAGCTGGCTGGAATCCCATCCCAAGGTGGCCCGTGTGACCTATGCCGGGCTGCCCTCCTCGCCCTGGCACGAAAGGGTTGCGCGGATCTGTCCCAAGGGTGCCGGGGGGCTGTTCACCTTCGCGCTGAAGGACGGCTATGAGGCCTGTGTCCGGCTGGTCGGCGCGGTCAACCTGTTCAGCCATGTGGCGAATCTCGGCGACACGCGCTCGCTGATCATCCACCCGGCCTCGACCACGCACCGGCAGTTGAGCGAGACGCAGCAGGTCGCCGCCGGTGCCGCACCCGATACGCTGCGCGTTTCGATCGGGATCGAGGACGCCGCCGACATCATCGCCGATCTGGAACAGGCGCTGGCAAGGGTCTGAGGCAGTCCGGGCGGGGCGCGGTGGCGCGCCCTGCCCTTCTCGGGATTACTCGCCCAAGGCAAAGACCATCCGGACCCGCGCCTCGATGGTCAGTTCACCCGGCGCGACGGGGACCGCGTCGCCCCCCATCCGGGAGGCCTCTAACCTGACCGGATGCGGCATGTCGGCGCCTTCTTCTTCAAGAGACAGCACCGGACCCAATGTCAGACCGGCAGCATCGGCCAACAGCGCGGCCTTGCGCAGCGCCTCGGAGACGGCGCGGCGGCGGGCCTCGTCGCGCAGCGGCTCGGGGTTCTGCATCCCGAAGCTCAGCCCCTGGAACCGGTTCGCACCCTCGGAAATCACCCGATCGAGCGTCCCGGCCAGCCCGTCCAGTTCGCGCACCCGCACACTCAGCGTGTTCGAGGCGGAATAGCCGGTGATCTGCGCCCGCTGGCCCTGCTCGTGCCCGGTCCAGACCGGCGACAGCGAGAGCCCCGACGTCTGCAGGTCGCGCGGCTCGATTCCCGCAGCGCGCAGGTTGTCGAGCACCGCCGCAAGATCGACCGAAACCCGGTCCATTGCCGCCTCGGGGGTTTCAGCCTCGTGGGCGACGCCAAGGGTGATCGTCGCCATGTCGGGCGCGGCCTCCGCCACACCCTGACCGGTAACGGTCAACCGGGCGGGCGTCTCGGCGGCGACGGGAAAAGCCAGCATGCCGAGAAGTGCGAGAAGGGCAAACGGTCGTCTCATGGCGGTGGTTCCCTACCTTCACTCCGGGCTGAGCATCGCGCGCTGCAGCGCGCGCGGCAAGGCACCTTCCCTGAATTTGTCGCGAGGCTCTTCTATGGCTCGGCATTTTCCTGCTATGGTTCCGCGATACTGGTTTGGAGCCGGCGGGCGACCGGTTTAGAAAGCGGTAATGGAACCAGCCTTCGCGCTCACGCTCTCCGAAGACGGCATCGGGCTTCAGCACCGCAGCAAGGGCGGCTGGAAGAAGCTTGGCGAGGTGTCGCTCGACGATCCGGGCCTGGGCGAGACACTGAAGCTCATGCGCGGCACCGCCGAGGGCCTGGCGGGCGGACGGCTGCTGACCAAGCTGGTGATTCCAGACAGCCATGTGCTGTACACCACCCTTCCCGTCACCGGCGACAGCCCCGCCGAAAAGCGCGCAAGCCTGCAACGCGGGCTTGACGGGCTGACGCCCTATGCGCTGGACGACCTGGTATTCGACTGGCAGGAAACCGGGGCGGGCACCGCAAGGCTGGCCGTGGTTGCGCGCGAAACGCTGGTCGAGGCCGAAGCCTTCGCGGCGCAGCACAGGTTCAATCCGGTCTGCCTTGTGGCGTGCCCTTCGGAAGACAGGTTTGCGGGCGAGGCCTTCTTCGGCCCGACCGCGCTGGCCGCGACGCTTCTGTCCAAGGACGAGATACCCGAGTCTGGGGGACCGACATCGGAACGCCAGGGCGGTCGGCCCGGCCCCACACGGGGCAGCGAACGCCCCGCCGCGGCGAAAGCGACGCCCAGCCCGGCGCCGAAACGCAAGCCGAAAGCCGAGCCTCCGGTCGCTCCGCCCGCATCCGAAGCCGGACCTGCCCCGACGAAGGATGCGCTCCCCGCTGCCAGACCGGCGGATCCGGCTGTGCAATTCTCCACCCGTCGCCGCGCCGAGGATCACTCACCCCCACCCTCCGGCACCGATGCCCCGACCGAAGACGCCCCCTCCGGCAGCGCATCGCGGCTGAGCCTGTCTGTGACCGACGCGCCGGGCCGCGCGGCAGATGCAGCGACATCGGACAAGGCCACACCCAAGTCCACAACGGCGGCGCACCCGACGCCCCCCACAGGACGGATGCCAACGGTTCGAGTGCCCTCGGCCGATCCCGACCCGGTCGTCCGGCCCGCCGCCCGGATCGCATCGTTGCCGCCGCTGGGATCCGGCGCATCAAGAACCATCGAAAGCTACGGCAAATTGCGGCTTGGGCTGGCCCTGACCGGCGGACTGGTCGTCGCCATGGCGGGGATCGCCCTCTGGTCGCTGCTGCCCGAAGCCGCCGACCGCGCCGATGCCCCGATAACGGTTGCCGACACCGGAACCGTGCCGGACACACAGAGTGACGCGGACCTCGCCGCCCTTCCCGACGACCCGGCCGGGGCCGAGAACATCGCGCCGCCCACGCTCAGCGAAACCGAGGCGGCGGAAAGTTACGCGACCACCGGGATGTGGCAGCTTGCGCCCGAGCCGATGACGGCGCCGCCGTCCGACCGGATCGGGGATCTTTTCGTCACGGCGCTCGATCCCGCGATTCGTCCGCCCGGCGCGTCCGTCCCGCCCGATCCGCGCGTCAGCCGGGACAATGATCTGCCACTGCCCTTGCAGGCCGACCCGCCGGGACAGGACGAGGTCTTCGTTCTGGACGAGCGTGGCCTTGTGGCGGCAACGCCCGAGGGCGCGTTGACCCCCGACGGTGTTCTGGTCTTTGCAGGCCCGCCGCCTCTGGTGCCGCGTGGCCGGGCGGCCGAGCCGGTGACGGATCCCGAGGCCCCTGGCGCGGTTGCCGAGAGCGCGGCCGAGACAGGCCCCGCCGCCCCCGTCCCGGCCCCGTCCGAGGCGCCGGAAGCCGCCAGTGGTGCGCCCGCTGCAGAGCCCGGAACGGCCCCGGCGGTGGACACCGAACTGGGCGTGATCGTGACGGAAGGGCCACCGGACCTGATCCCGCCTGCGCGTCCCGAGATCCTGGTCACGGTGACCGAGGGGCGCCCCCGCCTCGTGCCGCCGCCACGGCCGCAGCCCCAGCCGACAGCCGCCCCGACCGAGGGGACCGATGCGCAGCCGGATCTGCTCGCACCGGCCGAACCCGACACCGGAACCGGTATATCGCCCGAACCCGACCCCACCCAAGGCGACGAGACGGGCGCGGCCCAACAACCCTCTGGCGACACGACCACGGATGCGGGATCGGGCCCGTCGGCCAACCCCACGGGCGTCGCCGCCACGGACGCCGATACGGCCCCGGCGGCGCGGCTGGCCGCCATCCGCCCGCGTCCGCGCCCGGCCGACCTGGTGCCCGAGCCCGTCGCTGCGACGCCCGCAAGCGCGCAGTCCGCGGGCACTCCCGGATTGCGCCCCGTTGCGCGACCGGCCGCGCTGGCCGCCGCCGCGCTGACGCCACCGGTCGATCGCTCTGCGGATATCGAAGCCGCCCTTGCCGACGCGATCGGAGCGGAGCAGGACGCCTTCGCATCCGCGCTTGCCATTGCCCGATCACCGCGCCCGGCCTCGCGGCCCTCGGACCTTGCCAGTGGTCTGGCTGCCACGGCGCCCGCCGTTCCGGCGGCTGCAGCAGTCGCGGCACCGCGTATCCCGACCACGGCGAGTGTGGCGCGTCAGGCCACGCTGCCCAAGGCGATCAACCTGCGCCAGATCAACCTGATCGGGGTCTACGGATCGTCCGGTGAACGCCGCGCGCTGGTACGGCTCGCGAACGGGCGCTACGAAAAGGTCAAGGTCGGCGACCGGCTGGATGGCGGGCAGGTCGCGGCCATCGGCGAAAGCGACCTGCGCTATGTCAAGAACGGCCGGAACGTGGTTCTGAGTCTGCCGGGCCGCTGATCCCTCTCGCGGCATGTCGGATGTGACCACGAAAAAGACCGTGGCGCGGGGGCCACGGCCTCAAGGGGGCGGTTTCCGAGCCGATCAGGCAGCGCGCGAGACCAGAACCTCGCCCACCTGCTTCTGCGCACCGGCTTCCTCCACACCGGACACCGCCGCGACCTCGCGGGTCAGCCGTTCCAGCGCCGCCTCGTAAAGCTGACGCTCGGAATAGGACTGCTCGCGCTGGTCGTCGGTGCGATGCAGATCGCGCACGACTTCGGCGATCGAGATCAGGTCGCCCGAATTGATCTTCTGTTCGTATTCCTGGGCGCGGCGCGACCACATCGCCCGCTTGACCCTGGCCTTGCCCTTCAGCGTCGCCATCGCCTTGGACACGATGTCGGGCGTCGAGAGCGAGCGCATCCCGATCTCGGTGGCCTTGTTGGTCGGCACGCGAAGCGTCATCTTGTCCTTTTCGAAGGAGATTACAAACAGCTCGAGCGGAATGCCCGCGATCTCCTGCTCCTCGATCGACACGATCTTTCCAACGCCATGGGCGGGATAGACGACGTAGTCGTTGGGGCGGAACTCGGCTTTCTTGGTCTTCGACATTCAGTTCTTCCTCGCATGGACCCCTGCAAAGCGCCAGCCACCAAGCCGGAAACGCGTCATTCCCGACGGTTTTGATGCTCTGACGCCAAAAACAACCCCGCAGACATTTCTGTGTGCGCGGGGAGATCAGGATTCGGTCGGCCATTTATGAAGAGAAGGTAACACGAAAAACGCTGCGAGGAAAGCACCTCGACGCAGACGCACCCCCTCGGCTTTGGGCAGCAATGTTGTTATACGACCGAAAACGGGCGCGAAGGGCAGGCCGGGAGGGCCTCAGCCCCCCTCGCCGGGCGCTTCGGAGAAGTACTTCTCGCGCTTTCCGGTCTCGCCGTCGCGTTCGGCGGCCTCGGGCAGCGGGTCCTTGCGGGTGATGATCACGGGCCAGATCTGGGAATACTTGCGGTTGAACTCGACCCATTCGTCCATGTCGGGTTCGGTATCGGGCCGGATCGCGTCCGCGGGGCATTCGGGCTCGCACACGCCGCAGTCGATGCACTCGTCGGGATTGATCACAAGCATGTTCTCGCCCTCGTAGAAGCAGTCCACGGGGCAGACCTCGACGCAATCGGTGTATTTGCAGGCGATGCAGTTGTCGGTGACGACATAGGTCATGGGCGGGCCCTCGGTTTTCGTGTCGGGCAGGAACTAGAACACCCGGAAGGATCATTCAAGCGGGGGTTTGTTCAGGCGCCCGATCTGTCGGCGGTCCTTTTTCGTGGGCCGCCCCTTACCCTCATATAGCGGATTTTCGGGGGGTATTTCCTTGATCGGGGTCAAGTCCTCGTAGAGGGTGCGCGCCTCGGTCGCGGGGCCGCGACGGTCGCCGGGCGCGAGGATGCGCACCACGCGGATTTCGTGGCCCTGCGGGAATGTCAGCGTGTCGCCGGGCCCCACGCGGGCGCCCGGCTTGTCGATGCGGTTGGCATTGACCCGCACATGCCCGCCCGAGACCAGCGCGGCGGCCAGCGTGCGCGACTTGACGAACCGCGCCTGCCAGAGCCACTTGTCCAGCCTTATCGTCGGGCGTGGGAAGGGGTCGCTCACGCGGTCAGGACTTGTCCCTGAGACCCATCAGCGCGGCGACGAAGGGGTTGTCGGGGTCGATCGGCCTTTCCTTGCGCGGGGGGCGGGCCTCGAAATTCTGCGGCTTGTCGGGGCGCGGACCGCCCGGCTTGCCCTTGGCCTTCCCGCCGCGCGGCTTGCCCTTGGCATGGGGCCGCTCGCCGCCGCGCGGCTTCTGGCCGCCCGCCTTGCGACGCGGCGCCCAGGCGAAGGTATAGAAGACCTCGATCTCGGGCGCGCCCGCCCCGGCGGCAGCCTCGGCTGCGGGTGCCTCGGGGCCGGGCATTTCGGCTTCGGGCGGGACCGCCTCTACCGAGGCTGCACCCCCTTCGGCGGACCCCTCCCCCTGCGGAGTCGGCGCGGGCTTGACCTTGGGCCGCTCGCCGCGCGCGGCGCTGTAGCCCAGACCCCGCATCAGGTCGGCGAACTGTTCCAGCGTGGTGCCGGTGATCGAGAGCATGTCGGGTTTTGCCTCGAAGCCGCCCCGGGTATCCTCGGCGCGCAACAGATCGGCAAGCCGTTCCAGCATGTCGATGCGGATCGCCCGCGTGCCTGCCGGGCGGTAGCCCGCCAGTATGTAATGCTCGACCGGCACCGCCTCGATAGAGGGGATCGTCACCAGACCGGGCGGCGGGCTTTCGGGGAACTCGTCCAGCCCCCGATGCAGCGACCACAGCACCAGCCGCAGCCGCGTCGGCGCGGGTTTCAGCAGAAGCGGCATGAAGATCGTGAACTGGCCAAAGCGGATGCCGTGCTTGCGCAACGCGCCGCGGCTTTCCTGGTCCAGTTCCTTGACCTCCTGGACGACGCCATCGCGCGGCAGGATTCCCATCGCCTCGACCAGACGGAAGGCGAAGCCGCGGGTCAGTCCGGTCAACGCCTCGTCGCGCTGCAGGTTCAAGAGCGGCTCGAACAGGGTCGCCACCCGGCGGTCGATGAAATGCTGAAGTCGGCGGCGGATCTTCTCGGTCACCTCGACACCGGCCTCTTCATCGACGAAGGGCTCGACCATGGGTTTCAGCGGATCGGCGCCTGCCAGCAACTTGCCCACGGCATCGTTGCCCCACACCAGCCCGCCCTGCTCGGTGAAATCGAACTCGGTATCGGGCGAATTGTAGAAGCGGTCGGCGCGCAGGTGGAATTCCGGGCCCAGAGCCGCCAGCGCCGCCTGGCGCAGCATGCGCGCCTCGTCCGGGCTGGCCGAGGCATCCTGGCGGAACCGGAAACCCTCCAGACGGCCGACGAACTGCCCCTCGACCGTCACTTCACCCTTGTCGTTCACCTCGGCCACAAGGCTCTCCTTCTGCCTCAACCGGCGAAGGAGAACGCTCGTCCGCCGGTCAACAAATCTCTGCGTCAGCGCGCCATGCAGCGCGTCGGACAGGCGGTCTTCTACCGCGCGGGTGAGGCCCCGCCAATGGCCTTCGTCCGCGACCCAGCCCGATCGCTGCGCGACATAAGTCCACGTCCGGATATAGGCCAACCGTTTCGAAAGCGTGTCAATGTCGCCGTCTGTCCGGTCGATTCGCTTGACCTGACGCGCCAGCCAGTCGTCGGGCACCCGCCCGCCCTGGTGCAGGAAACCGAAGATGCGTTCCAGAAGGCCGGTATGTTCGACCGGGGAAATGCCGCGGAAATCCGGTATCCGGCAGACATCCCACAGAAGTTTCACGTCGCGCGCATCCCCAAGGCGGTCGCGCAGATCGGGCAGCGCCGAAAGCGTCTTGAGCGCGTGCAGATCGTCGGCCTCGCGCCCGCGGGTCAGCCATTCGCCCGCGGGGCGCGCCTCGAGCGCGGCGATCAGCCGCTCGGGGCTGATGAAATCCAGCCTGGAATTGCGCCATTCCAGCTTGCGCACCGGGGCAAAGCGGTTCTCGACGATAGCCTCGGCGACCTCCGCATCGAGCGGGCGCGCCTCGCCGGTGACGCCGAACGTGCCGGGCTGGGTGTGCCGCCCCGCGCGGCCCGCGATCTGGGCCAGTTCGTTCGGTAGCAGGGGCCGCATCCGGCGGCCGTCGAACTTGGCCAGGCTGGAGAATGCGACATGCTTGATGTCGAGGTTCAGTCCCATCCCGATGGCGTCCGTCGCCACCAGGTAATCCACATCGCCATTCTGGTAAAGCTCGACCTGGGCGTTGCGGGTGCGCGGGGAAAGCGCCCCCATCACCACCGCGCAGCCGCCCTTCTGGCGGCGGATCAACTCGGCGATGGCATAGACGTTCCCGACCGAAAACCCGACGATGGCCGACCGCGGCGGCATCCGGCTGATCTTTTTCGAGCCGGTGTAGGACAGATCCGAGAACCGCTCGCGCCGCATGAATTGCGCGCGCGGGATCAGCGCAGCGATGGCGCTGCGCATCGTGTCGGCGCCCAGGAACAGCGTCTCGTGCAGCCCGCGCGCGTTCAGCAGCCTGTCGGTGAAGACATGGCCGCGCTCGGGATCGGCGCAAAGCTGGATCTCGTCCACCGCCAGGAAATCGGCCCCCGTGCCCACCGGCATCGCCTCGACCGTGCAGACCCAGTATTGCGCGCGATCCGGTACGATCCGTTCCTCGCCGGTGACCAGCGCCACCACGGACGGCCCGCGCAAGGAAACGATCCGGTCATAGACCTCGCGCGCCAGAAGCCGAAGCGGCAGGCCGATCACACCCGTCCGGTGCGCCAGCATGCGCTCGATCGCGTAATGGGTCTTGCCGGTATTGGTCGGCCCGAGGACCGCAACGACCCTCGCCTGATCTGACATCTTCTGCCCTTTCGCCCAGCCTCAGAGCGTGCGGCCAGAGGTCAGCAACTCCAGCCGCTCGACGGCTCGTTCTAGGTCGGGATCGTGGGGATGTATAGCGCGGGCTGCCAGATAGGCGTCGCGGGCCGCCTCAAGCTGCCCGGTCTCCTCGAGAATCGCGCCAAGCCCCGAAAGCGCGCCGAAATGGCGCGGGTTGAGTTCCAGCGTGCGCGCCAGATCGGCAATGGCGGGCCCGTAAAGCCCGGCCCGGAAATAGGCCAGCGCGCGCGCATTGTAGCCTTCGGCGAAGTCCGGCGCATGGTCGGTCAGCGCGGTGAGATGCGCAATCGCGGTCTCGAACGCGCCCGCCGTGATCGCCTCGCGCCCGCGCTTGAGCAGCAGATCCATCGAAGGCGAGCCGGATCTCGCCCATTCGTCCCAGATCTCGCGCTCGACCTGTTTCCAGTTCGGCAGATCGGGTCGCTGCAACTCGTCCAGAAGCGCGCCCGCCCGGTCGTCTTCCGCCCAGGCGGTGACCGAGAGGCAGAATGCTGCGCAAATTGCCGTGACGAGAGGATTGAGAATGTTCCACCGCATGCCCATAACGAAGCAGACTAGATCAACCAGCGGGAAAAGCGATATCCCCCGCATTCACGATCGGAGGATTTCCATGAGCGACGTGATGGAAAAGGCAGTCGAGACCCTGAACGCTAAGATCGACGGGGGCTTCGACGGCGTCGCCAAGTTCGTGATCGAGGACGAGGGCGCGATCATCGTCGATTCCGAGGGGGCCCATGCCGCCGACACGCCCGCCGAGGTGACACTGACCGCCTCGCTCGACACGTTCCGCGACATGATGGAGGGCGATCTGAACCCGACCTCGGCCTTCATGACGGGCAGGCTGCGGATCGAGGGCGACATGGGCAAGGCGATGCAGCTTGCTCATATCTTCACCTGATCGAGCGCAAGAAAACGATGGACCGCGCGCCCTTTCACAACGACATCGCCGAAGGCCCCGGGGACGCCGTCGCGTTCTGGGCCCTGGCCCCTGACGGAGTCCGCGTCCGCGTGGCGGTCTGGGCGGCGGCGCGGGCGCGGGCCACGGTGCTGCTGTTTCCCGGCCGCAGCGAATATGTCGAGAAATACGGTCGCGCGGCGGGCGAACTGGTGGCGCGCGGTTTTGCCACGGTAGCCGTCGACTGGCGCGGTCAGGGGCTGGCCGACCGGCTGCATGACGATCCGGTGCTTGGTCATGTAGACCGGTTCGACACCTACCAGCGCGATGTCGCGGCGATGCTGGATGTTGCGCAGGCCCTTGATCTGCCCCGGCCGTTTCACCTGCTTGCCCATTCCATGGGCGGCTGCATCGGTCTGCGCGCGCTGCATGAGGGGCTGGATGTCGCCTCGGCCGTGTTTACGGCGCCGATGTGGGGCGTCCGCTTTTCGCCGCTCATGCGCCGCGCCGCCTGGGCACTGAGCGCGGCAAGCCGTCCGCTGGGGCTGGACCGGCGGGTCACACCGACCAAGGGGGGGCGGACCTATGTGCTGGCCTGCCACTTCGATGACAACGACTTGACCGGCGATCCCGAGATGTTCGGTTACATGCGGCGCCAACTGGCCGCACGGCCCGAACTGGCGGTTGGAGGGCCCAGTCTGGCCTGGTTGCACGAGGCGCTGCGCGAGACACGCCTTTTGACGTGCATGCCGCCGCCAAGCGTGCCCACCCTGACCTATCTGGGAAGCGACGAACGCATCGTCTGCCCGAACGCGATCCGCACGCTCAAGGGCGCCTGGCCCGCGGGCACGCTGCGCGAGATCGAGGGCGCGCGCCACGAAGTAATGATGGAGAACGCGCCCACCCGCACCCGCGTCTTCGACGAAGCTGCGGCGCATTTCACGCGCCATGCCGCGCCACGCCCGCCCCTGCGCATTCTCGACCGCATCGGCCAGCTGTAAGCCGGTGGCCCGGCCGGCCACCTGACCCATATTGGCTCTCATGTCCGTCCTGACCTTTACCGAGCGCGGCATCTTCTGCCCGGCTGGCAACTTCTTCATCGACCCCTGGGCGCCGGTGGACCGCGCGCTGATCACGCATGGCCATTCCGACCACGCCCGCCCCGGCCATCGCCGCTATCTGGCCACCGCCCCGGCCGCGCCGGTGATCCGCCACCGGCTGGGCGGGATCGCGCTGGACACCATCACCTATGGCGAGCCCCGCCGGATCGGCGATGCGCTCGTGTCCTTTCACCCCGCGGGCCATGTGCCCGGTTCGGCCCAGATCCGGGTCGAGGTGGCGGGCGAGGTCTGGGTGGTGTCTGGCGATTACAAGACCGAGGCGGATGGCCTGTCGGAACCGTTCGAGCCGGTCCGGGCGCATGCCTTCGTCAGCGAATGCACCTTCGGGCTGCCGGTCTTCACCTGGGCACCGCAGGCGCAGGTTCTGGCCGGGATCGACGACTGGTGGGCCGCCAATGCCGCCGAGGGGCGCGTCAGCCTCTTGGGCGCCTATGCGCTGGGCAAGGCGCAGCGGCTGCTGGCGGGGGTGGACGCCTCGATCGGACCGATCCTGACCCATGGCGCGATCGAGGCCACCTGCGCAGTGATGCGCGGCCAGGGGATCGCGCTGCCCCAGACGGTGCCCGTCACCCCGGCGACCGACCTCAAGGCGCATCCGGGCGCGCTGGTGCTGGCGCCCCCCTCGGCGCTGGGCGGCCCCTGGGCACGGCGCTTCGGGGCCGCAGAAACCGGCGTCGCCTCGGGCTGGATGGCGCTTCGGGGCGTGCGGCGGCGGCGCGGTGCCGAGCGCGGCTTCGTGCTGTCGGACCATGCCGACTGGGCCGGGCTGAACGCCGCCATCCGCGCAACCGGCGCAGAACGGGTGTTCGTCACCCACGGCTACACCAGCGTCTTTCGCCGCTGGCTGGCCGATCAGGGCTACGACGCCGAAATCGTGCGCACCGCCTTCCAGGGCGAAAGCCTCGACAGCGCCGAGGATACGCTGTGAAGCGTTTCGCCGCCCTTTTCACCGCACTCGACCGGACGACAAAGACCAACGCCAAGGTCGCGGCGCTGGCCGAGTACTTTGCCGAGGCGCCCCCGGACGACCGGCTGTGGACCGTGGCGCTGTTGTCGGGCCGCCGTCCGCGCCGGGCGGTAACGACCACGCGGCTGCGGGAATGGGCGGCCGAGGGCGCCGGGCTGCCGCTGTGGCTGTTCGAGGAATGTTACCCGGTGGTGGGCGATCTGGCCGAAACCATCGCGCTGGTTCTGCCGCCCGCGACCGGGGACAGCGACGCGCGGCTCAGCGACTGGATGGCCGAGATCGCGGCGCTCACCGCGCTCGACGAGCCCGCGCGCAAGGCGCGCATCCTCGCCGCCTGGAACCGGCTCGACGGCACGGAACGCTTCCTGTTCAACAAGCTCATCACCGGCGGGTTCCGCGTGGGAGTCAGCCAGACCCTGATGACGCGGGCGCTGGCGCGGGCCACCGGCATCGCCGAGGCGGACCTCGCGCATCGACTGATGGGCGACTGGACGCCAGCCACCACCACATGGGCCGCGCTGATCGAGACGCCCGACCCCGCCGCCGCGCTGTCGCGGCCCTATCCCTTCTACCTCGCCTATCAGATCGAGGGGGAAGCACAGGCGCTGGGCGATCCCGCCGACTGGTGCGCGGAATACAAGTGGGACGGCATCCGCGGGCAGTTGATCGTTCGGGGCGGGACGCATTTCCTGTGGTCGCGCGGCGAGGAGCTTATCACCGACAGGTTCCCCGAACTGGCGCAGGCCCGCGATTTCCTGCCCCCGGGCACCGTGATCGACGGCGAGATCCTTGGCTGGGCCGATGACCGCCCCCTGCCCTTTGCCGCGCTTCAGAAACGCATCACCCGCAAGAGCCTGTCGAAACGGCTGTTGGCCGAGGCGCCGGTCGTGCTGAAAGCCTATGACCTGCTGGAGGACGACGGCCGGGATATCCGCGACCGCCCACTGACCGAACGGCGGGCGCGGATGGAGGCGCTGCTCGCCCGCCTGCCCGACCGCGCGCCGCTGCGCCTGTCGCCGTGCCTGCGCTTTGCTGACTGGGCGGCGCTGGCAGAGACCCGGGCCGCCGCCCGCGCGGCGGGCGCCGAGGGCGTGATGCTGAAGCGCGCCGCCGCACCCTATCTCGCGGGGCGGCGGAAGGGCGACTGGTGGAAATGGAAGCTCGACCCGCTGACGGTCGATGCGGTGATGATCTATGCTCAGGCGGGCCATGGCCGGCGCGCGACGCTCTACACCGATTTCACCTTCGCGGTCTGGGACGGCGCCGACCTGGTGCCCGTCACCAAGGCCTATTCCGGGCTGACCGATGCCGAGTTCCGCGAGATCACCGCCTGGGTGCGCCGCAACACCCTGCAACGTTTCGGCCCGGTGCGGCAGGTCAGACCCGAGCATGTCTTCGAGATCGCCTTCGAGGGCATCCAGGAAAGCCCGCGCCACAAGTCGGGCATCGCACTGCGCTTTCCCCGGATGGCGCGCTGGCGCCGCGACAAGCCCCCGGCCGAGGCGAACACGCTGGACGATCTGCGCGCGCTGCTGGAAAGCCACGGCTGAGCCCCTGCAATCCGCCCGCCGACGCGGTTGATCGGGGCCGCACCCCGCGACAGGAGATGAGAACGCGACAGGAGATGAGAATCGGCGCCCTTGCCGAGATTGCCGACATCCCTGGCCCGCGGCTCTCGACCGCAGCGTCGGTGCGCGCGCGGCATGTCCGGCCCGAGGCGATCTCGGCCGCGACCTGCCGTTCTGCCAGCGTGGCAGCGGCCGTCGATTGCGTGATCGCAGTGATCCAGTCCGCCATACCGATGGCCCGGATCGAGCTGGTCGATGAAACCATGGTGCGCGGCTTCAACCTTCACTCCGGCACCGATCTACCTGAAAGCACGCATCTTTTCCTTGAGTTTCATGGCGGCCCCGCTGCCGTTGCCGAACAGGCCGTGGCCTTTCGCGAAATCGCGGACGGGTTCGGCGTCGCAGGCTGGCAGGACGCTACCACCACCGAGGACCGCAACGCGCTCTGGGCGATGCGCCACAACGCCCACCATGCCACCGGCGCGCTGGAGCCGGGCAAGCGGACGCTGGCCACCGATGTCTGCGTGCCGATCTCGAAGCTGGCCGAAGCGGTGGTCGAGGCGCAGGACCTGGCCCGCGCCATGGGCCTGACCAGCGCCATCGTCGGCCATGTCGGCGACGGCAATTTCCATTGCGGCGTGCGGGTCGATCCCGGCGATGCCGCCGGGATGGCCCGCGCGCTGGAGTTCTCGGGGCGGCTGGCCGAAACCGCGCTGCGGCTGGGCGACACGGTCTCGGGCGAGCACGGGATCGGGATCGGCAAGCAAGAATACATGGCCGCCGAACACGGGGCCGCGCTGGACTGGATGCGCACGCTCGAGGCCGCGTTCGACCCGGCCGGACTGCTCAACCCCCGCAAGATGCTGCCGCCCCAAGGCTGAGTGCGGGGCAGGATCGGCCCGGGCGCCAAGGCGTTGCATGCGCAGCATTGCTCCGAGCCAACCGGGCCGGGGACGAAACAGCAAACCGCCTCCGGAATCGCCGTGCCGGCATGTCTTGAGCAGATTTCCGCCGATGAGGCAGGGGTTTAGCGGGCAATGCAATCAACTGCGCCGAATGTAACATTGCAGCCGCTCAAGGATTCACCAAATTCCGCCGACAACGCCCGCGGGAACGGCGTGATTCTGCCGTGCAGCATGACGGAATTACGACATACCGGGACAGGGCGCGTTTCTTGTGGCAACCAGTGATGCAGGCCGCGGCGCAGGAGGTGCCTGATGACAGAAGGTTTTCCCACCTCGGGACGAGGGTCGGCCGTGGCGAACATGACGCGTCGCCAGGCTCTTGGCGGACTTTCCTGCTCGGTCGCCGCCGCAGCCTTGCTGCCCCGTGATGCCCTGGCGCAGCAGGAAATGGCCCCCCTGCCCGAGCCCGAGATCTTCTCGTTCGATCTGCTGGCCGAACGGATGCGCGCGCGCGCCGCAAGCGCCTATATCCCCGCCGCCCAGCATGAGGGCCTGATCGCCGGGCTCGATTACGACGCCTATCGTCGGATCCGGTTCCGGCCCGACCATGCGCGCTGGCAATTCAAGGGCTCGTTCTTCCGGCTGCATGCCTTCCACCCGGGCTGGCTGTTCAAGACGCCGGTCGCGGTCCACGAGGTGGTGGACGGGGTGGTGCAGCCGATGGGCTTCTCGGCCGAGGATTTCGAGTATGAGGGCACGCTCGCCGACCGGGTCCCGGCCAACATGCCCCTGCCCACTGTGGCGGGTTTCCGGCTGCATGCGCCGCTGAACCGCGCCGACATCTTCGACGAGGTCGTGGCATTCCTGGGCGCCAGCTATTTCCGCGCGCTTGGCCGTAGCAATGTCTACGGGATCAGCGCGCGCGGGCTGGCCGTGAATACCGCCATCGGCGGTCCCGAGGAGTTCCCGCACTTCAGCGAGTTCTGGATCGAACGCCCGGCCCGGGACGCGACGGCCGTCACGCTGTTCGCGGCCCTCGACAGCCCCTCGGTGACCGGCGCCTTCCGGTTCGAGATCGTGCCGGGTGAAACCACGGTGATGGATGTCACCGCCCGGCTTTTCCTGCGCGAGGATGTCGCGCAACTGGGCATCGCGCCGCTGACCTCGATGTATCTGCTGGGCGACAACGACCGCGGCGCCTTTGACGATTTCCGTCCGCGGGTGCATGACAGCGAGGCGCTGGTGCTGAACACCCGCAGCGGCGACACCTATATACGGCCGCTGAACAACCCGCCGCGGCTGGCCAGTTCCTATCTGGGCGCGCGCAACCCGGCCTCGTTCGGGCTGATCCAGCGCGACCGCGCCTTCGACAGCTATCTTGACGCGGGCGCACATTACGAGCGGCGCCCCTCGCTGATCGTCGAGCCGCTCGGCGACTGGGGCAAGGGGGTTGTCCGGCTGGTCGAGATCCCGTCTGATCTGGAAGGAAACGACAATATCGTGGCCTTCTGGGTGCCCGAGGGCAAGGTCCGCAGGGGCGATGCGCTGGAGGTCGCCTACCGGCTGCACTGGGGCATGACGCCGCCCGGCGATGGGTGCGGGGAACGCGCGCGCATCGTCCGCACCCGGGTCGGCAAGGGTGGCGTCGCGGGTGTGCGCAACGTCCATGACCGCCGCAAATTCGTGATCGACTTCGAAGGCGGCACCCTGTCCGGGTTGCCCGCCGACGCCAAGCTCGAGCCCGAAACCCATGCCAGCGGCGGCGAGATCGTGGAGGCCGTGCTGTCCCGGGTCTCGGGAACGGATATCTGGCGGCTGGTGATCGAGGCCAGCGCGCCCGATGGCAGGCTGGTCGAGTTGCGTGCGGGCATCACCGGATTCGGGCGCAACCTCAGCGAAACCTGGCTTTACCAATGGATCAAGGAATGAGTGCCGAACGTCTGATCGAGCCCGAGGCCTCGACCGCGGTCGAGGACATGCACTGGGCGCCGCCTTTCGCGCCGATGGAGATGCCACGCCAGGTGCTGGAATCCCCGCACCGCGCTGGCGTGCTCGCCTGGCTGACGCGGCTCTTGCTGCGTCCGGTCCAGCACGGCTGAGTCCCCCGGCATGGCCCGTGTTCCCACCCCCGATTTCCGGACGCTGACGCTCAGGACCGCAGCGATCGGCTTTGTCGTGCTTGCGGCGGGGGCGGCCGCGGCCTTGCTGGCCGCCGCCTCGACCGAGGACGGTGTGCATCTGTGGGATGTGGTGCGCACCACGCTGATCTTCGTGACCACGGCCTGGCTTGCCTGGGGAGCGGCGGGGGCCTTTGTCGGCCTGCCGAACCGGCGCCGCGGCGTCGTGCCGCCGCCATTGACCCTTCCGCAACCGCCGACCGTGGTGCTGGTGCCGATCTGCAACGAGGACCCGGTGACGACCTTTGCACGGATCGCCGCGATGGACGGCTCGATCCGGGCGGCGGGGCTGAATGTGAACATCGCGATCCTGTCGGACACCCGCGACGACCTGGCCGCGGCGCGCGAGCGGGATGCCTTCGCCCGCTTGCTGGCCGAGACCGGCGGTGCGGGGCGGTTGTTCTATCGCCGCCGCATGGACAACCGCGGCCGCAAGGCGGGCAATATCGAGGATTTCATCCGCACGTCCGGCGCGGCCTACCGGTTTGCCGTGATCCTCGACGCCGACAGCCTGATGGAGGGTGAGACGATCCGCCATCTGATCGCGCGGATGCAGGCCGACCCGAAACTGGGGCTATTGCAGACATTGCCGAAAATCATCGGCGCGCGTTCGCTGTTCGGCCGCGCGATGCAGTTCTCGGCTGCTTTCCACGCGCCTGTCTTCGCCCGCGGGCTGGCGCGGATGCAGGGCGCGACCGGGCCGTTCTGGGGCCATAACGCCATCGTCCGGGTCAAGGCCTTCGCCGAAAGCTGCGGGCTTCCCGTGCTGAATGGCCAGCCCCCGTTCGGTGGGCACATCCTCAGCCACGACTATGTCGAGGCGGCGCTGCTGGCGCGCGCGGGATGGAAGGTGGAACTTGACGAGACCATCGAAGGTTCGTTCGAGGAAGGCCCGGACAACATCCTTGCCCATGCCCGGCGCGACCGCCGCTGGTGCCAGGGCAACCTTCAACATGCACGCCTTCTGGCGGCCCCCGGCCTTGCCCCCTGGAGCCGGTTCGTCTTTGTCCAGGGCATCTTTGCCTATGTCGCCTCGCTGTTCTGGGGCGCGTTCCTCATCGCCTCGATCGCGGCCACCGTGACGGCACCGCCGCCGAACTATTTCCCTGAACCCTACCAGCTTTTCCCGGTCTTCCCCTCGGACCGGACCAAGGAAATCGTGACGCTCGCACTGGGGATCGTGGGGCTCTTGCTGCTGCCCAAGCTTTCGATCCTGGGCGCTGCCGCGCTGTCCGACCGGACAAGAGGCTTTGGCGGAAAGGCACGGGCCGCAGGCGCGGTGCTGGCCGAGATCGTGCTGTCCTCGCTGCTGGCGCCGGTGATGCTGATGTATCAGTCCCGCGCGGTGATGCAGGTGCTGGCGGGGCGCGATGGCGGCTGGCCCGCCAACCAGCGCGGCGAGGGGCGTCTGGGCCTCGGCCAGAGCCTGGTGGCAGGGTTCTGGATCTTTGCCGGGGGCGCGATCGTGCTGGCCGCGGTCAAGACGCTCGCCCCGTCGCTGGCGATCTGGCTGCTGCCGATCTGCCTGCCGATGCTGGCCGCACCGTTTCTGATCTGGGCCAGTTCGCACCCGATTGCCCGCGGTCTTTTCACCACCCCCGAGGAGACCGACCCCAGCCCGGTGATCCGCTCCTTCCACCGCTGGCAGGCGCGCTTGAGCCAGCCCGCCGCGCAGCCGAAGGAGGCCCTCGATGCCGCCGCGTGAGCCCGAACCCCGGCTCAAGCGGCCACGCGATCCGCGGATCGACGCATTCCGCGGCCTCGCGCTGGTGATGATCTTCGTCAACCACGCGCCCGGGAACCCCTACGAGCAATTCACCAGCCGGAATTTCGGCTTCTCCGACGCGGCCGAGGCGTTTTTCGTGATGTCGGGCATCGCGGCGGCGCTGGCCTATTCGGCGCGCTTCGAGCGGGGCGCGCTGGCGCAGAACGGGCTATGGGCGGCGGTCCGGCCGGTCTGGGGGCGGGCATGGAAGCTGTATCTGACGCAGCTCTTCCTGACGGCCTGGGCCATCGCGATCTTCGCCTGGGGTGCGACCACCTTCGGGCTGCCGGAGCTGCTGACCAAGATCAACCTGAGGCAGGTCTTCCTGAACACCGAAGCGGCGCTGATCGGCATTCCGGCGCTGACGCATCAACTGGGCTATGTCAACATCCTGCCCGCCTATGCGGTGCTGCTGCTGGCCACGCCGCTGGCCCTCCATATCGGGCTGCGCAGCGCGGTTGCACTGGCGTTGATCGCGGCGATCCTGTGGTTCTGCGCCGGGTTCTACCGGCTCAACCTGCCGAACTATCCCAATCCGGGCGGCTGGTTCTTCAACCCGCTGTCCTGGCAGGCACTGTTCTTCACCGGCCTTCTGATCGGGCTGCGCCTGCGCGAAGGCAAGCGGCTGGTGCCGAAATCGGCGATCCTGTTCGCGCTGGCGGCGGGTTATCTGGTCCTTGTGATCTGCTGGATGAAGATCGGCCCGCTGGGCCAGTGGATGAACAACCAGCTTTGGCAGCTTGGCAAGGCCGGGGCGCCGTTCCACCTGATCTCGCATAACAAGACCTATCTGGCCCTGCCCCGCCTTCTGCATATCCTGGCGCTCGTCTATGTGCTGTCCTGCATTCCGGCCGTCACGCGCCTTACGGGAAGTATCGCGTTGGCGCCGCTCAGGCTGCTGGGACGGCAGGGATTGTTGACCTTCGCCTCCGGTACGCTGATCGCGCTGTTTCTCCAGGTGATCTTCCAGGGCTCTCCCGATGAGGTCTGGCTGCGCTGGGCGCTGCCGCCGCTGGGGGTTCTGGCCTTGCTGGCAATCGCGGCGCTGCGCGAGGCCGCGTCCCGGCCCCGATCCCGCCCCGAGGCTGCGCCGCGCGCCTCCGCGGGGGCGACGGTTCCGGCCGAATGACGGTTCAGGGCGCAGGCCGGACGACGCGCATCCCGACATTCGCCTGCCGCTGCGCTGCGGGGATGCCCACGCGGTAGGTGACGCGCAGATTGGCCAGCGGATCGTCCCATGATCCGCCGCGCAAGACGCGGCCGGAACACAGTCCCTCGGTGCGCGCGCTGCCATCGGCGGCTGCGCCCCGGTGGCTGTCGTTCCAGCAATCCGCCGTCCATTCCCACAAGTTGCCGGCAAGATCGAATAGCCCGTATCCTGCGCCGTGTCGTCGGGCGGCGGGGGGGGCTGCGGGGGCAAGGTAGACCATGGGCGTTGCCGCCCGGCGATCATCTCGAACACATCCGCATGCACTCGGGTCATCATCGCGTTGATCTCCAGCCCCGCGGTCGCGACATGATCCAGCACCGCCTCGGTGAATGGACTGTGCCGCCCTGCCCCGTCAAAGGCGACGCGGCCCGGATCGGTGGCGAATCCCACGAACAACCCTCCGGCCGTCTCGACCGGCGCCAGCCCCCGGCCCGGAAGCGCCGTGGACCGCGCCTGACCCATGGCGCGCGAAAGCTGCGTCCCGAACGGGTTGTCGCGGCGACCGCTTCGGCGTCATTGCCCGGGTTCGGAAGCGCGGGCGCCATGTCATGGGCCCCGTTGCCGACCACCTCCGCCACGCGCCGCTCGGCCAGCCCCGGCAGGGCCGTAAGGAAAAGGATCACGATCCCGACAATGATCCGCATGGTTCCCGCTTGCGCTGTCTCCCTGACACAAGGGTAGCGATTGGCTGGGCGTTTGGCCAAGGCCGTGGTCCCGGACCTCAGCCCCCCTCGGGGAAGAAACAGGCGACCTTGTGCCCGTCGCCCACCAGCTCCGGCTGTTCGGCGCGGCAGCGGTCTTGCGCCTTCCAGCAGCGCGCGGCGAAGGCGCAGCCGGGCGGGATGTTCAGCGGCGAGGGCAGTTCGCCGGTCAGCTTGATCCGCTCCTTGCGGCGGGCGGGGTCGGCCACCGGCGTCGCGGACAGCAGCGCGCTTGTATAGGGGTGGCGGGGCTGGCCGAACACCGCGTCCTTGGTGCCGGTCTCGACCGCGCGGCCGAGATACATCACCATGACTTCGTCGCAGACATGGCGCACCACCGACAGGTCGTGCGAGATGAAGAGATAGGTCAGCCCCAGACGGTCCTGCAGGTCGAGCAGCAGGTTCAGGATCTGGCTCTGCACCGAGAGGTCCAGCGCCGAGACGGGTTCGTCCAGCACCAGAACCCTGGGCTCCAGCATCAGCGCGCGGGCGACCGCGATGCGCTGGCGCTGCCCGCCCGAGAACATGTGCGGGTAGCGGTCGTAGAACTCGGGGCGCAGGCCCACCAGCCCCATCACCTCGCGCACCTTCGCCTCGCGCTCGGCGCGGGTCATGTCGGGGCGGTTGATCTTGAGCGGTTCGGACAGGATCGCGCTGATCCGCTGGCGCGGGTTGAGCGAGCCGTAGGGGTCCTGGAACACGATCTGGACGGCGTCGCGGTGCACGTCCCACCGGTCGGGCGTGATCTCGACCCCGTCGATGGAAAACCGGCCCGCTGTCGGCGACTCGATCATCGTGATGACCCGGGCCAGCGTGGACTTGCCGCAACCCGACTCGCCCACCACCGCCAGCGTCTTGCCGCGCGGGATGGCAAAGCTCACCTCGGACAGCGCGCGGATCTCGCGCGGCTTGCCGAAAAGCCCGCCGCCCACCTCGTAGAACCGCGACAGGCCCTCGGCCCGGACGACGGGATCGCTCATGCCCGGCCCTCCAGCGGGTGATGGCACCGCGCAAGGCCCAGATCGGGCGCGTGGACGGGCGGCGGCGTGGTGCGGCACAGATCGTCGGCAAAGGTGCAGCGCGGCGCAAAGAGGCAGCCCCCGGGCCGGTCGAACTGGCCCGGCACCACGCCCGGAATGGTCGGCAAGAGCCGCGTCGTGGCGCGTTCGGGCAGCGCGGCCAGCAGCGCCGAGGTATAGGGGTGGTGGGGCGTGGCAAACAGCGAGTCCACGGGTTGTTCCTCGACCTTCTGGCCGGCATATTGAACGCTGACCCTGCGCGCGGTCTCGGCCACCACGCCCATGTCGTGGGTGATCAGGATCAGCGCCATGCCGGTCTCGGCCTGCAACTCGGTAAGCAGATCGAGGATCTGGGCCTGGATCGTCACGTCGAGCGCGGTGGTGGGTTCGTCGGCGATCAACAGGCGCGGGCGGCAGGCGATGGCCATGGCGATCATCACCCGCTGGCTCATCCCCCCCGACAACTGGTGCGGATAGGCGTTCAGGCGGCGGGCGGGATCGGGGATGCCCACCATCTCCATCAGTTCCAGCGCGCGGGCCTCGCGGGCGCGGGCATCCAGCCCCAGATGCTTCTTCAGCCCCTCCTTGATCTGGAAGCCCACGGTGAAGCAGGGGTTCAGCGAGGACATCGGCTCCTGAAAGATCATCGCGATGTCCTTGCCGATGAACCGGCGCCGGGTGCGTGGGGCAAGCTTGCGCAGATCCTGCCCGTCAAAGCTCATCTCGTCGGCGGTGACCGTCGCGGTCCAGGGCAGAAGCCCCATCAGCGCCAGCATCGACACCGACTTGCCCGAACCGCTTTCGCCGACGACGGCCAGGATGTCGCCGGTCTCGACCGCCACGTCGACGCCATCCACCGCGCGGAAGCTGCCCGAGGCGGTGGCGAACTCGACGGTGAGGTTGCGGATCGACAGAAGCGCCATGCCCTCAGCTCCGCTTCAGCTTGGGATCGAGCGCGTCGCGCAACCCGTCGCCCATCAGGTTGATGGCAAGCACGGTCACCAGGATCGCCACGCCGGGGAAGGTCACGACCCACCAGGCGCGCAGGATGAACTCGCGCGCCTCGGCCAGCATCGTGCCCCATTCGGGCGTGGGGGGCTGCGCGCCCATGCCCAGAAAGCCCAGCGCGGCCGCGTCCAGGATCGCGGTGGAAAACGACAGCGCCGCCTGCACTATGATCGGGGCAAGGCAATTGGGCAGCACGGTGACGAACATCAGCCGCGGCAGTTTCGCCCCCGCCACCCGCGCGGCCACGACATAGTCGCGCGTGCGCTCCGACAGGACCGAGGCCCGCGTCAGCCGCACGTAATGGGGTTGCAGCACCAGCGCGATGGCGATCATCGCGTTGGTCAGCGACGGGCCCAGAATCGCCACCAGAACCAGCGCCAGCAGAAGCGAGGGAAAGGCAAGGATCACGTCCATCAGCCGCATGATGAGCGTGTCCAGCCATTTCGGCGCAAAGCCCGCGATCAGCCCCAGCAGGATGCCGCCCGAGGCCGCGACCACCACCACCACGATGCCCACGAAAAACGAGAACCGCGCGCCGTGGATCAACCGCGAAAGCATGTCCCGGCCAAGCGGATCGGTGCCCAGCGGAAAGGCCCAGCTCCCGCCCTCGGCCCAGGCCGGCGGCAGCAGGGTGGACTGGCGGAACTGCTCGGTCGGGTCGTAGGGGGCCAGAAGCGGCGCGAACAGCGCAACGACGACGAAGACCGCAAAGACGTAAAGCCCGATCACCGCCCCGCGGTTCTCGCGGAAATAGAACCAGAATTCGGCCAGCCGGCCTTGCCGGACCGGGACCGTGCCGCGCACGTCGGGTCCCGCCGTCATTTCCGCGCCCTGATCTTGGGGTTGATGAGGCTGTAAACGATGTCCACCGTCAGGTTCACCACCATCACCATCGACGCGATCAGCAAAAGCCCCCCCTGCACCACCGGGTAGTCGCGGCGGAAGATGGAATCGACCATCCACTTGCCGATACCCGGCCAGGAAAAGATCGTCTCGGTCAGGATCGCGCCGGCCAGCAGCGTGCCGACCGACAGACCGATCACGGTGATGACCGGGATCATCGCATTGCGCAGCGCGTGCAGCCCGTTGACCCGGAGCGGCGACAGGCCCTTGGCGCGGGCGGTGCGGATATAATCCTCGGACAGCACCTCGAGCATGGCCGACCGGGTCTGGCGCGCGATCACCGCCAGCGGGATCGTGCCCAGAACGATGGTCGGCAGGATCAGGTGGCGGACGGCCGAGCCAAAGGCGCCGTCCTGCCCCGACAACAGGGAATCGATCAGCATGAAGCCCGTCACCTGCGGGAAGTAATAGATCAGGTCCATCCGCCCCGAGACCGGCGTCCAGCCCAGATTGCCCGAGAAGACGATGATCAGCAGCAGCGCCCACCAGAAGATCGGCATCGAATAGCCCACCAGCGCCGTGGACATCAGCACCCGATCGAACAGCTTGCCACGGTTGACCGCAGCGATCACGCCCGCGGGCAGGCCGATCGCTACGGCGAAGACGATGGCGCAGAGCGACAGTTCCAGCGTGGCGGGAAACAGCGCGAAGAATTCGTCCCAGACCGGGCGCTTGGTGACGTAGGAGGTGCCAAGATCGCCCTGAAGCACGCCCGTCAGGTAGTTCCAGAACTGCACCGGCAGCGGCTGGTCGAAGCCGAACTGCCGATAAAGCTCGGCATAGCGTTCCTCGGTCAGGCCGCGTTCGCCCGCCATCACGACGATCGGATCGCCCGGCAGGACGCGGATAAAGGCGAAGGAAATCAGCGTGACGCCCAGAAAGGTGGGCAGGAAGGTCAGCAGGCGGGCGAGCAGATACCGGATCATGGGGCGGTCACTATCAACTCGCAGGGGAAACTGGTCAATGACCGGCAGCCTGCTTCCGTCACCAGAATGTCATCCTCGATACGCACGCCGAAGCCGCCGATCCGGTAAAGGCCCGGCTCGTTGGTGAAGACCATGCCCGGTTCCAGCACCTGATGGTTGCCGCGCATGATACAGGGCGCCTCATGCACCTCGCGGCCCAGCCCGTGGCCGGTCTTGGTGCGGATGCGGTCGGCGAAGGGCGCAGCCTCGAGCACCGATGTCACCGCGTCGTCCACCTGATGCGCCGTAGCACGCGGGCGCGTGACCGAATGGCCCGCCAGATTGGCGCGCAGAACGGTGTCGTAGACATGTTCGGCCTCGTCGGTCGCATGTCCGACGAAGACGGTGCGGGTGATGTCGGCGCAGAACCCGCCCCAGCGCGCGCCGAAATCCAGCAGCAGCGCATCGCCCGGCCGGATCGCGTAATCGGGCCTTGCATGGGCATGGGGCAGCGCGGAATTGTCGGCCGCGGCCACGATCGGGTGAAAGGCCATATCCTTGGCCCCGTCTGCGAACAGCGCCTGCACCAGCAGGCTTTCGACCTGCTTCTCGGTCTGCCCCATGCGCAGGTTGTCCAGCACATTGGCCAGTGCGCGTTCGGAAATCTCGATGGTGCGCTCCAGCGCGGCGATCTCGGCCGAGGTCTTGCGGATGCGCAGCCCCGAGATCTCACGTTCGGCATCGACGATCCGCAGGCCCGGATACGCGGCGGTCAGCGCGTGGTGGACGAAGACGCGCATAACCTGACCCTCGACCGCAAGGCTGGACAGCGCCATGTGGCGGGCCAGCGCGTCGAAGGCGGGCTGATATCCGTCCTGGTCGCGCCAGTCGAAGACCGTGCCGGGAAAATCCAGATGGGCAAAGGAGCCCAGTTCCAGATTCGGCACCACGGCTGCGGGCGCCCCCTCGGCGGGGATAAGCAGGACAAGCGGGCGTTCGTTGCTGTGAAAGCCGTGGCCCGTCATGCGGGTGAAATTCGGGCCGGGCACGAGTGCGAGCGCATCCACCCCAAGCCTTGCCGCAAGCGCGGCATATTCCGAAAGTCTCGGCCCCATGCCATTGAAATCCCGATAAACTCTGGCGGGGCCTGCAAGAGGCCCCGCCCGGACTTGTCAGGCCGTCACTCGGCCAGGCTCACATCGGTAAAGATGTGCCCGCCCAGCGGATGCACCGTGTAGCCCTCGACCTCGGGGCGCACGGGCATGAACACGACCGAATGCGCGATGGTCGCCCAGGGCGCCTGCTCCTTGAAGATGACCTGCGCCTCTTCGTAAAGCGCGGTGCGCTCGGCCACATCGGCGGTGATCTTGGCCTTCTGGATCACGTCCTCGAAAGGCTGGTAGCACCATTGTGCACGGTTTGCCCCGCCCACCCCGTCGCAACCCAGAAGCACCGCGAGGAAGTTGTCCGGGTCGCCATTGTCGCCGGTCCAGCCCAGCAGCACCGCACCGTCGCGGTCCACCGAGGACGAGCGTTCAAGGTATTCGCCCCATTCACAGGACACGATCTCGACCCCAACGCCGATCGCCGCGAAATCCGCCTGGATCAGTTCCGCCATGCGCCGCGCATTCGGGTTGTAGGGCCGCTGAACCGGCATCGCCCAGACCTTCATCGAAAGGTCGGTGATCCCCTCTTCGGCCAGCATGGCCCTGGCCGCCTCGGGATCGTAGGGATCGTCCACGATGGCGTCATTGTAGGACCAAAGGGTCGGCGGGACCGGGTTCTTGGCCACCTCGCCCGAGCCCTGGAACACCACGTCGATGATCGCCTGCTTGTCGATCGCCATGTTCAGGGCCTTGCGCACCTTCGGGTTGTCGAAGGGCGGGATCTTGGTGTTATAGGCAAGATAGCCCACGTTCAGCCCTTCCTGCTCCAGCACGGTAATGCCGGGATCGTCCTTCATCGCCTGAACGTCGGCGGGGTTCGGATAAGGCATGACGTGGCATTCGCCGGCCTTCAGCTTCTGGTAGCGCACCGATGCATCGGGCGTGATGGCAAAGACCAGGTTCTCGACCTTGGGCTTGCCCGCGTCCCAGTACTCGGCATTGCGCTGGTAGCGGATCACCGCGTCCTTCTGGTAGGCGACGAAGCGGAACGGACCGGTGCCGATGGGCTGCTGGTTCAGCATCTCGGGCGTGCCCGCGGCCAGCATCGCATCGGCATATTCCGCCGAAAGGATCGACGCGAAATCCATCGCCATGTTTGCGATGAAGGGCGCCTCGGGACGGTTCAGGATGAATTTCACCGTGTAGTCGTCGACCTTCTCGATCGACGCGATGAGGTCCGGCATCGACATGCCGTTGAAATATTCCCAAGTGCCGCCCGAGACCTGGTTATAGGGATTGTCCGCCTTCCACTGCCGCTCGAAGGTGAAGATCACGTCATCGGCGTTGAAGTCGCGACCCGGCGTGAAGCGGTCGTTGGAATGGAACTTCACGCCTTGCCGCAGCTTGAAGGTGTATTCCAGCCCGTCATCGGACACTTCGTAGCTTTCGGCAAGACCGGGGACGACATTGGTGGTGCCCGTCTCGAATTCCACCAGCCGGTTGTAGACCGGATGCGAGGAGGCATCGAACGTCGTGCCCGCCGTGTAGAGCGCAGGGTCGAAGCCTTCGGGCGAACCTTCGGAGCAATAGACAAGGGTCTGGGCAGACGCGCCCGCGCCGATCAGCGCCAGCATGCCGGCCGAAGCCATGAGGTTTCTCGGTTTCATCGTGATCTCCCTTTGGATCTTGATGTGGGTGCCTGTTTGCGGCCGCTCGCGGCCTCGCACGCGTCTTGTGAACGGGGTGCAGGGTCCAGGCCCGGCGCTGGGCCCGATGCATGGACCCTGAAGGATGACGGGTGCCTGACGGCGGCTTTCCCGTCGGGGGCAGTTGCGGGCGATGGCTGGCTCGATGCATCGACATATCACGCTCCAACCTGCCCGTCCGGCGATGCGACCCCGCTCGGATCATGCCCGCGGGAAAAGGCCCGATGGCAGGTCTCTGGCAGATGCTCCATGTCCGACACCCTGTCCCCGTTGAACGGGGCGGTGTGGGCCGTGCTGGGCCTTGGGCGCGCCTTTGGCGTCATTCGAGTCCTCTCCCGAAGCCGTAGTGAACCCCATTGGCGCGCCGAAGAAAACCCGTTCCTGCACGTCATTTCCCAAACACCCGCCCGGCACGGAAGCACAGCGTCCATCGCGTCGGGTCGCAGCGCCGGACGCCCCCTGACCGAGCAGTCAATTTCGCCTTTGGTATTGCAGTGCTGACCGCCAATCCGTCCCAAGATTGCCGAGGGGACCGGGAGGATCGGACTTGGAACATCGACGCGGCAGCGCCGGACCGGCGGCGGCAGCGCGGGACGCTGGGCAGCTGCGCCATGGCTGGAACCCGTTCGCCTCGCTCAAGGGGCGGTTGGGGCTCGGCGCCGGGATGATCGGGTTGGTCGCGATCCTTTCCGGGGCTCTGACCCTTCACGGGATGGGCGAGGTCTCGCAGCGGATCACCGAATCGCTGAACGCAGAGCGGCGCATCGCGCGCTATTCGGTGCTGTCCACGCAGATCTCGGCCTTCATCGCGATATCGGCCGCGAGTTGCGCACGCCGCTGACAGTCATACTGCTGGAATCGGAACCGGGCGTGCGCGGGGCTGGCGATGCACGGGTCGGGTTCGAGACGATCCGCGACCGCGCCCGGCGGCTGGGGCGCCGGATCGACGACATGCTGCGGGTGGCGCGCTCGGAAAGCGGGCGGATCGAACTGTCGCACGAGCCCTGCGATCTCGGCCGGGTGGCCACCGAAGCGGTTGCCGATATCCGCCCGGATATCGCCGCGGCGGGCATGAGCATGAATTTGGCCAGCATGGCCGGGCTGCGGGTGCTGGGCAACCCGGACGGGTTGCGGCAGTTGATCGCCGGCCTTGTCCAGAACGCGGTGCGCCATGCCGGGCCGGGCGGCCAACTGGCCGTCGCCATCGCCGCCGATGGCGGCTGGGGCGTGCTGCGGGTCACGGATAATGGCCCCGGCCTGCCTGCGGACGAGATCGGCCGGGTCTTCACCCGGTTTCACCGCGGCGAGGTCGCGCTGGTAAGCCCGGTGCCCGAGGCCCAACGCCTTGGCACGGAACCCGGCATGCTGGTCGCGTTGCGCCTGCCCCTGATCGAGGCGTGACGTCCCGCGATGGCCGAAACCGCCAACAGCATCCTGATCGTGGACGACGACCCCGAGATCACCTCGGCGCTGGCCCGGGGACTTGCGTTGCATGGATATCGTACGATCTGCGCCCATCGCGTCGAGGAGGCGCGCAAGAGGTTCCGCGAGGACCGGCCGGGAGCGGCGATCGTCGACGTCACGATCGGCCCGGACAGCGGCATCGAACTGGTGCGCGAGTTGCGCGCCGAGGGCATCCGCACGCCGATCCTGATGCTGAGCGCGCTGTCCGAGGTAGAGGACCGCACCGTCGGACTGGATGCGGGCGCGGATGACTACATCGCCAAGCCCTTCGCCTTTGATGAGTTGGTGACCCGTCTCAAGGTGCAGGAACGTCGCGCGCGCCGCGCGGGCCTCGCCCCTGCCCCGCGGCTGGACCCGGCAACCCGCACCGTCCACGGTCCGGCGGCCAGCGTCACGCTGACCGAGCGGGAATTCGCGCTTCTGGACCTTCTGTGGAGCCATCGCGGCGAAGTCCTGTCGCGCGCGGACCTGTTCGACCGGCTCTGGACACGCGAGGGCACCAGTTCCGAGAACGTCGTCGATGTCCATATCGGCTACCTCCGCCGCAAGCTGGCCCCCACGCGGGACTTCGGATTCGAGCTGCGCACCCTGCGAAACCGTGGCTTCGTGCTGGAACCGGTGGCAGAGCTGGACGGCTAAACCCCTCTGCTCGCGCCGTTTTTATAATTTCTTAGAACAATTCTTTTGAAGCAGGGGCCGCCTAGGCCGATCCTTCCCCCGTCCTGCGGGAACTTCAGGGAAAACTCATCATGGCCTGGACCAAACCCACCCTCCGCAAGATCGAGTGCGGCATGGAAATCAACATGTACGGCCCGGACAGCGGCGACGATCAGGGCGGCCTGTTCCGAGCGGCTGCGCGCGGAGGCCACTTTGGGATTCCGCGCGCATATCCTCGGGGCGGCTGCCGGTGGTGGATTGCCCCAATGGAATTGCGGCTGCGAGAATTGTCGCCTTGCAAGGCGGGGCTCGATACCTGCCCAGACCCGATCTTCCCTGGCGGTCACGGGCAACAGCGAGGACTGGGCGATCCTGAACGCCTCGCCCGATATCAGGCGCCAGTTCACGGTCTGCGTGGCGCTGCACCCCACCGGCCTGCGCGAGGTGCCGCTTAAATCGATTCTCGTGACCAATGGCGATATCGACCATGTGGCGGGCCTGCTGACGCAGCGCGAGATGCAGCCCTTTGACCTGTTCGCCACCGCAGGCATCAACGAGGTTCTGGCGCAGAACCCAATCTTCGGTGCGCTGAACGAACGGGTGGTCGCACGAAAGACCGTGGCGCTGGGCATCCCGTTCCGGCTTGCGCCGGGGCTGTGGGCAGAACTGTTTGCCGTTCCCGGCAAGGTGCCGCTTTACCTTGAGGGCGAGACGGTCGAGACCGATCTGGTGGGCGAACAGACCGTGGGCGTCCATCTCACCGGCGGCGGCGGCTCGGCCTTCTACATCCCCGGCTGCGCGATGCTGAACGACGACCTGCGCGCGCGGCTTGCCGCGACATATGCCGCGCCCGAGGACGAGATCGCCGCGCGCGAGGCGGGGCTTTACACCAACCTCATCACCTCGGGGATCGGGCTGACCGAGAAAAGACTGAGGGAACTGGACGCGGCCGGGCTCGACCATATCCAGCTTTCGCTTCAGGGCACCGATGCCGAGATGGCCGACCGGATCGGCGGCTATCGCGGCGGGTTCGCGCGCAAGATGGATGTCGCCCGCTGGATCCGCGAGATCGGCTTTCCGCTGACGCTGAACGCGGTGCTGCACCGCCAGAACCTGCACCAGTTGCCGCGCGCCATCGAGATGGGCGTAGAGATGGGCGCGCGCCGGATCGAAGTCGCCACCGTCCAGTTCCACGGCTGGTCGCTGATGAACCGCGACGCGCTGATGCCGACGCGCGAGCAGGCGCGCGAGGCGGATGCCATCGTGGCCGAGGCCCGCGCCCGGCTGAAAGGGGTGCTGGTGATCGACTACGTCCCCGCCGACTACCATTCCGGTTACCCCAAGCCCTGCATGGGCGGCTGGGGCTCGACCGGGCTGAACGTGGCCCCCGACGGGCTGGTACTGCCCTGCCACGCGGCGCAGACCATTCCGGGGCTTGTCCTTGACCGGGTGCAGGACCGGCCCTTGCACGAGATCTGGTATGAGGGCAGCGCCTTCAACGCCTATCGCAGCACCGACTGGATGCCCGAGCCCTGCGCGTCCTGCGAGCGCAAGACGATCGACTTCGGCGGCTGCCGCTGCCAGGCGATGGCGCTGGTGGGCGACGCCACGGCCACTGACCCGACCTGCATCCGCTCGCCCCACCACGCCGCGTTGCAGGCCCGGGCCGATGCCTTTGCTGCCGGGACGACAGCGTTCACCGCACGCGCGGCCGCGGGCTAGGCTGCCCGCTTGCGGCGGCCATAAGAAGACGGGATCTCCAGCATGTCGCGATACTTTGCAACCGTGCGCCGGGCCCGCCGTGCACCCTCAGCCTCGGCCCGGCGGACGATATCGGCATCGCTGAGCGGACGCGCGGCATCCTCGGCGGCCACGATCCGGCCCACCAGTGCGATCAGCGCGTCCCGCGAAGGCCCATCCGCCCCCGATCCCGGCGTGAAGGCCCGGCTGAAGAAGGCGCGCAAAGGCAGCGTGCCGCGCGGGGTCTGGATGGTGCGATAGGCCAGCGCGCGGCTGATGGTCGAGGGGTGGAGGCCCAGTTCGGCGGCCGCCTCTTCGGTCAACAGCGGGCGCAAAGCCTCGGGACCTGCCGTCAGGAAATCGGTCTGGTGACGGACAAGAAACCCTGCGGTCAGCAGAAGCGTTGCCTGCCGCCTTCGACCGCACGCACCGGCCAGTGCGCCCGCGACCGGGCCGAGGACAGCCGGGCCCGCGCCGCGGCATCGCCCGCGCTTTCGGGTCCGGCCGTCACGCGCAGCCCGGGCAGGACCGAGCGGTTCAGGTCCACCTTCCATCCGTCCGCGCCCCGGGTCAGGCACAGGTCAGGCGGAAGCACCGGCATTTCGGAGGCGGCGAAGGCCATCCCCGGCTTTGGGTCCAGTCCGCGGATCGTGACCAGAGCCGCACGCACGTCGTCAGGTGTGCCGTCGCATATCTCGGCCAGGTCGTCGATCCGACCCTCGGCCAGCAGCGCGAGGTTGTCGAGGATCACCCCAAGCTCCCTGTCAGAAGGCCCTTGTCGGCAGCCTGCAGGCGCAGGCATTCGGTCAGGCTGCGGGCGAAAAGCCCGGCGGGCTCGAATTGCTGCAACCGCGCCAGCACCGTTTCGGCCACGACCAGCGGCACACCGGCGGCGCGGGCCACCTGATCGACCGGGCTGCCCAGCCATCCGGCAGGCTCCAGCACCTCGGCAAAAGCCAGCGCAACGCGCTGGGCGGCTGGATGCGGAAAGGCCTGCGCGACCTGCCGACCGACATGCTGGTAGAGACTGGGCTTGCCCTCGGCCAGCGCGGCCACCGGGTCGAAATCGGCGTTTTGCGTCCGGCCACCAAGGCCCGAGGGCACGGACGGTGCCACTTCGGGCATGCGCACCTCGAGACAGGGATTTTCCAGCGTCGCCTCGGCCAGGTGGGCGGTCAGGTCTGACTGGCTCATCTGCAGGATCCGCAGCGAGGCCTGCATCTTCGCGGTCATCGCCAGGCCTTGGGTCTGGCGCTGGACGACATTCATCTCCATCGGCGAAGCCTAGCATGATCCCCGCAGTCCGCGCGGGCAAATGCGGTGCTGGACGATCGCGTCACCTTCGCGTGGTTCATCACCACCCCACACGAGCGTATCGCGCTGACAGCGCGTCGGAAACGCGACATTCAGGATGGGCGAGGCGGGATGCGGGAGCCGGCTGGCCGCGTCGAGCCGCGCGAGGACCGCCCCCCTGCCCCGCGCGCCTCTTGCTTGACGGCCCGGCCGAAATCGGGCGGTCCCCCGCCCGTGCGCAAAGCGCCTGCCAGAACTTGCGCAGTTCGATTCCATGCTTCCTGAGCGCATAGCCGATCTGGCGCGGCGTCAGGCCCAGGAGGCGGGCAGCCTTGGCCTGAACCCAGCCAGCCCGCTCCATCGCGTCGATCAGGCGCGCGCGTTCGTCGCCGGTGTCGTCAGACTCGTCGGTTGTCGGCGACGCAGGCGTCGCAGGTGGCGCGAAGGCGGTGGGGGACGCCGGTTCGCCGAACCCCGGCGGCGCGGGCGGGACCGGCGGGCGCTGGCCCGCACCGCTGTCGATCACCGGAAGCGGCATGCGAACCGCGCCCAGCCCGCCGATGGGCGAACGATCGCCCGACTGCATGCGCCAAAGCTCTGCTGAAAGACAGGTGCCCTGCATGCAGGCCAGTTCGCGCTTGTCGATCTCGCTGCCCGAAGAAAGCGCGGCGACCCGGCTGACGCAGTTCTCGAGCTCGCGGACATTGCCCGGGAACTGGTAGCGCGCGTGGGCTGCCATGGCGGCCGGAGTCATCCGCTTTTCCATGCCGTTCTGGGCGTTGAACCGGTCAATAAAGACCCGCGCCGAACGCGGCACATCCTCCAGGCGCTCGCGCAGGGGCGGCAGGACGATCGGCACCACGCAGATGCGGAAATAAGGGTCCGCCCGGAAATCGCCCCGCGCCACGGCAGCCTCGAGATCGCGGTTCGTTGCCGTCACCAGCCGCACATCGACCTTGAGCGTCTTCGCCCCGCCGACCCTCTCGAACTCGCCCTCCTGCAGGCTGCGCAGGAGCTTCGCCTGAAACTCGGGGCCGATCTCGCCGATCTCGTCCAGGAAGAGGGTGCCGGTATCGGCCAGTTCGAACCGGCCTTTCTTCTGGGCGATCGCGCCGGTAAAGGACACCCTTTCACGGCCGAAAAGCTCGGATTCCAGAAGGCTCTGGCTCAGCGCCGTGCAGTTGATCTTGACGAAGGGACGGTCGCGGCGGTCAGACAGCGCACGCACGGCCTTCGCGAACAGTTCCTTGCCGGTACCGCTTTCGCCACGCAGCAGCACGGGGGTATTGGTCCGCGCAACCTTTCGGATCTGTGCCGTCACCGCCTTGATCGCGGGGCTGTCGCCGATGATGCCCTTGATCGGCTGGTCGCGCAGTCGGCAATCATCGACAGCCGTCTCGCTGACGGAATGCAGCGCCTGACATGTCTCTTCCATCAGCCGCTCGCGATCCCGCGTGACGAGTCGGCGGAACTTGATCGACTGTTCCATGATCGCGGCAACCATCGTGAGCACGCGCTGATCCTCTTCGAGGTAGCGCAGACCTCCCTCTTCGAGATCGCGCCAGGCGCCCAACACGCCAATCACATAGGGCAAATGGTTCTGTTCGCGGATCGGAACCGCGATCAGTGTCAGCCGGTCATGCGGCGCCCCGGGCGGGATTGCGGCCTCGTCCAATTCGTCGCGGACATTGCGCGAGACCGGTGCGAAACACCTGCCGCGTCGCCCGGATCGGCAGCGCCCGGATCTCGGGCGGCGCGCAGGTTGCACCATGCGTTGTCGCGGCGATAACGAAGGGGTTCACCGGCTTGCCATCGCCTGCCGTCCTGCTCTTGTCGTCCAGCAGCGCCAGCGTCCCCATCCGAAGACCCATGAACGACGAAAGCACGTTCAGAACCGAAGGCATCGCCGCGATCGGGTCGCTGGCGCCGGTCAGGATCTTCGCCGCCTCGCAAACGGTGTTCAGCGGGAAGCGCTCGATCTGCTGGCTTCCCGCGGCCTGAGGGTGACGTGGCTCAAAGGGGGTGGAAATCATGTCGTCCTCACTTCTCGGCAAAGAATCGGCCGACGCGCCTGACATGTCCATGGATGGCGCGAACAGGTCCCGCAATTTCGCCGATTTTCCCCGGCGAGCTGGGCGCTGCTTGTCAGTTTTCCGACAACCGATGCTGCGCTGCCGCATTTTCGGCATTTCGGTAGTGGACGGAACCGCTTGCCGGGAATCGCCCAGAGGGCCGGTGCAGGCGGTCACCCCATCATCGCTTCGGCACCTCCGGCAAGGGACAGGACGATCACGACCGTCAGCAGCACCGCAAAGGCACCGAAGGCAAGCCCGAGCACCGCGACCACGCCGTCGCGATCGACCAACCCGACGCCCACGATGAACAGCGCGATCGCCGGAAACCATCCGCTGCCCGGCACCGGCAGAAACAGCGTGAAGCGATCACGAACAGCGCCAGTCCAAGCAGCGGCTCTTGCCTGCGTGCAAAAAGCACCTCAAGGCGCGGGCGCAACCTGCGTTCCAGCCGCCGGGTCACCGGTCGCAACCCCAGCAGCCTCCGGCGCAGTTTCTGCCGGTCGATCTGCATCCGGGCCAGCGGGCCGGGCAGCCGCACATGGGGAAAGCCAAGTGTCATCTGAAGCGTGGTCACCAGAAGCGGCAGCGCGGTAATCACCGACGAGCCCGGCGGCAACGGCAGGATCGTGATCAGCGAGAACACCACGATGGCCCAACCGAAAGACCGCTCGCCCAGGCCGGCGAGAAGGCTTCCCAGCGTCAGGTTCCCCGCCCGATGCTGCGCGCGCGAGGTTCTGAGGATCGGCATGGACAGGGACGGCCGACGTCCGGTGCGCTTATTGCTTTGCGGCATGGCGTTGCCTTGGCTGCCCTGCTGATATCGCGACAACCGCCGCGCGATGCAATGGCCAGTGACACCGAAGGTTCGTCCCCCGGTGGTCGGGGCGCGGAATGCACCGGAGGAGAGGAACGCCGCGCGCCGCAGCCCGGTCGCCGACCTCGGCAGAGGCGACCGGACCGCCGATGCCGGGCAAGGATTAGGGTCTGAACTCATAAACGGGCTTCCCGTTGTCTCAGCGCCCTGATTCACGGTCCTTCGAGGAGGCGGTCATGGCGCGTTTCGATCTTTCGGGTTGCGAATGGTGAGCTGCTGCCGGTTTCGTGGACACGAAGATAAGATCGTGCCCGCCGTGTCTGGCGCGATGTGCTTGAAGATGGGCTGTCCTGCGGGCTGCACCGTATCGAACGGCTGATGCGCCAGAATGCAATGAGGGCGCGGCCAAAGCGACGCGGGAAAGGGCTTGTCGAGGGGCTGGTGATGCTGCCTCTCGTGTTGCCGCCTACCGTTTTCGGCTTCTACCTGCTTGTCGCGCTCGGCCGGAACTCGCCCGTGGGCGCGTTCTGGCAAGACCTGTTCGGCCACCAGCTTGTCTTTACCTTCGAAGGATTGGTCGTGGCCTCCGTCATCTTCAATCTGCCCTTCGCGATCCAGCCCGCACAGCGCGCCTTCGAGGCGATTCCGAATTCACTGCGAGAAGCCGCCGCGTCCAGCGGCCTGTCGCCGCTGCGCGCCGTTTGGAAATCCGAACTGCCGCTGGCCTGGCCGGGAGTGGTGACGGCGATGGTGCTGACCTTCGCGCATACTCTGGGTGAATTCGGCATAGTTCTGATGGTGGGCGGCTCGATCCCCGGCGAGACGAGGACGAACGCCATAGCGATCTATGACCGCGTCCAGGCCTTCGACATGGAGGCGGCCGCGACCATGTCGGCGGTGCTGGTGGCCATCTCGCTCTTCACCATCGCCACGACCTTCGCGCTGTCGGCTCGCGTCGGTCGGAGGCTGGGGCAATGACACTCAAGGTCACGCTCAAGGCCGTTGCATCCATTCCGCTGGACCTGTCCTTCGAGGTCAGCGAGGCAGAACTGATTGCGCCGGTGGGCCCGTCCGGGTCCGGCAAGACCACGACGCCCAGGACGATCGCCGGGTTCTGGCAGCCTGACACGGCTCGGGTCGAGATAGCGGGCAGCGCCTGGCTCGATACCGCGCGGAACATCTCGGTTACCCCCCCATCGCAGGCGTGCGGGACTCGTGTTACAGGACTTCGCGCTGTTCCCGCACATGACGGCGGCAGGCGATGTGATCGCCGTTATGGGCGATCTGCCCGCACGCGAGCGTGCGGCGGAGGCGGAGCGTCTGTTGCAACTCGTCCATCTCGGCGATCTCGGGCACCGTCGTCCGGCGGACTTGTCAGGCGGACAGAAGCGCCGTGTGGCACTGGCCCGGGCGCTGGCGCGGCGGCCGGAGGTGCTCCTGCTGGTCGAGCCGTTCTCGGCGGTGGACCGCGCCACACGCGAGCGGCTGCACGAGGAACTCATCGGCCTGCGGGCGCAACTGTCGATACCGGTCGTCCTCGTGACCCATGACATCGGCGAGGCGCAGGTGCTGGCCGACCGAATGGTGGTCATCGAGCGCGGCAAGATCGTCGCAGCCGGCTGCACCGCAGCGGTCATGTCCGACCCGGTGGCCCTCAGGCAATTGGGTTTGTGTGAAATCGCGGCGATGCTTTCCGCGCGGGTCGCCGCACAGGAGGCGGACGGGACGGCGCGCCTTGAGACGGCGGGCGGCCCGATCTGGCTGCCTCGCCTGGACGCGGCGCCGGGACAGCGGCACAGGGTGCGCATCCTCGCCCATGGGGCGATCCTGTCGCGGGCGCAGCCCGAGGAGCTTTCGGCACAGAACATCCTCACAGGGCGCGTCGTGACGGTCACCCCGGGGGAGGGACCGGGGGTTCTGGTGCGCGTCGCCGTGGGCGAAGACGAGATCATGGCCCGGATCACATGTCGCGCCTGCGAGATGCTTGCGCTGAAGCCCGGCGAGCCGGTTCACGCCATTCTCAAGACGATGTCAGTGGCCCACGGGCATGTCGCGCAGCAGACAGATACCGGCATCGCGTCCCCGTGAAAATCGCGTCCCCGTGGAAACGGAACGGCCACGGATTTCCTGGAGGCATCTTCGTTCCTGAAACCGGCGGATCGTGACGCATCGTCATCTTCGCATCAGGCTCCTGCTCTTCCTCCTGTGGCGGCCGATGACGCGATGCAGCCGCCGGTGTCGTCCCGGCCAACCCATGTCCGGTCGGGGTCACGACCTGAAGGCGGCAGCCGGAACGCGAGGCAAGTTCAGCCACGCCGCAAACCCGTCCAGAAAACGGAGATCATCTCAGAAGGGTATCACGAGAAGGAAAAGCCCAAGCAGTCCCGCCAGCGGCAGGGTGATTGCCAGCGCCAGCCAGAGTGCCCCGGCGCGGGTTGGCCGGGGCGGCGGGGCGTGGATGCCCATGACGGTCTTGCGCGGCTTGGCCATAGGGCCGTTTACCATGTCTTAGCTTATCTCATGGTTAACAAGAGTATGACGATTGTCTGGACCGAGGCCGACCTGCCGCGCCCGCCCGACGGCGCGGGTTTGCCGATGCAGCAGCATCCGACCCATGGTGCGGTCTGTGCCGCGCTGGGCCGTTCCGTGCGCTGGCTCGACTGGCACGAGAATGGCAAGGTGCTGGGTTCTGCGCAGGTTCTGAGCCGGAACTGGTCGCTGGTCGGCCGCGTGGCCCTGATCTCGCGAGGTCCGGTTTTCGCACCTGACCTCCCGGAAGGCGCCCTGAGGGACGCGCATGCGGCGCTGATCAATGGCCTCCGCGCCGATCATCGGGGGGTGATCGTAACGCCCGAGCCCGTGGCGGGCGTCGATCCGGCTGCAGGCGGGCCGTGGCTTTCCATGATGACGGGCGGCCATGTCGCGCGCCTTTCGCTGGGCTCCGATGCCTGCACGCTGCGCGCGGGGCTGCATCAGAAATGGCGCAACCGGCTGAGACGGTCCGAATCAGCCGGACTGACACTGGCCGAGGGTCCCCTGCCCGATGACCCCGCCCACTGGCTACTGCGTGAGGAAGCGGCGCAGGCCCGCGCCCGCCGCTATGGCCGCCTGCCGCCTGCCTACGCGCTGGCCTGGGCGCGGGCGGGCGAGACGCTGCTGGTCAGTGCCCATGCGAGCGGGCGGCCATAGC
>Ga0209614_1000333_pt1 | contig 43098 bp, 40 predicted proteins | sample BlaSprsedimmetaG_FD_185484 | JGI IMG/M metagenome (GOLD analysis project Ga0209614, IMG submission 185484) | Hot spring sediment bacterial and archeal communities from California, USA to study Microbial Dark Matter (Phase II) - Blank Spring... ...
ATCACCTCGACGTGAACACCTTCAGAGCGTTGTTGGATGCCACGCAGCGCCATCCGCACCGTCGCTTGCAGGTGTGCCGCGCGTGCCACCGGCGCTTGACTCAGGCCGCGAAATTGTATCGCGGCGACCTGTTGGCCGGGTTTTCTCTCGATAGTTACCCTTTCGAGGAGTGGCTGCTGATGGAGCGCGAGCATCTGCACCGGCAGGCGATGGACGTCTTCTACCAACTGGCCGCCTATCACGAACGGCGGGGGGCGTTCGATCTGGCGCAATACTACGCCCGGCGGCAGGTGGAATTGGAGCCCTGGCGTGAGGAAGCGCACCAACAGTTGATGCGCGCGCTGGCCTGGAGCGGACAGCGCAGCGCGGCCCTGGTGCAGTACAACACGTGTCGTCAAATCCTGGCGACAGAGCTGGGCCTGGCGCCTGCATCCGCTACGGAGCGGTTACGCGAACAAATTCAAGCCGAAGCGCTGACACCGCCCACGCAACCACCCCATAACTTGCCCGCGCAACTCGTTCCCTTTATCGGGCGCCAGGCAGAGTTGGAGCAAATCATCAAAAAACTGAATCACCCGGACTGCCGGCTGTTGACATTGGCGGGGCCGGGCGGCGTGGGCAAGACGCGACTGGCCCTGGAAGTCGTGCGGGAACTGCTGGGCACATTTCGCGATGGCGTCTACTTTGTCCCTTTGACGGCCGTCCATTCGCCGGACGCACTGACCGCAGCCGTGATCCAGGCCGTGGGATTAAACGCTCGCCCTGGCGGAACGCTGCAGAACCAGTTGGAGAACTATCTGCGTAAAAAAGAAGTGCTGCTGGTACTGGACAACCTGGAACACCTGTCATCCGGCAGCGCGTTGATCGTTGATATGTTGCGCTGTGCAGCCGACGTGCGCATCTTGACTACCTCCCAGAAACGCCTGGATTTGCCGGGTGAGTGGCTGTTTGATGTAACGGCGCTCGATTATCCCGACGATGGCGCACCCATCGCCGGTGAAGGGTATGGCGCGGTGCAGTTCTTTGTGGAAAGCGCCCGCCGGCGGCAGCCGGATTTCTCCCTCACCGCGACCAATCAACCGCACATCGTTCGCATCTGCCAACTCGTCGGGGGGATCCCGCTGGCGCTGGAGTTGGCGGCGAGTTGGCTGCGCGCTTATTCCTGTCAGGAGATCGCCCAGGAAGTGCAACGCGATTTGGATTTCCTCCGGTCCACCTCTCCAGGCATGCCCGCCCGCCACCACAGCGTGCGGGCGACATTCCGGCACGCGTGGACCTTGCTCACGACTGAGGAACAGCGTGTCTTGCAACACCTGTCCGTTTTCCACGGCGATTTCAGCAGAGAGGCCGCCTTGCACGTCGCCGCCGCGTCGCCGCAAACCCTGGCGGCCCTGGTGGACAAGTCGATGCTCAACCGGGTCGCTTACGAACAGCCGCACCCCGTGACCCGTTACACGCTGCACAATCTCGTGCGCCGTTATGCCGAGGAACTATTGGATGCTGATCCGGAGAGCGCTGTGCGCGCCCCCGCGCAGCACTGTGACTACTACTGCGCGCTGTTACAGACGTTGGAAACCGATCTGACCGGCAGTGCGCAACGTTCGGCCCTCGATACGCTGAGCGCCGAGGTCGAAAACGTCCGCGCAGCCTGGGAATGGGCGGTCGCCCACGGCCGGGTGGCAGCTATCGAGCAGGCGTTGGAGAGCCTGCCCCACCTTTATACCGTGCGCTGTTGGTTCCAGGAGGGGGAGTCGGTTTTCGATCGCGCTGTGCAACAGTTGCGCCAAATCGAATCTCCCCCAGAACACGTACAACACCTCATTCACCGGCTCGCTGCGCACCGGGGTACGTTCCTCGTCCATTTGGGACGTTACGACGAGGCGGCAGATCTGTTACAGAACAGCCTGAGCGCATTGGAGATGTTTGAGGATGCTGCGGGGATGGTGGGCTGCCTCAATAGCTTGTCCTTCATCAGCAATCGCCAGGGCGACTATGCACAGGCGAAAGACCTGCTCAACCGGGCGTTGACTCTGGCCCAGGCGGCATCGCGGCGCCTGGAAGCCGATACGTTGAGTCGTTTGGGCGCCGTCCATTTTTACCTCGCCGACTATGCGGCATCCAGCGATTGCTACACTCAGGTGTTGCACATTCGCCGTGAACTCGGCGACCGGTTCGGCGAGAGCCTGGCGTTGGGCAACTTGGGGATCGCGGCGTATGAGCAAAACGATTTCGCCATAGCACGCGCTTATTTCGAGCAATCCCTGGAGATCGTCCGAGACGAGATCGGCAGCCGGGAACGCGAGGGTTGGGTCCTCAACAATCTCGGCATGCTGGCGCTGGATCGCGGCGAGTACACCGACGCGCAAGACTATTACGGGCAAGCATTGGCCATCAGCCGGGAGATTGGCGATTTATGGGGCGAGAGCAACACGTTGGGCAATCTGGGTTTAGTCTACTGGTCGCTCGGCGATTTTGCAACGGCCGGCGACTATTACAACGAGGGCGTCAAAATCAAACGCGAGATTGGGGACCGGCGGGGTGAGAGCCTGATCCTTGCCTTTCAATGCCTGCTCTATCACGATCTGGGCGATGACGCCGGTGCGCTGGACCGCGGCCAGCAGGCCCTGGCGATTGCCCAGGAAATCGATGCGCCCCCGGTTCAGGCGTATGCATTGACCGCTGTGGCCCACGTGCAGGTCGTGCTAGCGCAACTCGATGCGGCAACCGGCGCTTATCGCCAGGCGTTAGCCATCCGCCGTGAGATGGGCCAGCACAGCCTGGCGATGGAGGATGTCGCCGGATTGGCCCGCGTCGCGCTCTTGCAGGACGATCTCGCCCAGGCTCAGGCGCACGTGGACGAAATCCTGGCCTATTTGGAGGGCGGATCGCTCGATGGCGCGCTGGAACCATTTCTGGTCCATCTCACCTGCTATCACGTTCTACAGGCCAACCACCGTCCGAATGCCGGAACTGTTCTGGAGATCGCCTACCAACGCTTGCAGGCCCGTGCGTCTCTCATATCGAGCCAGGAACTGTGTCACTCGTTCTTGCACCATGTGACGTCCCACGCGCAACTCGTGCAAGAGTGGGGGATGGCATCCTCGCAGTGACTGCGAGTTGCAGACTTTGTCACCCTGTGATACTATTTGGTCATCCTGAACGGCCTGGACATTCGGAACCAGTAGATAGTTGTGGCAACTGTTCAGCCTATCTCGGTTTTCGACAGGGTGGACAGGATCAAGCGTTCAGTCCTGTTGATCATGTAAATCCTGTCAGAAAACCACCTGGGTTGTAGTTTGACAATGGCACATTAGCGTAAAACCACGCTTGTGGCGCAAACGCCCGGCGATAAAGTCACCGGGCTACGGAGCAGCGCCCGATGAATCGGGCTTAGGAGCCCCGTTCACGGGGCGAAAGCTCTGTAGCCGGGGCACTTTATGCCCCGGCGGGCCTTGCTAGGCCGCCAAAGGTAGAATGTGCCATTGTCAAGGTAGTTACCAGTTGGGATGGTTAAGGTACAAGTCCCATGACTCTCGTGTACCTCGTCGTGGCCTGGTTGGCCGGGATTGCACTCGCTCAGGCGGTCCATTTTCCCTGGCAGGTGCTGCCGCCGCTGGGCCTGGCGGCCTGTCTCGGTCTCTTGCTGTACCGGGACCAGCGCCACGTGCGACTGCTGGCTGGATGCGGATTGATGCTCGCCCTGGGCGCGGGCCGCTTCCTGCTCGCCCTACCCCACTTTGACGAGAACTCGTTATCCACCTACAACGACGTCGGCTGGGTGACGCTGGAAGGGGTCGTGGTGGGAGAGCCGGACGAGCGGGCGACCTACACCAACCTGCGCCTGCGGGCTGAGCGGCTGACGCTGCCCGATGGCGCCACACTGGATGTGGAAGGGCTGGTGCTGGTCAAGGCGAACCGCTACCCGGAACGGCGGTATGGGGATCGCGTGCTGGTCGAAGGGGCGCTGGAGACGCCGCCGATTCTCGAGGACTTTTCCTACCAGGACTATTTGGCCCGCCAGGATATCTACTCTCTGGTCCCCCGCGCTCGGGTTACTCTGCTGACCGAGAACCAGGCCAATCCGATCATGTATTATCTCCTCGCATTCAAGCGGCAGGCGCAGTCCACCATTGCCAGGATTCTGCCAGAGCCGCAGGCCGCCCTGCTGACGGGTATTCTGCTCGGTGTGGAGACGGGCATCCCGAACGACCTGATGGACGACTTTTCTGCCACCGGCACCACCCACATTATCGCCATCTCTGGATTCAATATAACCATCATCAGTGGCATCTTTGCCGGATTGGCGCGCAAGGGATTCGGGCAAAGACGGGCAGTCTGGGTGGCTATCGCGGGGGTGGCGCTCTACACCCTGTTCGTCGGAGCATCGGCGGCGGTGATGCGGGCCTCCCTGATGGGCATCCTGTACCTGTTGTCCCAGCACCTGGGGCGCGCGACCTATGCCCCGGCCTCCATCGCCGCGGCCGCGTTCGGTATGACGCTGCACAATCCCCACGTGCTGTGGGACGTGGGCTTTCAACTCAGTTTCGCCGCCACGGTCGGGCTGGTGCTTTACACGGAACCGCTGGAACGGGGATTGGAACGGATCCTGAAGCGGTTCATCTCTGCCCAGGGAGCCAAACAGATCGTCGGCTGGGTCAATGAGGCGCTCATCGTGACGCTGGCGGCCCAGATCACTACCACGCCTATCATCCTGGGCTACTTTGGTCGGCTATCCCTCGTCACACTGGTCACCAATTTATTGATCCTGCCGGTCCAATCCTGGCTGATGATTTGGGGCGGCGTCGCCACGCTGCTGGGCCTGATCCTGCTCCCCTTGGGAAAGGTGGTGGGGTGGGTGGCCTGGGCGTTTCTCACCTATACCATCGAAATTGTGCGCCTGACGGCCCGGCCCTCCTTCGCATCGCTGCCGCTGCCGATGGATGCCGGGTTGGTGTGGGCCTATTACGTGCTCTTGGGTGCTTTGACCTGGTGGTTCACCCAATCGCGGGAGCGGCGAGAGTCGCTATGGGCCGTACTCTCCACCCGGTTGGAGGCCAAGGTGCTGGTCGTCTCGGCGGCCGTGCTGCTGATGCTCGCCCTGTTTGCCTGGCGCACGCTGCCCGACGGCCGGCTGCACGTGGTCTTTCTCGACGTGGGGCAGGGGGATGCCATCTTTATCCAGACCCCGACGGGCCGCCAGGTGTTGGTGGACGGCGGCCCCGTCGAGGCGACGCTGCTCTCCCAGTTGGGCCGCCAGATGCCGTTCTGGGATCGCTCCCTCGACCTGGTGGTGCTGACGCATCCTGACTCTGATCACATCAACGGGCTCGTGCCGGTCTTGGAGCGGTATCGGGTGGACGGGGTGATCTTTCGGCATCTGCCGTTGGAGGCCGAGGTATACGTGCATTGGCTGCGCCTGTTGGAGATGGAGCAGATCACGGTCTACCAGGGTGAGGCCGGGCTGGAGATCATCTTCGGCGATGGACCGGTGATGACGGTATTGCACCCCGGCGTGACTCTGTTCGGCGGGGCGAATGTTGACGTGAACAACAACTCGGTGGTGACTCGGCTGGTCTATGGCGACGTGTCGGTGCTGCTGACGGGCGACATCGAGGCAGTGGTGGAGCAGCAGTTGGTCGCGGGGGGCGCTCCGTTGGAGAGCACGGTGCTGAAGGCGGGCCATCACGGGAGCTGCAGCTCGACGACGCCCGAGTTTCTGGGGGCGGTGAACCCCGAGATAGTGGTCATCAGCGTGGGAGCAGAGAACCGGTTCGGCCACCCGTGCGCCGGGGTGTTGGAACGACTGGCCGATCTGCCGGTCTATCGCACCGACCAGCACGGGGTGATCGAGGTGGTCAGCGACGGCGCCAGGGTATGGGTGGAGACGGGGAGGTGAGAGGGGGCGTGCTTTGACGTTTCCCGGCATCTGTGGTACATTCGCCGGTGTTGCAGCGCTCCATTTGAGTCGGGCATGGCGGCTGCTCGGTGCTCCGGTGTGGGTTGCTAGAGTTTCACAGAGGAATAAGGAGAAAAGATTGTGATCGTTGCCGTGATTGATGGTATGGGCGGGGGCATCGGTGCGCAGATCGTGGACCAGTTGCGCCAGGAACTGCCATTGGAGATAGACATCCTGGCGCTGGGGGCCAACGCCGTCGCCACCCAAAAAATGATGCAGGCCCGCGCCAGCCGCGGCGCCAGCGGCGAGAACGCCATCCGCATCTCCATCGGCCTGGCCGATTTCATCCTGGCCCCCATCGGCGTCGTCATCCCCAGCTCGATGATGGGCGAGATCACCCCGGGTATCGCCGAAGCGGTCGCCGGCGCGTCAGGGCGCAAGCTGCTCCTGCCCATCAACCAGCCCCACTTTGAGATTATCGGCATCGAGTGGAAGGCGCTCACTAAGCAGATCAGCGCTGCCATCGAGGTGATCCGCCAGACGTTGGAGGGTTGACACTTGGACTGTTTGTGGTATAGTATCTCTCGCTGACATGAAATCGGCGCGACAGCGTATCATGAAGATCGCCACCCCACCGGCCTGAAGGCCCGGCGCGTGGCGATTTTGTTTTGGGAGGTGCAGAATGTGCGAGGCCAAAGTCTACATTGCCAAGAACGGAGACGAAGAGCGGATCATGGAGGACGTGGTGCTGGTGCAGCCGGAGGGGGATGCGTACTTGCTGGTCAGCCTGCTGGGCGAGCAAAAGCTGGTGAAGGGGCGCATCGCCAAGATCGACTTTTTGCGGCACATCGTTCACTTGCAGCCGCTGCCCGAGGCGAACATCGCGCATTGATCGCGGGCATGCCGTTCTAAAACTGGAGTAAGCGTTCAGGTGCGACGCACTTTTGCCACAAAATCGGGCTGATTCGATGCGTAACCGGTGTTGGCAAGCCATCCAAATCGCGTGAACAAGTGCGTCGCACCGGGTGTCTGAACTCTTTGACATCCAAAATTCTTTACAAATGAAAGATTTTACCGCAGAGCTCAAAGAGAGCCGAGTTTTCTCGTGTTTTTCTCAGCGCGCTCAGCGTGCTCTGCGGCGAGTTTCAACCTCGTCGGCTTGAGGCGTAGCTTTGTTAGACGGTTACAAACTGGATACTGTGTTAGTGCTATATTAGGCGCCGATCAGGGCTATCAAAACGCCGAGCTTGACAAACTGCTTGCTGAACAAAGGGTAGAAGTGGATCCCGAAAAACGGAAAATACTTTTGTTTGAAATACAGCAGATTCTAGCCGAGGATGTACCAGAAATTCCGCTATTCAACAATTACTACCTATATGCATATAATTGGACTTTGGACAAAATGACTTTTAGGCGATTTTGACGGGCTAGAGCACATTTCGACCACCATATATAGGCGATTCCCATCGTGAACCTCTATATATGGCACTAAGATGGGCCAAAGATGCCCTCGAATGCAATTTGTCCAAAGTCCAACACGGATGGGGAGGTTGATTAAATAGTGTCGGCAAAAGATGAGACGATCGAACACAGTGAGAGGGAGAAGTAATCCGCCATGTCCGAATTTCCAGATCAAGCTTTGCTAAAACAGCGCCACCAATTGCGCGAGATGGCCCAGGGATTCCGACCAGCTCGAATTCTGCTAACCTGTGTCGAACTGGGGATATTCAAAGTCTTGAAAGACGGCCCGGCCAACGCCGGGCAGGCGGCGGCCATTGATGCGGATCTGCGTGGAACAGAATTGTTGCTCAATGCCGCCGCCGCGCTCGGTTTGCTGGACAAGAGCGCCGATCGTTTCAGCTAGCGCGGGTGCTCATGCCCGGTGGGCAGTTGCTCATCCTGCACGACCTGAGCCGGGCACAGGTGAACGCCATCCACAGCGGTGCCGGCCCGCCGATCCAGCACGACCTACTGCCGCCGGGTGAGGAGACGCTGCGGATGCTGCTCAGCGCCGGGTTCAGTGAGGTGTGGGTGGAGGATATCCCTGCGCAATATATGGATGCCGTCAGAATGTTCCTGGCCTCTAGCCGGTCAACGGACAGCAGTGCTTGTTCGAAGCGATCTATGTCCAAGTGTACCATAGGTATCTCTCTCTATCGCGTTCTGTGACTTGTTCCGGTAAAGCAGGCCGACCCGATCGGCGGCGGTGGTCAAGACGGGTCAACGGGGTGGATTCCATATTCCTGGGATGTTCTTCTGGCGGTCGGAAGTTGTACCGACTGATCTTGCCGGCAGACTGACTTGAGAGAATTATACTTCTGATCTGACCCACTCGCAAATGGGCCAAGGACGGAACGGATTGCCACACGCTCGAAACCGCGCGTCACACAACTTGTTAAATCGAGCAATTCTGTGTATGATGGCGCCAGAAATTTACCAGAGACACGGAGAATACAGAGAAAACCGCATCAAGAACTCGGTGTTCTCTGTATTCTCCGTGGTAAAATGGAGCATGTACTCTACGGTTAGATACACCCGTTGAAACAGGAGAGAGAACTATGACCACTAACGTATGGCTCGCTTTTGGACTGACGCTTTTCGCCGGATTGGCGACCGGCATCGGCAGCATCCTTGTGTTCCTGACCCAACGCACCAACTATCGCTTTTTATCCATGGCGACCGGGTTTTCCGCCGGCGTGATGCTCTACGTCTCGTTCATCGAAATCTTTTTCAAGGGCGCCAAAGAACTGCTCGAAGCCTACGGCGCGCCGTTAGGGAACTGGATCAACGTCGGCGCTTTTTTCGCCGGCATTCTCTTCATCGGTCTGATTGACACCCTGATCCCGGAAACGCAAAATCCGCACGAAGCCCATTCCGCCCAGGAGACCGCCCAACTTTACGCCGCGCCCGCAACAGCGGAATGCGTGGAACCGTCCCCGGAACAACCGGCGGATGGCGAAAACGGCGAATTGATGCGTACCGGATTGTTCACCGCGCTGGCTATCGGCATCCACAACTTTCCGGAGGGGCTGGCGACGTTCCTGGCGGCGCTTCAGGACCCCGGCCTTGGGGTGATGATCGCGCTGGCAATTGCGCTGCACAACGTCCCCGAAGGCGTTAGTGTCGCCGTGCCGATCTACTATGCCACCGGCGACCGCCGCAAAGCGTTCATCTACTCGCTGTTGAGCGGCCTGGCCGAACCGGTCGGGGCGCTGGTCGCTTACGCCGCGCTGCGCCTGTTGCTCGGCGGGCCGGCGGGCGTGATCCCGCCTCAGATCATGGGCGCACTCTTCGCCGGCATCGCCGGCATCATGGTCTATATCAGTGTGGACGAGCTGCTGCCCACCAGCCGCGCCTATGGCAAAGGCCACGACAGCATCTACGGCCTGGTCGGCGGCATGGCCGTGATGGCGGTCAGCCTGCTGTTGATGCAGTAATCTATCCTCGAGTCGTAGGCTTTTCGCTGGTGCGCACCAAGACGCTGAGCTGGGGCGGCGACTGATGCGATTTCCGCATCAGTCGCCGCCTATAGCAAGGTTTCCATACCTGCCCGGCGGGTAAGAAACCCGCCCTTTTTCTTCAACGCCCTCAACACCATCGCCGCGCTGATCCCCACCGATCCGGCGCTGGCCGAGACATCGGTCGAGCGGCTGGCCCAGATGTTCCGCTACGCCCTGGCCGGCAGCGAGCGCGGGCAGGTACCGCTGGAAGAGGAACTTTCCTTCGTGGATGACTATCTGGAGATCGAGCACGCCCGTTTCGGCGAGCGGCTGCAGATCACCCGCGATATCGACCCGCAGGCATTGTCTGTCCCCGTACCCAGCCTCATCCTCCAGCCGCTGGTGGAGAACGCGGTCAGACACAGCCACGGAGAAGACGGCCGCGTCGCTCTCGACATCCGAGTCGAGGTCGTTGACGAGGGCGTGCGTATCACCGTCGCCGACCAGGGACCGGGGATGCCGCCAGGCTACCGGATCGGCGACAGTCCCGGCCACGGCCTGCGCAACGTAGACGAGCGGCTGCGGAAGACGTATGGGCGTGGATTAGAAGTGAGAGTAAACGAACCGAGGGGCACAGCAGTGATCATTTTTATCTCAGCGTGAGGGTGTGGGAGTATGTGGATGTGAGAGATGAGTAGATGGCACTTGTGAAGCACTTTCAGGAGTTGCGTGTGTATCGGCAGGGGTTTGCGGCGGCGTCGCGCATTTACGAATTGTCCAAGCGCTGGCCAAAAGAGGAGCAATGCGCGTCCTGATCGCCGCCGACGAAACTCCCGCCCGCGAACGCCTTAAGCGGCTTTTGGATGGTATTGAGGACGTGCAAGTGTTGGGCGAGGCAGCCGATGGCCTTCAGGCAGTGGAGCTGATCGAGCGGGAACAGCCCGACCTGGTGCTGCTCGACATCCAGATGCCGGGGCTGGACGGTTTTGGCGTGATCGAGGCGCTGGAGAAACCTCCGCCGATCGTGTTCGTCACCGCTTATGACGAGTACGCCATCCGCGCCTTCGAGGTCAACGCGCTCGATTACCTGCTCAAGCCTATCAGTCACGAGCGGCTGGAGAAAGCCATCCACCGCGCCCACGAAGCACAGGCCGAGGGGCAAGACTTGACATCGCGGCTGGCCCCATTGCTGGAAAGCCTGGCCAGCCAGGGCCATTACCTGACCCGGCTGGCCGTGCGCGACGGAAACCTCATTTGCGTGCTGGACGCGGATGAGGTTGACTGGATCGGCGTCGAGAACGAGCAGACCGTCGTCCACGTAGGGAGTGAAGCTTACTTCATACGGCGGACACTGGCCGATCTGGAGGCGCGCCTCGACTCGGCCCGCTTCTTCCGCGTCCACCGCTCCGCCATCGTCAACCTCAATCGGGTGAAAGAGATCGTCCCCTGGTTCAAGGGCAGCCACAAACTGCGCCTGACCACCGGTGAGGAGGTCGAACTGAGCCGGGCGCAGGCGCGGTTGCTGCGCAAGATGCTGAATTGGTAGTTTGATCCCCTCTAAACTCCTCGAGGGCTACAATTCTTTACAGATAGGCAAGATTTCACGAGTCCAGAGAACGCAGAGTTTCTTGTGTTTTTCTCAGCGGGCTTGGCGCGCTCTGCGGCGAGTTCCCACCTCGTCGGTTTGAGGCGAAGCTTTGTTAGACGGTTACGTCGCCACTACAAACCCATATTATGGATAGTAACGCTATAACGGGAATTGCTGGTCGTCACACTATTTCGCTTGCCTGACCTGGTCGCTCTTCCCAAAGGCCACCGGCTGTGAGGGTGCGGTTGCCCCTGCAGTGTTGACAACTTTATCAGTTATGGTATCATGTACGCCGTGTATTTGAAAATAATTTTCAACAAGACACATCCGAGCGACTATGAATCAAGTTGAAATGACCCAGGTGTTGCGCCAAGCGGGATACAGACTGACTCAACCTCGCCTGGCTATCCTGCAAGTGCTGGAGGAGAATGACGAGGGCCTCAGCCCAGAAGAGGTGCATCAGCAGGGCAGGGCGATCTGCGCATCCCTGGGCCTGGTGACCGTTTACCGCACGCTGGACCTGCTCACTGAATTGGGCCTGGTGCGGCGCGTGCACAGCGAACAGCGCTGTCAAGGTTTTGCCAGCGCCGGCAGTGACCGCCACTACCTGATCTGCGAGGGCTGCCATCGCGTGATCGAGTTTCCGTGCCACGGGCTGGAGGCGCTGATCGAAAGCGTCCGGCAGCAGACGGGGTACACCATCAACGCGCACTTGCTAGAGTTAAGCGGCCTGTGCCCAGAGTGCCAGATGGGGCAGGCGGCGTGATGTTCCGGCAGGTCCGCGCGCGACTTGAGGAGACGGCGTTCAAGTCGTGGCTGGGGATCGCCGGGTTGTGGGGCGCGGGGTTGCTCCCTTGCCCGGATTGCGGCGCGCCGATGCTGATGCATTTCTGGCCGGTAGCCCTGGTCTTGACGTTGGTGCATCTGCGCCGAAAGCGCTGCCCAGTGCCAGACGCATCACATGATGCGCCGCCATCCGATGCCCCTTGAAGCATCTTGTGGGGTAAGACGCTCTTTTTTTGCAAGCGTTCAGGTGCGACGCACTTTTGCCACAAAATCGGGCTGATTCGATGCGTAACCGTGTTGACAAGCCGTCCAAATCGCGTGAACAAGTGCGTCACACCTGGTGTCTGAACGGTTACCTTTTTTTACCCTGTATTGAAAAAATATTTCATTAAACAAAAGGAGGTCACTATGAATATCCGGGCAAGTCGTTTCTTTATATGGATGGTGTTGGCCAGTATGCTGGTGGGCATGATGGGCGCGTGTGCCCCCTCACCGGCGCCGGCGGCGGAGGATGGCCCACTGACGGTGATGGTGAGCATCGTGCCCCAGAAGTACTTTGTGGAGCGCGTCGGCGGCGACCGTGTGCAGGTGATGGTGATGGTCGAGCCGGGAAACAGCCCGGCCACCTACGAACCCAAGCCGGAGCAGCTCAAGGCGCTGAGCGCCGCCGCCGCCTATTTCAGCATCGGCGTGCCCTTCGAGAACGCCTGGCTTGACAAAATCGCCGCGGCCAACAACAATATGCTGATGGTGGATACGATTGCCAACGTCGAGCGGCGGCCGATGACGGCGCACCACCAACACGATGACGAGAGCGAAGAGGAAGCGCACGAGCACGAGGGAGGCGCGCCCGATCCCCACGTCTGGCTTTCGCCCGAGTTGGTCAAGGTGCAATCGCAGGCGATCTATGAGGCGCTGGCGCAGCTCGATCCGGCGCACAAGGACGCCTACCAGACCAACCTGGCGGCGTTCGTCGCCGACATCGACCAACTGGAGACGGACATCAAGGCGACGCTGTCGGGGCTGAAAAGCAACAAATTCATGGTCTTTCACCCAGCCTGGGGCTACTTTGCGCACGACTTTGGCCTGGAGCAAATCGCGGTGGAGGTGGGTGGTCAGGAACCGAGCGCGCAAGAGCTGGCGCACTTGATCGCAGAAGCCCAGGAGGAAGGTATCCAGGTGGTCTTTGCGCAGCCCGAGTTCAGCACAACGGACGCGGAGACCATCGCCAAAGAGATCGGCGGCGAGGTGCTGTTGATCAGCCCGCTGGCCCCGGACTGGCTGGCGAATATGCGGCGCGTGGCGCAGACTTTTGCAGATGTTTTGGGCCAATAAGCGGCAATCAGGCCGCCAGAGGAAAGTTCTTGGAAACTGAAACCCAACGGCGTGAGGTGATTGCGATCCGCAACCTGTGGGCAGGCTACGACCGCGAGCAGGTGCTGGAAGATATCAACCTGACGGTGTATGAGGGCGACTTTATCGGCCTGATCGGCCCCAACGGCGGCGGCAAAACGACGCTGATCCGCGTGCTGTTGGGGCTGCTGCCGCCGACACGGGGCGAGGTGCGGATTATGGGCCGCCCGGTACAAGAGGGACGGCGCGAGGTTGGCTATGTGCCGCAGGTCGTCGAATTCGACCGCGCGTTTCCGATCAGTGTGTGGGATGTGACGCGCATGGGCCGGCTGGGGCAGCGCCGTTTGCTGCAACGCTACACACCAGAGGACGACGCGTGCGTGGCCGAGGCGCTGCGCCAGGTCGAGATGTTCGATCTGCGGCGGCGACCGATCGGGGAACTGTCGGGCGGCCAGCGCCAGCGCGTCTACATCGCCCGCGCGCTGGCCACGCGGCCCAAAATCCTGCTGCTGGACGAGCCAACGTCGAGCGTTGATCCGCAGGTCAGCAGCGATATCTATGAACTGCTGTGGGAGTTGAATGAGCAGGTGACGATCCTGCTGATCTCGCACGATATGGGCGCCATCTCATCATATGTCAAGACGGTCGGCTGCCTGAACCGCCGTCTCTTTTATCACGGCGGTCAAGAGATCACCGCCGAGATGCTCGAACTGGCCTACCAGTGCCCCATCGACCTGATCGCGCACGGCGTGCCGCACCGGGTCTTTGCAAAGCACGCGCACGAGGCGCAGCAGGAGGAACCATGATCGACGCATTCGTGGAAGCGCTCCGGTTTTCGTTTATGCGCAATGCGCTGGCCGCCGGGGTGTTGGTCAGCATCGCCTGCGGCATCGTCGGCACGTTTGTGGTGATCAAGCGCATCGTGTTCATCAGCGGGGGCATCGCCCACGCCGCTTATGGCGGGATCGGGCTAGGGTATTACGTCAAGTATTCACTGTTGCCGCTCCTGTTCACCGGCAGCACGGCGGCCCAAGATCACCGCCCGGGCAGTTGGCCGCTGGTGGGCGCGGTCCTGTTCAGCTTGCTGGCGGCGGTGATTATGGGGCTGATCCAGCGGCGCACGCGCCAGCGGGCCGACACGGTGATCGGTGTGCTGTGGGCGATCGGGATGGCGGTGGGAATTGTGTTTGTTGATTTGAGCCAGGGGTACAAGGTCGATCTGATGAGTTATCTCTTTGGCAGCATTCTGGCCGTCGAGCGGGTCGAGCTGGTGATTATCCTGGTGCTGGACGTGGTGATTGTGGCCCTGACGGCGCTGTTCTACAAGGAACTGCTGGCGATCTCGTTCGACGAGACCTTTGCCACCGTGGAAAACGTGCCGGTAGACGCGATTTACATCGGCCTGTTGTGCCTGATCGCGCTGACGGTGGTGATGATGATGCGGGTGGTGGGGTTGATTATGGTGATCGCCATGCTGACTATGCCGGCGGCGATTGCGGTGCGTTTTGTGCGGGACATGAAGCAGATGATGGTTGGCGCGATTTTCCTGGGGATGCTCTTTACCGTCGTTGGACTGTGGCTCTCCTATGTCTGGAATCTGACCTCGGGCGCCAGCATCATTCTCGTCTCCGGGACCGCCTACCTGATCAGCCTGATCGGGCCGCTGTTGTGGCGGCGCCGCCGGGCGCACGAGTCGCTGACGTAACAGGTCAAGACAGTTGTTTTCCATCAACCCGCTTGCAGTTCTCAGTCTTGTATGGTAAAATCCTCCCGTCGAAATGGAAACTAGAGGAGTGATGGTCATGTTGTATCACCGCCGCACCTGAGGTGCGGCCTGGGGCGCCGGTTGGCGCTCGCAGGCTGAACCGCACACGTCAGGGGGCGGTGATGTGACCGTGCCCTGAGTTCGGACGTGGCTTTCCCGCGTGGGAAGACTCGCCGCCGCTGGCGTGTGCCGGCGGCGGTTTTTGTTATCCATCCTGATGGGCCCACGTCGCATCCCGAAGGCCTGCCTCGAGAGCAGGTTGACGGATGCGGGGAGATCATTTTTTGTGAGGAGGTTTACCCATGTCCGAACGTCTTACCCGTTTCTTTGCCTCGCGTTGGGGCATCATCCTGGCCGGCGCCGTGATCGGCGTCCTGGCCCCGCTGCTCCAATACCTGGGCAACCCGCCGAACATGGGCATCTGTGTGGCCTGTTTCGAGCGGGACATCGCCGGCGCGCTGGGACTGCACCGCGCCGCCGTCGTCCAGTACATCCGACCGGAGATCATTGGCTTCGTGCTGGGCGCGACCGTCGCCGCGCTGGCCTTTCGCGAGTTCAAGGCCCGCGCTGGCTCCGCCCCCATCGTCCGCTTCATCCTGGGCATCTTTGCCATGATCGGGGCGCTGGCCTTCCTCGGCTGTCCGTGGCGGGCGCTGCTGCGGCTGACCGGCGGCGACCTGAACGCCATCCTGGGGTTGGCCGGGCTGGCCGGCGGCATCGCCGTCGGCGTGATGTTCCTCAGGTCCGGCTACAACCTGGGCCGCTCCTACAAGACCTATCCCGCCGTCGGTTGGATCATGCCGGCCGTGATGGTCGGCCTGCTCCTGCTGCTCGTCTTCCGGGTCAAGGCCAACGAGACGAGCGCGCTGTTCTTCAGCGAGACCGGCCCCGGTTCGATGGCCGCCCCGCTGCTCGTCTCTCTGATCGTGGGGCTGGTGATCGGCTTCCTGGCCCAGCGCACCCGCTTCTGCACCATGGGCTCTATCCGGGACGTGATCTTGATGGGCGACACGCACCTCATCAGCGGACTGGGCGCGTTGGTGGTGGTCGCTTTCGTCACCAATCTGACGCTGGGGCAGTTCAAAGTCGGATTCTTCGGCCAGCCGGTGGCCCACAGTCAGCACCTGTGGAATTTCCTGGGGATGGCATTGGCAGGGCTGGCCTTCGCGCTGGCGGGCGGCTGTCCGGGGCGGCAGCTCTTCCTGGCCGGCGAGGGCGACGGCGACGCGGGGGTGTTCGTGCTGGGGATGATCGTCGGGGCCGGCCTTTCGCACAACTTTGCTCTGGCCGGCAAACCGGACGCCGTGGTCGAGGGCGTGCAGCAGATCGGCGGCATATCCCCCTACGGCATGGTCGCCGTGCTCCTGGGGTTGGCCGTCTGCCTGGCGATCGGTTTCACGATGCGCGACAAGAATTAGAGGAGGTATTCCAATGGCAAAACAAGTAGACGCACGAGGGCTTTCCTGCCCGCAGCCGGTCATTCTGGCCCGGAACGCGATCGAGGAGGGTCAGTTCCCGATCGAGGTGTTGGTCGAAACGGTCACTTCCCGGGAGAACGTGAAACGGGCGGCGGAAAAGGCCGGCTGCCAGGTTCAAGTCGAAGACCTGGGCGCAGAGTTCAAGTTGACGCTCACGAAATAGGAATCAAGTCGCCCGGCGCTCTGGGAGCGCCGGGCGACTTTGGAGGTTGAGATGATATATTTCGACAACGCCGCGACCTCGTGGCCGAAACCGCCGGCGGTGGCCGAGGCGATGACTCATTTCATCACCGACGTGGGCGCCAATCCGGGCCGTGCGGCCCACCGATTGGCGGTGGCGTCGGGGCGCATCGTCTACGAGGCGCGGGAGGCGGTGGCGGAGTTGTTCGACGCGCCCGATCCGCTGCGGGTGGTGTTTACGGCCAACGTGACCGAGGCGCTCAATCTGGCGCTGCGCGGACTGCTCCGCCCTGGCGATCACGTGGTCACCAGCTCGGTGGAACACAACTCGGTCATGCGCCCGCTGCGGGCGTTGGAACGGGAGGGAGTCGAATTGACGGTGGTGCGTTGCTCGCCGGAGGGGGCGCTCGACCCGGCCGATGTGGCGGCCGCCATCCGGCCGGACACCAAGCTGGTGGCCCTCAACCACGCCTCGAACGTGGTCGGTACCGTCCTGCCGGTGGCAGAGGTCGCGCGCATCGCCTGCGCCCAGGGCGTGCTGCTGCTGGTAGACGCCGCCCAGACCGGCGGGGCCTATCCGGTGGACGTGCAGGCCGACGGCATCGATCTGCTGGCATTCACCGGTCACAAGTCGCTCTACGGGCCGATGGGCACGGGGGGCCTGATCGTCGGCGAGCGGGTGGACGAGGCGCGGCTCCAGCCGCTCAAGCGCGGCGGCACCGGCAGCCGCTCGGAGCGCGAGGAGCAGCCCGATTTCCTGCCCGACATGTGCGAGAGCGGCACGCCCAACGTGGTCGGCCTGGCGGGGCTGCTCGCCGGCGTCCGCTGGGTGATGGCGCGCGGCGTGGACACCATCCGCGCCCACGAGGTGGCGCTGGCCCACCGGTTGATCGCCGGACTGGGCGAGGTCCCGGGCGTGACCGTCTACGGCCCGCTGGACGCAGAACTCCAGACGGCGACGGTCTCGTTCAACGTGGCGGGGATGGCGTCGTCGGAGGTCGGGCTGCGGCTCGACGACGAGCACGGCATCCTGTGCCGGGTGGGGCTGCACTGCGCGCCGGCCGCCCACAAGACCATCGGCACGTTCTCGGCGGGGACGGTTCGCTTTGGTTTGGGCGCGTTCAACACGCTGGAAGAAGTGGCCGAGGCCGTGAGGGCGGTGGCTCAATTGGCTCAGGAGGTGCGCTAAACAAGATGGATAGCGCAAGATATGCCGTCATTCTAGTCCACTCGACCAGCCATGCCATCCGGGCGGAAAAAGTGTTACACATGGCAGGCATCTCGTCTAAACTGATCCCTGTCCCGCGTCAACTCAGTTCCGACTGCGGGGTGTGCGTCCGCGTCGCCCGCGCCGACCGGGAGGCGGCCCTGGCGGCGCTGGCGGCCCACACGGTCGAGATGGAGGGCGTGTACGATGTTTGAGGGAAGGGGGTGATCAGAAGGCCAGCGGCGGTCGGGCGGATTGGCCCATTGATGGGGCGGCCCGCCTGACTTTTTCATCCTGGGGGACGCGCTGTCGGGCCTTCGCGTTTTGTTCAATCGCCGGATTTGCGTTATACTTACTGTGTATCCCAATGGAATCACAATGTTACTTACCAAGTCTCTGGATAAAGCAATGAACGAGCAGAGAACAATTGAATGGACAGAGCACGAAGTCTTCAAACACTTCAAGCATTAGTCAACCGGTTCGGTCAAAATCGAGCTGCATACATTCAGGCGAACTCGGACTATAACGAAACTCAACTCCGCTCCGATTTTCTCAACCCGTTTCTGATCGCTTTGGGGTGGGATGTCTTCAACGAGAAACGAGCCCCGCAGCATCTTCGCGAAGTGGTTCACGAGGATATCGTTGAGGTCAAGGACGGCGGCGCCGTCTTTACCAAGAAACCCGACTATGCCCTACGTCTGGGCGCTGAACGCAAGTTTTTTGTCGAAGCCAAGCGGCCTTCTGTACCAATTGCTGCCAGCAGAGCCTCCGCTTTCCAGGTCCGGCGTTATGGCTGGAACGCACGCTTACCCATCTCGGTCCTGAGCAACTTTGATCAGCTTGTGATCTATGACTGTCGTGTCCGCCCTCAAGCCGAAGACGAGGCCCATGTCGCACGGATCAAGGTCTATGATTACACCAAGTACGTCACCAAGTTTGATGAGATCTATGCGCAGCTTTCCCGCGAAGCAGTGTACTCTGGAAGCTTTGATGCTCACTTTGGCAGCGTGGAGAAACAGGCTGGCGTCGAACCCTTTGACGAGTATTTCTTGAGCCAGATCGAAACCTGGCGTGCGCAGTTGGCCCAAGACATTGTACAGAAAAACCCAACCCTTGATCAGGCCGAGTTGAACTTTGTCGTGCAACGTCTGCTCAACCGCATCGTCTTTTTGCGAATCTGCGAAGATCGCGAGCTGGAGCGTTACCAGGCGCTTCAATCAGTACATACTTATGACGATCTCGAGGCTTTGTTTCGCCAGGCTGACAAGCGTTACAACTCAAATCTGTTTGACTTTATCGAAGACCAGCTTTCCCTCAACATCACCGTGAGCAGTAACGTACTCGTTGACATTTTCCAAGAACTCTACTACCCGGCCAGTCCTTATGCTTTCTCCGTGGTCGAGGCCGGAATTCTGGGCGAAATCTATGAGAGGTTCTTGGGCAAGCAGATCATTGTGGCTGATCAACAAGTCACCGTCGTGGATAAGGATGAAGTAGCGGCTTCGCGGGGTGTGGTGTCTACCCCCAAGTATGTCGTGGATGCTATTGTACAAAAGACACTGGGCCCTCTGTGCGCAGGCCGATCCCCATCTGAATTGGCGCGGCTACGCCTGGCCGATATTGCCTGTGGGTCGGGTTCGTTTCTGGTCGCGGCCTACGAATACCTGCTCAATGCCTACCTGGAAGTCTATCTCCGAGAAGGACCCGAACGGCATAGCGACAAGATTTACGAGGGCGCACAAAACACGTGGTATCTCACCCTTCCCGAGAGACAACGGATACTATGTGAGCACATCTTTGGGGTGGATATTGATCCCCAAGCCGTGGAGATCGCCTGCTTCAGCCTCTTGCTCAAGGTTTTGGAAGATATACCTGCTGCCGCGATAGCGGCCCATTGGCAGACGCACCACACCCGTGCGCTGCCTAGCTTGCAAGACAACATCCAATGCGGTAACAGCCTGGTAGATAGCGCCTATTTCGAGTATGACGAGGGCGCGCTGGTCGATGCTGTGCAGTTTGCAAATCTAAACCCCATGGATTGGCCCGAGGCTTTCCCAGAGGTTTTTGCCGCTGGCGGTTTCGATGCCCTCGTGGGAAATCCCCCTTACATTCGCATTCAGAATATGGTGCGCTATTCCCCCCACGAAGTGGAGTACTATCAGAGTCATGTATCCCCCTACATTTGCGCGCAGAGCGATAACTTTGATAAATACAGCCTCTTCATCGAGCGCGGTCTGGGACTGCTCAAACTCACCGGACGGCTCGGCTACATTGTGCCCCACAAGTTTTTCAGCCTCAAGTCAGGACAGGCGCTCCGCCGCCTATTGTCGGAAAGCCAGCACGTCACCGAGATTGTCCACTTTGGCGTGCAGCAAGTTTTCGGGCAGCGCCGCACGACCTACACATGTATTCTAATCCTCTCCAAAAAAGCCGCTGAGCGATTTACGGTCGAGCACGTCAGTGACTTGTCGGCGTGGCGGCGGGGCGAACTGGGCGAGATTGCTGAGCATCACGCCAAGTATCTGACAGAGACTCCATGGGAGTTCGTTTCCCCCGCCGCGCGCCAGGTTTTTGAACGCTTGCGCGCAGCCCATCCCACCACCCTTGAACAAGTCGCCAGTATCTTTGTCGGTGTACAAACCAGCGCTGACAAAATCTATATCATTGAACCGATCGAGGAAGACGAAGATGCAGTAACTTTCAGCGATCTTGCGGACACAATCTGGACCATCGAAAAAGCCATCCTGCGGCCTTGCTTAAAAGACGTCTCTCTACCCGCCTACAGCCGCCCACAGGCCAATACGTACATCATTTTCCCCTACACGGTTGTAGACCGGCGAGCGCGCCTCTTGACCTCCCAAGAAATGCAGACGCGCTTTCCCCAATGCTGGGCCTATCTCACCGCGCACCGGGTTGCGCTAGTGCAGCGCAGCATCCAAGGCGGGACGCCAGAGACATGGTATCGGTATGGACGCTCGCAAAGCCTCACGAAATTCGACGGCGCGCCCAAGCTCATTTGGCCAGTGCTCTCCCTCGAACCCCGCTATGCTTACGACGATCAGGATATCCTCTTCACCGGCGGTGGCAATGGCCCCTATTATGGCCTGCGCCCCTTGCCGGAGATGAAACTCTCGATTCATTATCTTCAAGCCGCGTTGTCACATCCAGTCATTGAGGCGATGGTGCGCGCCATCGGCAGCTCTTTCCAGGGCGGCTATCGTTCGCACGGCAAACAGTTCGTCAAAGACCTGCCCATCTGCCAAATAGACTTTGCTGACACGAAGCAAAGGTCCGCCCACGGCAAAATTGTAGACCTGGTCCAAACGCTGATCCAAACTACCGAGCGCGCCGCAACTGCCACTATCCCTGTGCAGCGCCGACAAGCTGAGCGACAAGCAGAACGCCTGCGCCAGGCTGTGGAGCGCCACATTGGCGCTTTGTACGGCATTACCGATACCGATCTGGTCGCCGTGGGCGCAGTCTTTGAAGGGGAGGCCGGATGACGCGACCCTCCGACCAGAAACTGCGCGGCGGATATTACACCCCAGCGCCTATCGCCGATTTTTTGGCAAGCTGGGCCATTCGCTCGTCAACTGACGAGGTTCTGGAACCAAGCTGTGGTGACGGCAGCATCCTCACGGCGGCGGCCCGGCGCTTGATGGGGCAAGGCGCGCCTACAGAGACATTGGGTCAACAACTCTATGGCGTGGAATTAGATCCGCAAGAGGCCGCCAAGGCCGCCCAACGCTTACGTCAACTTGGACTCTCTCTCTCATCTCAAAACACCATCCACGTTGGAGATTTTTTCGCACACTGCCAACAGCGGCTTTTTGGTGAACAGGTGCTGACCCTGGTCGTCCAAGAGCGCCGGCATTTCGACGCTGTGATCGGCAACCCTCCCTTCATCCGCTATCAGCACTTTCCCGAAGAACATCGTCAAATCGCTTTTAGCCTGATGCAGCGGGCCGGTCTGCACCCCAACCGTTTGACCAACGCCTGGCTGCCCTTCCTCGTGGTAGGGAGCTTGCTGCTCAAGGAGGAGGGCCGGTTGGCGATGGTCATTCCGGCCGAGCTCTTCCAGGTCAACTATGCCGCCGAGGTCCGACGGTTTCTCAGCGACTACTTCAGCCGGGTGACTCTGGTGACGTTCCAACAGTTGGTCTTTGCAGACATCCAACAGGAAGTCGTCTTGCTGCTGGCCGAGCGGAATCACCATCCCAACAGCGGCATTCGCGCCATCGAGTTGGATGGCATCGAGGATTTGGCGACGTTGACTCTGGCCGAGCTGGACGCGGCCGCCCTCAAGCCGATGGATCACTCCACAGAAAAGTGGACCCAATACTTTCTCGATTCTGAAGAGATCCACTTGCTGCGCGAAATGCGCGCCCATCCCGGCGTCACGGCAGCCGACCAGGTGCTCGACGTAGACGTGGGGATTGTCACCGGGCGCAACGCTTTCTTTGTGCTCTCTGAGGAGGAGGTCAAGCAGCACGGCCTGGAACCGTACTTGGAGCGAATGGTCAGCCGGTCGGGGCATCTCGCTGGCGCGATTTTCGATGCAGCTGATTGGCAGGCCAACGTCGCCGCGCAGCTCCCCGCCTTTCTCTTTACACCCAATGACGCGCCGTTGGAGGATCTGCCGGTGCCGTTACAACAGTACATTGCGCTGGGAGAAGCGAAAAAATACCACAAGGGATACAAATGCCGCATCCGGAAACGCTGGTACGTCGCGCCCTCGGTGTGGGCACCCGACGCCTTTATGCTCCGACAGGTCCACGCCTACCCCAAGCTGGTGCTCAACACTGCCCAGGCTGTATGCACCGATACCATCCACCGCGTGCGCTTTCGGGACGGTGCCAACGGCGAGGCTGTGACTGCTGCCTACCTCAACGCGCTCACCTTTGCCTTTGCCGAGGTTACCGGGCGCAGCTATGGCGGCGGCGTGCTCACCTTCGAACCGAGCGAGGCGGAACGACTGCCCCTGCCGCTCGTCAACGCCGAACGGCTCGACCTGACGCACTTTGATCAACTGCTGCGGGCGGATGACGTCGAGACGGCGTTGGATATCACCGACCAGGTTCTGCTGCAGGAGGGCCTGGGGCTGCGCGATGCGCAAGTCGAGATGCTGCGCGGGATTTGGGTGAAACTGCGGGATCGGAGGATCAACCGGAAGTAACGAGATCTGGCGCGCCTCGTTCTGGCTTGCTTCGCCAGGGGCAGTGTGATACAATCCAAAAGTGGAGAAAATGATCCGCCGTTGATCTTGATAGACAACGGCTATCGAAAATCACCGGAAAAGGAGCGCGCAGCACATCGGTTATGCCGACCAACCTACCGCCGGAATGTCAAAAAATCGAAGAACGGTACCGCGCCGCCGAGACGACCTCGGAAAAGATCGCCTGCCTGGAGGAGCTGCTGGCCGCCATTCCCAAACACAAAGGCACCGACCGGCTGCGGGCCGATCTGCGGAGGAAACTCTCGAAACTGCGGGAATCGGCCCAACAAGCCAGGAAGAAGGGCGGCCGGCAGGAATCGGCTTTTTACATCCCGAAGGAGGGCGCAGGGCAGGCGGTGCTGGTTGGGCCACCCAACGTCGGCAAGTCCGCCCTGGTCGCGGCGCTGACGAACGCTGCCCCCGAAGTGGCCGAGTATCCGCTCACCACCTGGCTGCCGACCCCTGGCATGATGCCGATCGAAAATATCCAGGTGCAGTTGATAGACACGCCCTCACTGCACCAGGGGTACGTCGAACCCCAGTTGGTGCACATGATCCGCCGCGCGGACCTGATCCTGCTGGTGGTGGATGTGCAGGCGTATCCTATCGAGCAGCTGGAAGAGACGCTGGCGTTTTTGCTGGAACATCGGATCGCGCCGCCGTGCCTGCAGGAACGTTACATCTCGGAGCAGCGCTTCCGGTTCATCCCCCTCCTGGTGGTCGTCAACAAGACGGACGACGCCCATCTGGACGAGGATTACGAGGTATTACAGGAACTTCTTGCAGAGGAAGACTGGCCAATGACGCCGGTCTCCGCGACGACGGGGCGCCATTTTGATCTTCTGAAACAGGCGGTCTTCGAGCAGTTAGAAATCATCCGCGTCTATTCCAAACCGCCGGGCATGGAGCCGAACTTGGATGCCCCTTTCGTGTTGAAACGGGGCGGCACGGTGGAGGAATTCGCCGGCAAGGTCCATCAGGACTTTGCCGACAACCTGAAAGCGGCTCGCGTGTGGGGCAGCGCGTTGTTCGACGGGCAGATGGTGAAGCGGGACTATGTGCTGCACGACGGCGATGTGGTCGAACTGCGAATCTAGTGACGTACACAATCAAATGAGGTGAAACGGATGACGAACATGGTAGACGCGCGAGGGCTGCCGTGCCCTCAACCGGTGCTCCTGACCCGCGCTGCGATGCAAACGAGCGCCGGAGTGACGACCATCGTGGATAATGAGACAGCGCAGCAGAACGTCGCCCGCATGGCCGAAAAATCCGGCGCCACGGTGGCGGTCGAAGAGGGAGCAGACGGCATTTACCTGCACATCACGACGACAGACGCGCCGGAGGCGCAGATGGTCGCACAGTTGGCGCCTGCCCCGGCGGGCGGGCCGCTGGCGCTGCTCATTCCGAGCGAGTTCATGGGCCGCGGCGACGAGGAGCTGGGCCGCATCCTGATCCGGGGTTTCTTCCACACATTAGGGGAAGTGACGCCCTTGCCCGATACCATCATCTTTCTCAACAGCGGCGTCAAATTGACCGTGGCTGGATCCGCCGTGCTGGACGATCTACAGAGTCTCTGCCAACATGGCGTCGAGATGCTGGTATGGGGCACTATGCGCTGAAAGACCAGATCGCCGTGGGCGAGGTATCGAACATGTACACCATCGCCGAGACCCTGCTGCAGGCCGGTAAAGTCGTCAGCTTGTGACCACGAGGGCCAGTGCCATGCACCTAGAACAAGCCTGGATGGACGATCATTACGTCCTGGCGTCGTTTCGCGCCTGTGTGGAGGCTGTCGAGGATGATTACGTCTTCCTTTACGACGCCGGACAGCGGGCGCTGTTCTTGGGCCGAGCCGCTCAACCGGTGGATGCAGCCGCTTTCTGGCGCAAACATCAACAGGATGAGAACTATTGCATTCCTTGCGAACTGATGTTCTGCCTCGGTCATCAATGGGTTGCTGCGCCTGACTATCCCCCGGTCGAGATGGGGGTGGATACCGCCACAGCTCACAGGCTGCTCCAATCGTTGAGAGCGACGTTGGGAGATCGAATTCCCGCGTTGGCAGAAATAGGAGTACTCGTATGACCCGAGAAGAGATTCGCCTGACAGCTCTCGCCAGCGCGGCCGGCTGAGCGGCCAAACGGGGCCCCGAGGCCCTGGCGCAGGTGCTGCGCCCGCTGGCAACCATGTTCCGCGCCGAACAGTATCCAGACCTGCTGGTCGGGCTGGAAGTGAGCGACGACGCCGCCGTTTACCGGATCACCGACGAGGTGGCGATCATCCAGACCGTCGATTTCTTCACCCCGGTGGTGGACGACCCATACGACTATGGCGCCATCGCCGCCGCCAACGCGATGAGCGACGTGTACGCTATGGGCGGCGAGGTCAAGCTGGCCCTCAACATCTGCGGTTTCCCCGAAGACCTGCCGCCGGAGATCATCACCGAAATCCTGCGCGGCGGGGCGGAGAAAGTCGCCGAAGCGGGCGGCGCGCTGGCCGGCGGTCACACCGTAGACGCCAAGGAGCCGACCTATGGCCTGGCAGTGATGGGCGTGGTCCATCCCGACCGGGTGCTCACCAAGGGCGGCGCCCGTCCCGGCGACGCGTTGATCCTGACCAAACCGTTGGGCGTCGGCATCATCACCACCGTGCTCAAGGCTGGCATCGCGGAAGAAGCACACGTCGCGGCGGCGGTGGCGAGCATGAAGCAGCTCAACCGCGACGCCGCCCGTCTGATCCAACAGATCGGTGTACATGCCTGCACCGACGTGACCGGCTTCTCCCTGCTCGGCCACGGTTACGAGATGGCGGAGCGGAGCGACGCCTGCCTCCGCCTCCACTTTGACCGGATTCCCTTCCTGGATGGCGCCAAAGCGTACGCCGACGACAATCTCTTCCCTGGCGGTTCGTGCAACAACCAACGGGTCTACGAGCGGCACGTGGATTTTGCCCCCTCCCTCTCCGAGGAGATGCAACTCTTGCTCTTTACTCCCGAGACCTCTGGCGGCTTGCTGGCTGCCGTGGCGCCGCAAGAGCGCGACGCGCTCCTCGATCTGTTCAACGAGGCCGACCACCCCTGCTGGGTCGTCGGCGAGGTCAGGGAGGGTGAGGGGGTCGAGGTGGTGTAACGGGCGTGGATTCTTGCATCCCCTCTAAGACGTGATACAATAGTGACAGGTATCACGTCTTTTCACGATCGGGGAGTGATGGATTCAGGCTCGGAACAGGGGAGAAAGAATTGGACCCGACCCGCCTCGGCCTCCCGCCGCGCTTTTCTGGGATGGGGGGCAGGCGCGCTGGCGGGTTGGCTGACCGGCTGTCGTCCTGCTCCCACGTTCCCGCCACCCACAGCCACGCCCGTCCCGCCGCCTACGGATGCGCCTCCAACTGAGATAGCGACCACGCCGGCGTTGCCCCCGACCTACACCCCCGTGCCGGTCACGCCTGTTCCCTCCCCGTCGCCCACGGCCGGGCAGCCGGTGGACCTGGATCGGGCGGCGCTGACGGCCCGGCTGCGGTGGCCCACGGCGGACGTCAGCCGGGTTGTTGTGGTGCGCCACGGCGGGGTGTGGACCGCTGCTGGCCCGGACCCAGAAGTGGTGCGCCAGATGCTCGACGCTGGGATCAGCGCCCTCACCGACATCTCCGATCCTCTGTCCGTCTGGCGGGCTCTGTTCGATCCCGGTGAGCGGGCGCTGCTCAAGGTGAACTGTATCGCTTACAACGGCCCGACTCAGCCGGTGGTCGCCTACGCAGTGACCGAGCGGCTGCAGGACGCGGGGCTGCCGGCTGAAGACGTGCTCATTTTCGACCGCACCGATGGCGAGTTGATGAGCGCCGGATACGTCCTCAACGAGGATGGGCCGGGAGTGCGCTGTCACGGCGCGCGCGGAGAGGGCGCAGAGGCCGCGCTGACCCAGGCCACGGTCCGCTTTTATCACGAGCTGGACGAGTGCGACGGGATCATCAACCTCCCTACGCCCAAACAGCACAGCGGGGCGGGCGTGAGCGTATCCCTCAAGAACCATTACGGCTCGATCAACCGGCCCGGCAGCCTGCACGGCAACTGGTGCGACCCGGCCATCGCCGAACTGAACGCCCAGCCCACGGTGCGGGACAAGACCCGTCTCATCGTCGCGGCCGCGCTCCACGTCAGCCCGTGTGATTGGAACCAACCGGAGCGGGAGAACGCACTGCTGCTCTCCTTCGATCCCGTGGCCCTCGACACTGTGGCGCGCGACATCCTGGTGCGCCATCGCCAGGCCATGGGCCTCGACGCTGCCTATCTGATCGAGGGCAGCCGGCATCTGTCCACGGCTCAGGATATGGCGCTGGGAGCGACCGATCCAGGCTTGATTGATCTGCGTGAACTGACATTGACATAAATGTTCGTGGTGTAGACAGGAGCCGTCGTTGTTTCGCAATATCTGGTTTTGGATCGCCATCCTCATCATCGCCGCCGGTTTTGCGCTGACCGCAGCGTTGGGTCTGTTCTATTGGCTGGTGATCGCTCTGGCCCTGGTCGCGTTGATGTTCGCGGTCGCCTTTTTGGTCGCCGCTTTCTCTGTCGGGCGTGCAGAGATGCCGAACGTCCCCATCTTGGAGAAAATTCCCCACTCTGAGCGTATCCCCGTCATATACGATGGCGACGTCACGTTGGGGTTTCCCTTCCGGGACGTGGGCGGCGGCCTGGCGCTGCTCTATCTCTTGGGCGAGCCTCGCGTACACGTACACACTGTCACGGTCACGTATGGCAGCGGGTCCGTGGAGACGTGTATGCGCGCCACGCGCCGCTTGCTCGCCGCGATCGAGTACGACAGTCTCCCCGTTCTGCCCGGCGCGGACGGCCCCACTGCAGCGCCAGGGACGAACCAGGCCGCCCTGCGTCTGGTGGATGTCGCCGCGTCTATGCCCGGTGAGCTGGTCGTCATTGCCACCGGCAGCATGACCAATCTCCGGCATGCCGCTGCCCTCGATCCCGAATTCTTTGGCAAACTGCGAGGGCTTTACTTGTGGGGAGGTGTGACCGAACCCCTGATTTGGAAGGGGCATCATATTGCAGAGGGCAACTTTTCGGTGGACCCCCAGGCCGCCTACGCAGTGCTCCATGCGGATTGTCCCCTCACGGTCGCGACCGGTCAGACCGGCCTCAGCGCTGTTTTTCGCCGCCGGCAGTTCGCGGCGCTTCAGATGATGGATGGGCCGGTTTCGCGGCTCATCGCCCGCAAGATTCGCTCCTGGTTCGCGTGGACGCGGTTGTGGTTTGGGGATGGCGGGTTCATACTGGGGGATTCGACGGCCGCCCTGGCGCTCGTGCATCCCGAGATATTTGACGCGGAACAGGTGTACGTCACCTCGACGCCCGATGACCTGCGGAGCGGTCGCTTGTACGTGGACCCCAGCGAGTACGGGCCGGTGAGATTGATGCGCCGCGTTCAGGATTCCGACGAGTTCATCGTTATTCATTTCGCTGCCTGGAAGCATCTTGAGCAGCTCGTGGAGATAAGAAAGGGGAATATATGACCCGTATTGTGCTGATTCGTCACGGTCAAACGGTCTGGAATCGGGAGCAGCGTTTTCGGGGCCAGGCCGACATCGAGTTGGACGAGGTGGGGTTGAAGCAGGCGCAGGTGACCGGGCGGTGTGTGGCGGCGCGTTGGCCTGTCGTCGCGGTATACGCCAGTCCCCTGCGCCGCACGACGCAGACAGCGCGGGCGATTGCCGACGCGCAGGGGTTGACCGTCGAGCCGCTGGGCGGGCTGTTGGACATCAATTTTGGCGAGTGGCAGGGGCAGCTCGCTCAAGATGTCGCCCACCGTTTCCCGGAATTGTTCAAGGACTGGGAGAAAGCGCCTCACACCGTACACTTTCCCGGCGGCGAGAGTCTGGATGAGGTGCGAAGACGGGTCGTGTCCGCCTTGGACGACGTTGTCGCCCGCCACCCTGGGCAGGCCATCGCGCTAGTGTCCCACACCGTCGTCAACCGGGTGCTGCTCTGTGTGGTGCTGGGCTGGGGGAACGATCGCTTCTGGCGTGTGCACCAGGAGACGTGCGCAGTCAACGTCTTTGATGTGGAGGAGGATGGCAGTTTCACCATCGTCCAACTGAACAGCACGCACCATTTGCACACCATCACAGGAGGCGAAGGTTGAACCACCGGGAGCAGTTATTGGCACATTCGAAAGAGGAATTGATCGGCCTGTTGGAGGACGCGGCCAAGAACTGGTTGGCTCACGACGGGCTGTGGTTCCTGGCGGCCGAGGAGCGATTCGACATCGAGACCGCCATCGAGCTGGACCGACGGGTCTGGGAACAGTTCACCGTCATCGAGGCGAAACGGATCATGCGGCGGTTGGGCATTGAGCCGGGCGGAGGTCTGGCGGCGTTGAAGCAGGCTCTGGCGTACCGCCTCTACGCCCACATCAATGTGCAGGAGATAGTGGACATAGACGAGCAAACGGTCGTGTTTCGGATGACTAAATGCCGCGTGCAGACGGCCCGTCAGCGCAAAGGGCTGCCTGATTTTCCGTGCAAGCCAGTCGGTTTGGTGGAATACGCCAACTTTGCCAGTACTATAGACCCGCGTATTCGCACTCGTTGCCTGGCTTGTCCTCCCGATCCACATCCCGAAACGTATTGGTGCGCGTGGGAGTTTACCCTCACAGCGGAGGAGTCGGGGGATGAGAGCGGTTAGTTGGGACGAGCAACGCTATGACTGCTTGCGCGCACCGAGAAAGTAATACACAGCGTAGAGGATAATGGCGCCCAGGGCCGTGATTCCCCAGATGGGGAACCCGGTCTTGATGGCCTCCCATATCGCTGCCCCGGTAAAGATGGTGATGTAGGCCGTGATGGCCCCGAAAACGATCACCACCGTGCCAAAAAGCCAAAAGGAAAATAACCTGGCGTTTTTGCTCTTGTCTTCAGACATAGTTTATCCTCCTGGTACCACGGTCGATTTGAGAGTAGCCCTCAGTCTCGTAGAGATCATCCTTGCGCTGTAACCCAGTTCGTGCAAGCGTTTGCGGTGTTGGTTTATCCCCGAGTGTATTGTAGCACACATTTATGAGGTGTGCAATATTGGCTTGGGTCGCGATGTGAAAATTCACGGTCCCAATCAGAGCGGATAATGGATGTGCGAGTTATCCCGGGCAAAGATTTCCCCAAGCAAGCTTGCCAAATGCCTTGAATGGGGTATAATGGACTGCATTCGGGGCGTAGCGCAGTTCGGCAGCGCGCGCGGATCGGGACCGCGAGGTCCGGGGTTCAAATCCCCGCGCCCCGACTTTTTGGGGGGGATAGTGGGTGGCGGACGAGGGCGCTGGTGTCATTGGAAAAGCGCCCTCGTTGCGTTCTGGCCGTCGCACCCGTATTGACCTCCTCCGCCCTCGTGCTTCCCACCCTGGCCCGATTCTTCATCGTGTTCTTGACGGTAAAACCTCCCCGCGATTGAGATGTGCACCTCCTATACCGCGTTGGGACAGCGAAATCCACAGTACAAGCGGAACAACTTGCTCATTTGCGCGCTCTTCCTGATCCAGGTGGCGGTGTTCCTGCCTCTGTTTTGGCCGCAAGGCTCGCTGGTGGACGCGGTCGGGCCGCTGCTGGCGGCGGCGCTCGGGTTTGGGGTGGCCTACCGGGGGGCGGGCAGGCCCTGACACGTGTGCGTTGCCGGATAGTGCCAGGGCTTTTTTGCAAATCAAACTTGCCCAGAATCGAAATACCGCTATACTAAAAGAGGCAGACAAATTCACGGGCATCGCCGTCCATCTGGGGTCAATGCCAACTGCCAATGAAGGAGAAACCGCCATTAGCGACCACCGCCTGATCGAAGACTATATCCCCATCGAGGCGATCTCGGCCGAGGCGCGGCGGGAAAAGTCGATCCGCAAGGGCCATATCTCAAACCTCCGCCTGTGGTGGTCGGACCGGCCTGTCGTGGACGAAAAGTCCATCCATCATGCCACAACCAGCCACGACGACGGCAAACCCATGCCTCTCTACCTGTGCCAATCAGCGCGCTCCGAGGTCGCTGACAGAGACAGCTCAATGATACAGCCCTGAACCATCACTGCTGCCATAGCTGTCCTCCTTTTTGGTCATCACAATCAAATCTCGGTGCAGGGGACGCTTTCGGGAAACTTGTCGGCGTTGGTCCCACTGAAGCGGATGAGCGCCTCGTTGTAGTGGATCGCCCCCGGGTCGCGGTTGTCGGTGACCCACGAGGTGACGATGGCGTCCCACCAATTCGGCGGGTTCTGCTCTGCGCCTCCGTTGGGCAGCACGTGCAGCGGCACATGCTGAAATTTCCAGCCCGCGCCCCGGTCCGTTGTGGAGACCAGCGCCGACTTGCCGTCCGAGGTGCCCAGGTCGACGGTGAGGATGTGGGGTTCGCGATTGGGCGTCATACTTGCTCACTGCTTGCGAATTTTCGTCCATCGGCCTTCTCCTGCTATGCCTGAACGCCCTCTACGCTCGAAAGCACGGTCTCGAAGCGATCGAGCGCGTCGTCAACCACCTCGTCGGTGTCGGCCATACTGGTGTACACGCGGCTGCCAGCCAGGGTGATGATGCCCTGTGACATGTAGGCCGCACCCATCTCTTCCATCATGTGTTTGCGTGTCTTGATCTCTCGGGCGAGCTTGAGCGGATTCCTGAAATCGAGCAGCATCAACCCTGATGTCTCCAGGTGCACGATCGAACCTTGGTTGAAGGCTACGAACGGCAGCCCGTAGCGGGCGATGATGTCGTTCAACCCTCTGGTCAGCCGGTCTCCGGCCCGTCCCGCGATGACGGGCGCGTTGGTGCGCTCCATCTCCAGCAAGGCGTGACAACCCGCTGCACAGCTCAGTGGATTGGCCGAGAGGGTCCCGCCCACATAAGCCCGCTCGCCGGTACCGCCGATGCCGGCCGCGAAGCGCATCATCACCTCACGCTGCCCGCCGACGCCGCCGGCCATCGGGTAGCCGCCGGTGATGCACTTGCCAAAGATGGTCAGGTCGGGTCGGACGCCAAAGTAACCCTGGGCGCCGCCCAGGCCCAGGCGGAAACCGGTCACGACCTCGTCAAAGATGAGCAGCGCGCCGAACTCGTCGCACAGCTCGCGCACCTGCTGGTTAAAGTCGAATGGTACGGGGCGCGTGCCGCTTTCCGGGCCGACCGGCTCGACGATCACTGCCGCCGTACCGCCGCGCAGCCGGTTGAGCTGCATCAGGCGGCGCAGTTGGCCCAGATCGTTGGGATAGAATTCCTGCGTGTCGCGGGTGCAGCCGCGCGGGATGCCGGTCGCTTCCATGCGCCGGGTGCCGGGGATATGGAGGCCGTAGACCACTTGATCGCTCCAGCCGTGATACGCCCCGCCCGCCTTGATGATCTTCTTTTTACCGGTATATGCCCGCGCCGCGCGGACGGCAGCCATCACGCTCTCCGTGCCTGAGCCGAGCATACGGAACATCTCGATGGCCGGCATGAAACGGTTGATGAGCTGTGCCAGCTCGAGCTCGTACTCGTGAAACAAACCGATCACCGATCCACAGCTCTGCAAAAGTTTCGCGACCTCGTCCCGCACCGGCGCGTAATTGTTACCCAGCACGGTCGGGCCGCCGGCCTGTAGGAAATCAATGTACCGATTGCCGTCCACGTCCCACATATAGGCCCCGTCCACCTTGGCGACGGCCAGCGGAAAGGGATAGTTGAAGGCCAGATTGTGCTGCACCCCACCGGGGATGAGCTGCTTGGCTTCGTCGGTCAGCGCCTTCGAGCGGGTGCACCGGGTCTCAAAATAGCTGAGGAACTCGTCCATGCGGTCGCGCCGGATCGGGCGAATTGGCTGGTGGACGAGCTCGTGCAGCCGGGCATAGATTTCGTCGGTATCGTGCCATTCGGAGATGGCATACTGTTGGGTTTGGGTTTCAGACATTGCAACCTCCAGGAGTTATCAGCCGGCTTCTCGGTTGAGACTGGCGAATCTTTTCTCGTCTTCATCTCATTTGGAGTTGGTGTAAACTTGACACTGTAAAGATTATACGCTATAATCCTTGATATGTCAACACAAGCCACGATGCCAGAAAAAAACTCGTATCACCACGGTGACCTAAAGAATGCCCTCATAAAAGCCGGGATCGAAATCCTTTCCAGGGAAGGTGTGAATGGGCTGAGCCTGCGCAAAGTCGCGCGCAGAGCGGGGGTGAGCCACGCAGCGCCCTACGCCCATTTCGCCGACAAACAGGCGCTGGTTGCCGCCATCGCCACCGATGGACATGAAAAGATCCACGCCAAGATCGCGGGGCTTGGGGAGCGATACCCCGATGACCCGCTGAGACAGCTCGTCGAGACGGCCTGGGCGTACGTCGAGTTCGGGTTCGAGGAGCCCGACCGCTTTCGAATTACGTTCTCAGGAGCGGTGGAAAAGGAACGCGACTACCCGGCATTGGTGGAGATGACGGCGAAAAACTTTGGCGTCCTGCGCGTCCTCGTGGCGCGCTGCCAGACCGCGGGAATCTTGAATCCTGGCGAACCGGATTTGATGGCGGTGGCCGTGTGGGGGCTGGTCCACGGCTTTGTGTCCCTCATCCAGGAAGGCCAAGTCTCCCACTCAGTTTTGAGTCATCATTCGCTGTGGGATATGCTCATTTTTTTGCTCAACCAGGTTTCACGGGTCAAGATTGACTCGCAAGAGCTTAACGACCATAGTGTGACGTCCCTAGCTCGCTAGCTATGAATGAGCCATTGACAGGGCGACTGACCAGGTGTGAATGCTGCCCGCGCAAATGCCGGGTGAACCGCCTGGAAGGAAAGGTTGGGTTTTGCGGGATCCGTGCCAGTGTTCAGGTCTCTTATGCCGGCCTACATTTTGGAGAGGAACCCCCCATCTCGGGAACCAGAGGCTCGGGGACCATTTTTTTCGCTGGATGTAATCTCCGCTGTGTGTTTTGCCAGAATTACCAGATCAGCCAAGAGTTTCAGCAGAGTCAGACCCGAACTCTGACTACAGACGAACTGGCATCTGACATGCTGCGTCTTCAGGATGCCGGGGCCCACAATATCAACTTTGTTTCGCCTTCTCACGTGATTTTTCAGGTGACCGATGCTATCGAGGTGGCACAGGGCAAGGGCCTTGTGGTGCCCGTCGTGTACAACTCTAACGGATATGATTCAGTGGATGCGCTGCGGCAGATCCGGGGACTGGTGGATGTCTACCTTCCGGACATCAAGTACCTGGACGATGAACTTGGAAAACAGCTTTCCGCGGTGGACGATTACGCGACCATCATCTCTGGGGTTCTTGGAGAGATGCTGGATCAGGTCGGCCACCTGGAAGTGGACGATGAGGGGATTGCGGTGCGAGGATTGCTGGTCCGGCATCTGGTACTGCCGGGCTGTTTGGATAACAGTCGAAGATGTCTCCACTTGTTGGCGGATTTGTCTCGAGATACTTTTGTCAGTATCATGTCCCAATACTCTCCTCAATACAAGGCCTGTGCTTATCCCGGCATAGACCGGACTCTGACAGAAGCCGAGTATGACGAGATCATAGAGTATGCCCTTGATCTTGGTCTTGAGAACGCATTTGTTCAGGGGCTTGAAAGCCAGGATCATTATCTGCCTGATTTTGCACGGCAGGGCCCTTTCGACCTGGCCTGATCCATTCCTCTCTCTTTGAGCGGAAGGACAGCGAAGGGTGGGGCCAAGTGGTTTGGCGTCGTGTCTTTGATTGCTGGATGGGAGAATGCGAATCGGAGTCATCAGCGATCCCCATGGCTGCCTGGTGGGGCTGAAAGCTGCCCTTGCCTGGTTGGAAAAAGAGGGCCTGGATCTGGTTGTCTGTGCTGGAGATGTGGTAAACTTTGGCCCCCAGCCCAACGAATGTATTTCCTTACTCGCTGAGCGGAATATTGCGAGCGTGCAGGGAAACTGTGACCGCGACATTCTCTTGCCTGCTCCAGCCGGCCAGCAGACCGATGAGCGTACGGCCCAGATCACCGCGATAGACGACTGGTGTAGAGAAAGACTCACCTCAGCCAGTCGGCGGTGGCTGGCGTCACTCCCACCACGGCTTACACCAGTCCCTGGGGTGCTTATCGTGCATGGAGGAGTGGCAGACCCCGAAGAGATAGTGGATGCGGATGCCAGGCCGTCTTTTCCGCCAGGGGTATCGGTAGTGGCGGCTGGACATTTGCACGCGCCGTTCGTTACCTGCACCGGGCAGGGAGTGTGGGTCAATGCAGGCAGTGTAGGTCGTCCGTGCGATGGTGATCCGCAGGCCGCCCTCGCGGTCTTGGAGCAGCGATCAGAGGGATGGAGGGCATCAATTCACCGTATCCCCTTCGATCTTGAATTAGCCGCGCAGATGATCCGCAAGGCGATTATGCCCTATGTCGAACGCTTGGTGGAAACCCAAAGGAAAGCCTGTTGGTGGTGATGCGACAAGCGGTCTGGTTACCCTGACGGAACGAGGCCAAGCCAGTGAGCGGGATGAGGAAGGATACGTGTAGGGGACTCGCTCTAGAAGGGCGAATGACACACGATGAGGAGATGATTATGAAAGAACGCGAGCTAGTAGAACGATCACCGTTGTTGGATGGGCAGGGCCAGCTCGTTCAGGTCGGCTGGGCGCGCCAGCCGTTCCTGGACTGCAATCTGGAGGAGGCGCGCTTTTACGCCCTGCGCCCCTTCCAGCGTTTCCGGATCAAGCGCTGGGACTATTACGGGGTGACCACGCCAACGCACTACTATTCCTTCACCCTGGCCGATCTGGGGTATGCGGGGCAGGTTTTCGCCTACGTGGTCAACTTTCAGGATGGCGACTATCACGAAGAGACGCTGACAATTCCCCTGGGCCGGGGCATTCTCCTGCCCCGGAACAGCACGGAAGGGGCCAGTATGTATGAGGGTGATAAGGCGCGCCTCACCTTTCAGGCTCAACCAGAGGCGCGGCGTATCACTGTCGCGTGGCCCGGTTTTGGAGGACAGGGACTGTCGGCCGAGATTTGCCTGGACCTGCCCGTTGACCACGAGTCAATGGCTATCGTGATTCCCATCGGTTTCAAGCGGTTCTATTACAATCGCAAGGTCAACTGCATGCCAGCCAGTGGCTGGATCCAGATCGGTGCCGAGCGGGTTTCCCTGGATCCTGATCGCAGCCTGGGGAACCTGGACTGGGGGCGCGGGGTGTGGGAATACCGTTCCTTCTGGGTCTGGGCCAGTGCATCGGGATTCCTGGAGGACGGCCGCCGCGTGGGGTTGAACATGGGCTTTGGCTTTGGCGATACGGCGGCGGCGACGGAGAACGGTCTGATCCTGGAAGGACGTGTGCACAAATTGGGGCAGGTTGATTTCACGTATGATTCGAGCGACTTTATGCAGCCCTGGCGGATGGTCTCTGCCGATGGTCGCGTTGATCTGAACTTTGCCGTTTCTGGATCGCACCGCGGCGACGAACCTGCTGGTCATCACCAGCGAGGTTCATCAGATGTTTGGCCGTTACTATGGCATCGTTCATACGGACGATGGTGAGGTGATTCGACTGGACGGGCTGATCGGCTTTGCCGAAGAACATCACGCGCAGTGGTAGAGGAGCAGAGCTGCCCCTCACTTTTCTCTCTCACCCTCAACGATCTCGCCCAACTGATGAAACGCCGTCCGCAGGTCGGGATACAACCGCCGATAGACGCCGTACAGCTCGGTGTACCGTCGGTGCCGATCGAGGTGCGGCTGCAACACTGCCTCAATCCGCACCATCCGGTTGGCTCCTGTCGTGATGTCCGGCAGCAGGCCTGCTCCGACCCCCGCCAGCACCGCCGCTCCCAGGAGAGCCGCCTCGGTCACGCGCGGCACTTCTACCGGGAAACCGGTCACGTCTGCCTTGATCCGATTCCAGGCCATGCTGCGTGCCTGTCCCCCGCACACGCGCAGTTGGCTGACCTGCGCGCCGACTTCTGAGAGGACCTCTGCCAGGTGGCGCATGGCAAAGGCCACCCCCTCCAGGACGGCGCGGGCCAGGTGAGCGCGGGTGTGCCGCAGGGTGAGACCGAAAAAGACCCCCCGGGCCCGGGGGTCCCAGATCGGCGCCCGCTCGCCCGCCAGGTAGGGCAAAAAGACGAGCCCGTCTGCCCCCAGGGGCGTGCTCATCGCCTCCGCCATCAGCTCGTCCAGGCCGATGTCCGGTCGAGCGATCTGATCACGGCACCAGGTCAGGGCCTTGCCCAGCGTCGCCATCGCCCCACCGACGATGTACTGACCGGGATGAATCCAACCCTCGCAAAAGATGCCCGTCTCATCAATCGGCCCGTTCCAGCACAGAGCCAGCCCTCCCGACGTGCCGTTGACGTCGGCCGCCCGCCCCACGTCTACCAACCCGGCCCCGATAAAAGTCGCCAGGCCGTCGTGCGTCCCTGCCACCACCGGCAGGCCCTCCGGCAGACCTGTCTGCTGGCCGGCCTCCGCGGTCAGCCCGCCGATGGCTCGCCCCCCCTCCACGGACGGAGCGAACAGGGCGGCGTCCAACCCGGCCGCCGCCAGCCCCTCTGGCGGAAAGGGGTGGAAAGAGGCGAGCACAGACGTGACGGCCCGCCCGCACAGACGATAAGCAACGAAATCCCAGGCCGTCAGCAGTCGCCATGCCTGGCGATACCTATCGGTGCGCTGGCGTTTCAACCACATCGCGTAAGGCAGATGAGCGAACGGTGAGACCGGTTTCCCCAGTCGGACCGAAAGGTCGTCCCGCTCCTCACAGGGGCGGGTGTCCATCCACAGAACGGCGTTGTGAAGCGGACGGCCATGCTCGTCCACCATCACCAGGCTGGGACCCTGCCCTTGCACGCACACGGCCGCCAGGCCTGGGGATGGCGCGTCTCGCGCAACCTCCCGCACCGTCTCGCAGACCGCCGTCCACCAGGTCTCGGGATTCTGTTCCGCGCATCCGGGCTGCTCGTGAGTGATGATCCCGTATTCCCGCCGCGCCAGGCGCAGCAGATTCCCCTCCAAGTCGAACAACCCGGCTTTGGTCTCGCTGGTTCCCAGGTCCACCCCGATCAACAGGCTCAATTCATTCCTCCCCTGGCGGGTTATCAATCCACCCAACCCAGATGGCTAGTCCCGCAGCAGCGACGGGTCGAGCGCGCAGACCGGCTCCCCGTCCTGCACGATGCTGACCACCCCACTGCTCACACTTGTCACCCAGGCGCGCTCCCTGAGCGAGTCGAACGCGATCCCATCCAGCGGATAACTGGCGAGATCCAGGGGTGCCAGCGTCCCCCACGTTGGCCAGCCGTTGGGGATCAACAACAGGCGGTCGCGCTCCCCATCGTGGCTGGAGGTGAGCACCAGCAGGTGCCCCTCTGTCCTCACCGTGGGATTGACGGCTATCGTGCGCAGCCACATCGGCCCCCCGTCGTCGCGCCGCAGGTCCAGATATCCTACCTGCTCCTCCGTCGCTCCGTCCACAGCGACGATTCGCCCCTGGGCGATGGCGGTCACGTAAACCAAATCGCGAGTCCCGTCCAGGGCCACGCCATAGGCATCGAGCAGCGTGGTCGGAATGCGATGCGCGGCGTGGGTCGCGCCGTCAATCACGAACAACCCCTGATTGGGCGCGTGGGCCGCCACGTAAATCCGATTGGTGGATGGATTGACGGCCAGGTGGGCCGGCTCCGTAAAGCCGGGCAGATCGCCCAGGTAGGTCATTGTTCCGGCGTCGTACACCCCCACCGTCCCACCGTTATAGTTGGCGACGTAGACTCTTCCATTGGTGGGGTTATAAGCCACGCCGAGGGGACTCACGCCGGTCGGCAGGTCCGCCAGCGGTATGTAGGTTGCGCCATCCAACACCAGGACCCCATCGGGAGACCTGTGAGTGACCCAAAGCCGGTTCCGGTCGGGATCGTAGGTCGCCCCCTGGCCCAGCTTGGGCGCCCCCGTGGTCTCGAGAGTACGCATACTGTCCATAGCCAACACACTGATCCCCTCGGCGTGGGCAATGAACGCCCGCCGGCCGCTCTCGTCGAGGGCCACCGCACGTGGGGTAGGCCCGGTCGCTATCTCCCTGATCAACCGGGGGGCGCAGGGGATCGGTGGAATAAAGTTGCGCATCACGAGGGGGAGATAGAAAAGGCAAGAGACGGAAACGGATGTGGTGCTGCTATAGACGGAGGCCGCATCCTCCCAAACCCGGACCTGCACCACGTTCGTCAGTCCACCGGCGTAATCCCTCTCGACAGTGACCACGACCGGCTGCTGCCAGACCCCGCCGGGGGCCGTGATCGTCGGCGTCCAGGTGATGATGCCCCCGGGCCGCATAGCCGTGCCTCCGTCCGTCTCGCCGCGCGTGATGTGGAGCGGGAGCAGATCGGTGATGACGCTGTGCAGATCGAGGTTGCCGGTGTTGGTGATGGCGATCGTGAACGTCACCTGACCGCCGCTTCGCGCTTGCTCTGGCCAGACCCGCTGACCGATCTCCAACGCCGGCAGCAACGAGACGGCCTGCGTATCGCTTCCTGCCGCTCCCTCGCGGGATATGACCTCCACCGTGTTGGTCAGCGGCCCGACATATCCCACTTCGGCCCCGACAACGACCGGCTGCACCCAGACGCCGCCAGGCGCGGTGATGACCGGCCGCCAGGCCACCATCCCTCCAGGCAGCACCACTGTCCCTGCGCTCACCTGGTCCGGCCGAATGGGAGCCGGCAGCACGGCGGTGATGACCGTGTGCAGGTCCACGGCCCCGACGTTGGTGACGCGCACGGTATACGTGATGCGCACGCCGTCCGCCAGCGCCCGGAAGCGCGCCGGTTGAGCGATCGTCAAATCAATGCGCAGCTCGTCCGCGCCGATGTCAGGGCCGTGCCCCATCGGGCGCGCATCGCCGTCTATGTCGGTGTCCACCCCCGCGTTCACCCCCGCGTCTCGCGCTGCCGTGTCCGGGCCGAGATGATAATCCCCTGCATCGGCGGCCACGAACGCTGGATTTCCCCAAATGTTCCGCGTGCCGGTGACGACCATCCCGCCCCCCATCCAGTCGGTCCCGTTGCGCCAACCATCACTCCCCCACAGGGTGGCCTCCAGGGTGGCGGTGCTGCCCGTCGTCACGGCGATCCCCGCCGTGTGGCTGACCAGGATCGTATTGGTCAGGGTCGCTGTGGCATAGTCTGGTCCGCTGTCAGCGTGGGTCACGTGTACCCCGGCCCCGCCCTCGTTCCGGGCGAGGGTGGTGTGCAGCAGACGGGGTGCTCCTCCCTGCACATAGACCCCGCTGCCCTGATCGCTGGCCCGGTTGCCGACCAACAGATTGTTCACCAACGTGGCATCGCTGGACGCGAGATACACGCCCCCGCCCTGCTCGGCCGCGTTGCCAGACAGCGTGTTCCCCCACAGCAGGGGCGCCGCCTGGGCGACGTATATCCCCCCGCCGGCATCCTCCCCGGCCCGGCCGCCGCCTAGCCCCGCCGCGTCACCGCCCACGATGTGCAGGCCCTCAACCGTCGGGGTGACGGCACCGACGATCCGGATGCCCCGGCCCCGCCCGTGGGCATCCACCATGGTGGGATGGGCCGCCGGATCGGCCGTCGTCCAGTTGGTAACCGTATATCCGCCCTGCACCGTCAATGACTTGGCGAGGTAGATCACCTGAGCCGTCCCGCCCCGGCGATTCAGGGCGGTACAGTATCCCGCCACCTTGACCACGTCGTCGGGGTCGGTGCTGGCATCCACCGCCTCCTGGATCGTATGGTACGTCACGAGGCCGTCGTTGAGCCGGACCCAACAGGTGTGCTCCACGTGGACCAGGGCTGCGGCAACCACATCGTCGCCGATGCGCGCCTGCACCACCGCCCGCCCGGGAACCGGGCCGGTGTGGAGCGTCGCCGTGATTTGCCCATTCCTGGTTCGAGCCGTGTCGGCGCTCAGATTCCCCAGCGTGGCGCTGAGCCACACCTGCGTGCCATCTACGACGGGGACGAATCCCTCCCCCGTCACCGTAGCTGTCAGCATCACCCGGCTGTTGATCGGCGCCTGGGAAGCGGAGAGTTGCCACAGGATATGTCGCGGTGTGCCGCTGGGCGAGGTCGTGTACAGGCCGCCGCCCACCTCATTTCCGGCGATCTGCTCACTCACGCCCACGGCCAGGGTAGAGGCCCACGGCACGCTGAAGGCCAGGGTGGCCGTCGGGCGCTCCTGGGCCAGGAGCGGAAGCCCGTACACCGCTGCATCGGCTGGGTGGGTGATGGTGATGATCCCAGAGACTGGGTCCACGACCGCTCCCCGCACCGTCCCGCCAGCCTGCGAGGCCAGCCAACGCTCAAAGAGGGCGGTCGGCAGGCGGACCGTGAGCTGCCCCTGGGGGGGAAACTGGCCGGAAAATCGGACGTCCACCGCTTGCTGCTGGGCGAAGGGATTGGCGAGATAAAGCTGCACCGTCTGCGGAAACAGCACCATTTGCCCATCGGCCCCGGTATCCAGGATGTGGACATTCTTCCAGGCGGCGTTGTCGTCCCAGCGGGGATGATCTCGACGGCGGATCGGGTCCTGGTCGGAAGTGAGGTGGACGAGCAGACTGGCGTGCTCCACTGCCAGTGGGACGCTCCACGGGATGCGCGCGATGGTCGTCGCGCCGGCATCCATGTTGGGGATGACGGCGGGCGTCGCGTTGATGGCCTGCCAGCCAGCGGGCCAGGTGAACCCCAGGGCGGGATCGGACCAGTACGCAGAGAGCTGCACGTCGGTCAGGGGTTGGGAGCCGACGTTCTGCACCCGGACGTGGACGTAATTCGTCTCGCCGGGGGCGGGGTTCTGGTGCCAGATGATGTCGTCCGGCTGGTGGCGCAGCCAGATGTCGGGACTCTGCCAACCCGGATCGGACGAGGGCACAGCCCCGGCATCCCCCAGCGTATCCCGGATCAGCGCGTCGTGCGGTTCTGGCTGTCGGATCCAGATGGGGCTGGTGTAGGCCGCGTCACCGTCATCCTGCGTGGCCTTGACGTACCACCAACTGCCCGGCGCCGCCTCGGGCAGCGCCACGCGCCAGACAAAGGCCCAATCGGCGACGGCGGTGCTGGCGAAGGGCACGCCGTTTCGATACAGCGTCAGGGCCGCGATGTCGTCGTCCGGGCTGGCATCGAAGGCATACACCTCCCAGTACACCGGACCGGGGGGGATGACGGACCCCATCCAATACCCATTCGCTCGCGCCGCCAGGACGAGATTTTCGTCCTCGGTGGAGAACGTGCGACGCGCCCGCAGGCTCTCGATCACGTGATGGTAGGTCAGGCCGGAGGCGATGATGCCGGTGCGACCGCGCCGCTCTCCCCAATTGGCGTCGTGCGTATCGCTGTTGCTGACCGCCCCAACGTGCCAGCCGGCTGACAGCACATCGTGGTATTTACCCAGGCAGGAGATGATGCCATTGTGCGTTTCGATGAGGTGGATGTGCTGATCGGCCAGGGGATCGTACCGCCAGTCGTCGAACAGAACGCCCGGAGGATAAAAGGGATGGTTGAATTGGGCCACGCTGTTGACCTGGGCCGGGTCCGACAGCCAGGCGTAGAACTTGGTCGGCGTGTTGAAGCGTGAATCGTTGGACCGAACCAGCGTGGACGTGTTGAACACATTGGCGTGGCCGTACTGGCTGGTCCACTCAAAGCCTCGCAGCGCCACAAACTCGCTCTCGACGGTAGCCGCCAGTGCCTGCTCCAGCGTTGCGTTCCACTCGCCGGTGCTCAACAACTCGGCGTGATCGGTGACAGCAAAAAAGTGGAGGCCGTTGGCTCTCGCCATCTGGTAGGCGATCTGGGGGGTTCCCTGACCATCCGAGTAGCCGGTGTGGCTGTGCAGGTCGCCGGAATACACGCACATCTGGTCAGGGAGGGGATAGTCGCAGGGTCCGGGCGCTCTCACCTGCCCCACCGTGTCTGGCGTGCCTATCTGCTCTCCGTCGTTCCTGTCCTCAGCGCCGCTGGTGAACTGCCCGACGTCCCGGATGGAAGAGCCGGGCGTGATCGGTGCCGTCATCGTCATCGGCCAAGATGATGGCAGTGCCGGCGTGGGTTCGACGGCAGCAGCAGGAGCGGAGGGGAACTCGACCATCATGGCGCTCGTTCCACCTGCTCCGAGCAGCGCCAGTCCCACGCAGAACGCCAACAGAGCGAACCTTTTACCTTTCATCCGCCGCTCCTACCTTGACAATGGCACATTCTA
>Ga0209614_1000339_pt1 | contig 42696 bp, 34 predicted proteins | sample BlaSprsedimmetaG_FD_185484 | JGI IMG/M metagenome (GOLD analysis project Ga0209614, IMG submission 185484) | Hot spring sediment bacterial and archeal communities from California, USA to study Microbial Dark Matter (Phase II) - Blank Spring... ...
AATCTGCACGAATTTCCACGAATAAAAAATTAGTGTAGATTCGTGCAGATTCGTGGTTGATTCTTAAAGGAGCAACGAACTATGACCACGCCTTTCACCGTTAAAATCGGCTTTGTGCCCTCGTTTCGTTTCCGCTTCACGCCCTGGTGCGAGAAGATGCGCGATGACAGCCTGGCAGCGTTCGCGCGCGTCGAAGGCATGGAGGTCGTCGTCCCGCAGCCTTCCCCCGATGGAAAGACGTTGGACGCCGAAAAGGGGCTGACGCCGCACGGCACCGTGAACACGCTGGACGAAGCCGAAATCGTGGCCGAATACTTCCGCCGCCAGCACGTGGACGGCCTCATCCTCTGCCCGCTGGATTTCGGCGACGAGCGTTCGGCGGTCAAAGTAGCCGAACTACTCGGCGTGCCGGTGCTGCTCTACGCGACCAAGGAACCGCCCGCGCCAGACGACGCCGGCCTGTCGCGCGTCTCCGATTCCTACTGCGGCAATCTCTCGATGGCCTCCGGGCTGTACCGGCGCAAGATCGCCTTCCGCTACGCCGGCCTCTTCTTCCCCGACGAGCCGGAACTGCTGGACGAGGTGCAGGATTTCGTGCGCGCCGTCGCCGCGATCAAGGGATTGAAAAACGCGCGGCTTGGTCACGTGGGCGTGCGCCCGCCGAGCTTCGAGACCGTCGGCTACGACGAAACCGCACTCATCCGCAAGTTCGGGCAGAACGTCATCTACAGCAACCTCGCGGACATCACCGACGCCGCGCACCGCTACGCCGATGACGACGCCCGCGTGCAGGCCGTCGTCGCCGAAATTCACGGGGACTACGCCGCAGTCACCGTCGCCGACGACTACCTCATCAATGCCGCCAAGCTCGAGCTGGCGCTGCGCGATTTCTGGCAGAGATCGCGGCTGTCGGCGATGGCCGTGCAGTGCTGGCCCTCGGTGCAACGGCTGATGGGTATCTCCGTGTGCGCCGTCTACGGGCGATTGACCGGGCAAGGGATGCTCACCGCCTGCGAAACCGACGTGCTCGGCGCGCTGGCGATGCTGGTGCAGCAGCGCGTCGCGCTCGGCGAGACGGCGCCGCACTTCATCGACTGGACGATCCGCCACCGCGAGAACCCGAACTGGCTCCTGGCGTGGCACTGTGGTAACGCCCCCGCCTGCCTCGCCAGCGATCCGCAGCAGACGGCGCTCCGCTCACGCCGTGATATGAAAGGAGAACTGCCCGTGGATAGTTGCGATCCGATGGCAGGCTTAAATCAATTCCAGGTGAAACCCGGCGTCGTCACCTTCTGTCGCCTGGCCGAGTACGACGACGAGTGGAAGATGCTCATCACCACCGGGACCATCGTCCCCACCGAGGAAACGCTCGCGGGCACGTGGGCCTGGGTGGAAGTGGCGGATCACGACAAGCTGTACCGCACCCTCGTTGAAGAAGGCTTCGTCCACCACGCCAGCATGATTCACGATGATTATACGAAAGTGTTGCTTGAAGTCTGCAAGTTTATGGATATTGAGGCGGTTCTGGTCTAAGGTTAAGGGTTGAGGGTTGAAAGTTGAAAGTTAAAGGTTGAAAGTCTAAAACAGATTTCTTGACTTGCAACTTGGAACTTTCAACTTTCAACTATTTCCATAAAGGAGAATACGATGGCTTTCACGATTGGACGCGGGACGAATATTTCGCATTGGCTCAGCCAGAGCAAGCAGCGGGGTGAGGCGCGCCGGGCGTACTTCACCCAGGCGGACGTGCAACGACTCGCGGCGATGGGCCTCGATCACCTGCGCATCCCCATCGACGAGGAGCAGATGTGGGATGAAGCAGGGCACAAGGATGCGGAGGCATTCGCGTTGCTCGATGCGGCGCTGGATTGGTGCGCCGAAGCTGGACTACGCGCCATCGTCGATCTGCACATCCTGCGCACACACTACTTCCTCGACGAGAACGACCCGCCGCTCTTCGCCGATCCTGCGGAAGCCGCGCGCTTCGCGTGGTTGTGGCGGCAGCTCTCCGAGCATCTGGAACACCGGCCTACGGATCTGGTCGCCTACGAATTGCTCAACGAAGCCGTCGCCCGCAACCCGGAGGACTGGAATCGCGTGGCGTTGGCAGCCTACGACGCCATCCGTGCGACTGAGCCGGACCGCACCATTGTCCTCGGCTCCAACTGGTTCAACCAGCACCACACCTTCCTCAAACTCGCCGTGCCGCCGGACGATCCGAATATGATCTTGACCTTCCACTACTACTTCCCGATGTTCATCACGCACTACACGGCCCCCTGGTGGGCTATCGGCGGGACGTACAACGGCCCCATCCACTACCCCGGCAAGCCCATCGCCGAGAAAGACCTGGCGGGCTTGAGCGCAGACCTGCTCGAGCACATGGACGAGTGGAACCAGCCCTTCGACCGCAACACCATCGTCGCCGACCTGGCGCAGCCGTTCGCCGTGCGCGAGCGCACCGGTCTGCCGCTCTACTGCGGCGAGTTCGGCTGCTTCGACCGCACACCCGATCCGCTGCGCGTCGCGTGGTTCGAGGACATCCTGTCTGTCTTCGACGAGTACGACATTGCCTGGGCCAACTGGGACTACAGGGGCGCGTTCGGCGTCGTGGATCACGCCGGGAACCCAACGGCCATCGCGCCGGTTTTGTTTCCACCCCAAACTTGACGGATCTCGGAAGACCTGTCAGATTTGATCATCCGTTTCATCCGTTCAATCCGTTGACCATTTTGGGAGGCTAAGATGAGAACGTTTGCGCGCCCGAATGTCGTCATCAGCAAGTGCATGGGCTTCGCCGCGTGCCGCTACAACGGCGCGACGATCCCCGATGCCTTTGTGCAGCAACTAGAACCCTACGTCACCTACTTGCCGGTCTGCGCGGAGGTGGAAATCGGGCTGGGCGTGCCGCGCGATCCGGTGCGAATCGTGCTCGTGAACGACGAACCGCGTCTGCTGCAACCGGCCACCGGCGCGGACGTAACGGAGAAGATGCAAGCTTTTTCGGCAGCGCATCTCGACTCACTCACAGACATCGATGGCTTCATCCTCAAAGGGCGCTCGCCCTCGTGCGGCATCAAGGACGTGAAGGTCTACCGGGGCGTCGAGAAAGGCGCAGCCGTAGCCAAGAAAGGCCACGGTTTCTTCGCCCAGGCCGTGCTGGAACGGTACGGGCATCTGCCGGTCGAAGAAGAGGGACGGCTGACGAACTTCACGATCCGCGAGCACTTTCTCACGGCGCTGTTCGCGTTGGCGGATTTCCGCGCCGTCACAGCTTCAGGCGCAATGCGCGAGTTGGTGCGCTTCCACACCGAGAACAAACTGCTGCTCATGGCCTACAGCGAAAGCCAGTACCGGCTGATGGGGCCAATCGTCGCCAACCACGCAAAAAAGCCCGCCGCCGAGGTCGTCGCCGCCTACGAGACGCACCTGTGGAAGGCGCTCGCCCGGCCCGCGCGGCGCACAGCCGGCATCAACGTCCTGATGCATGCGCTCGGTTACTTCTCCGAGAAACTCACCTCCGACGAGAAAGCCTACTTCCTGGACACGCTGGAAAAGTATCGCGCCGAGAAAGTGCCGTTGAGCGTGCCCGTCAGCCTGCACGGCGCGTGGATCGCGCGCTTCAAAGAACCATACCTGGCCCGGCAGACATTCTTCGCACCGTATCCGGAAGCGTTGGTCGTCATCAGTGACTCTGGCAAAGGCCGCGACTTGGGATAACAAGAAATGCCTTTACCACGAATCTTGTGCTGGTCGACAAGATATTGTACACTCGGTCAAATCAGTTTTCATCGCTGAGCACGCTGAGGACGCAGAGAAATAGCATAAAATCTCAGCGAACTCAGCGCACTCGGCGGTAAAAATCTGCTGCTTTTGTGTTTAGTATCATCCCGACTAATACACTTTACCACGAATCTACACGCATTTTCACGAATAGAAATCAAAAGTATCTTCTCAAAATCTTGGGGGTGGGGGTTTGGGGACGGGCTGCGCCCGCCCCCAAACCCCCATTTCTCCCTCTTTTTATTGAGATGATACAATCAAAATTAGTGTGAATTCGTGAAGATTCGTGGCAAAAGGTCTGAAGGAGGTAAGAGATGCAACCTTTTTCCTGGGACTTCCCCTATCGTGCGCAGCGGATGCCCGTTCTGGCGCGGGACGTTGTGGCAACGTCGCAGCCGCTGGCGGCGCAGGCCGGATTGGATGCACTACGACGCGGCGGCAACGCCGTGGACGCGGCGCTGGCAACCGCCATCGCGCTCACCGTCGTCGAACCGACGAGCAACGGCATCGGCAGTGACGCCTTCGCCATCGTGTGGAACGGCGCACAACTTTACGGCCTCAACGCCTCCGGGCGCGCGCCACAGCGCCTCTCGCCGGAACGGTTCGCCGGGCTGGAGCGGATGCCGACGCTTGGATGGGATCCGGTGACGGTTCCCGGCGCAGTTAGCGCCTGGGTAGCACTTTCCGCACGCTTCGGCAAACTGCCCTTCACCGATCTGTTCGACGCAGCAATTCATTACGCACGCGACGGCTTCCTCGTTTCTCCGATCACGGCCATGGCGTGGGCCAGAGCGCCGGAACGCTACGCGGCATACCCAACGTTTGCGGCGACCTTCGCGCCGGATGGACGCGCCCCCTACCCTGGTGAGCTGTTCCGCTGCCCGGATCAGGCCCGCACGCTGGAGCTCATCGCCGCGACGAAGGGCGAGGCATTCTATCGCGGCGCGCTGGCGGAGCGCATCGTCGCGCACGCCAAAGCCACCGGTGGGCTGATGACGATGGATGACCTGGCGACGCACGCGCCGGAATGGGTCACACCGATGGCGCAAGCATACCACGGCTATTGCCTGCACGAAACCCCGCCGAACGGGCAAGGTCTCGCGGCGCTCATCGCATTGGGCATTCTGCAACACCTGGACCTGGCACAGTACCCCGTCGATTCCGCCGACAGCATCCATCTGCAGGTCGAAGCGATGAAGCTGGCGTTTGCGGAGGCGCACCGCCACATCGCCGATCCTGCGTGGATGGACGTCCCGCCGGAAGCGCTGCTCGACGCGGATTTCCTGGCGGAACGCGCGCGGCAAATCAGGATGGACGCGGCGCAGTTCCCTACGGCGGCGCTACCTACCGACCACGGCACGGTCTACCTCACCGCCGCCGACGCCAAAGGGATGATGGTCTCGTACATCCAATCGAATTACATGGGCTTCGGCTCCGGCATCGTGATACCGGGCACCGGGATCAGCCTGCAAAATCGCGGCGCCGGCTTCCGGCTGAAGGCCGGGCATCCCAACCGCGTCGCGGGCGGCAAGCGACCCTACCACACGATCATCCCCGGCTTCGTCACGCGGGAAGGACAGCCCGTGATGAGTTTCGGCGTGATGGGCGGGCACATGCAGCCGCAGGGCCACGTGCAGATGATGGTGCGACTGTTCGATTACGGGCAGAATCCGCAAACGGCATCCGATGCGCCGCGCTGGTACGTGGAGGAAAACCTCACCGCTCTTTCACTGGAGCCGGGCTTGGCGCCTGGGGTTGTCGCAGAATTGCGCCGGAGAGGGCACAACGTCACGGCGGATGTGCCGCCAGGCCGTTTCGGCGGCGCGCAGTTGATCTACCGGATGGACAACGGGTACTGCGCGGGGACGGATTGGCGTAAGGATGGGCAGGCGGTTGGATACTGATACGCTATGAACACGAAATCTCGGAAATTATCCGGTTTCTACCTTGTCTTATTGCTGATGGGTGTGATGTGTGCAGCCTGTTCAGCGCAATCGCCGACAGACGCGCCCGTGGCGGTTGAAGGCACGCCAACGCTGTGCCCGCTGCCCACCGTCATCCGACCGACGCCGCCTGCTGTGATCCCCAGATACAACCAGTTGGACGAAACGACCAATCTGCACGTCACCGGCACAATGCAGGAGATCGACCTGGCAGCGTACCGGTTGGTCGTGACCGGCACGGTTGCACATCCCCTCAGCCTGACCTACGATGAACTGCGCTGCATGCCCAAGCGTGAAGTGCGCACACTCCTCGTCTGCCCCGGTTTTTTTCAGGATGAGGCAACGTGGGCGGGTGTTCCGTTGGATTACATCCTGGACATGGCTGGCGTCCTACCCGAAGCCACGACGCTCGTGTTGCGTGGCGCTGATGGGTACACAGCGCGCCTTGAACTGGACGTAATCCGTGACGGGAACCGCCACATCCTGGCCTACGAATGGGAAGGCGAACCCCTACCGGCCCTACACGGATTTCCGCTACGTGGCGTTTTCCCGGAACAGCAAGGCAACAAATGGGTCAAATGGTTGCTCAAAATTGAAATCCGTTGAGAAAAAACGCGAAAATTGCCTATTGACAAACCTAATTTTTCGGGCTACAATTGAATTGTTCACTGAAAATTCAATTTCGGCACTGAAAAAGCTGAGGGTATGGCAAATTCCGTCACCCTACAAAAAAAAACCGCCAGGCGCACCTTTGACGGTCATCACCACAAACACACTCGGCGCCGTTGTGAGGTTAATCCCCTCTGACACTCTCTACGCTATCGGCTCCGATAACATCGATGTGGCAAAAGAAGTAACTCCTGCGTTGATCGCGATTCACGTTCACACAACACGAGATTCACACTAGTAAGGAGGACTATCATAAAAACGAAACCCTCTGCCAAGTCAATTCCAGAGAAGAAATCAAGGTGGAATAGGGACAAAATCTACACTAACCTCTCTTATCTGGCTATGGTTTTGCCGGGCGCGATATGGCTGCTTCTATTCTCGTATCTTCCAATGCCCGGTATCGTTATGGCGTTCAAAACCTATAGACTGGTAAGGCCTCCCGAAGATGCTTTGATTCAGAACAAGTTTATCTACAGTTTAATCAAAAGTCCCTGGGTTGGGCTGGAAAACTTCAGATACCTGACTCTTCCCACGAATGTCGACGCCACGCTGACGTATATCCGCAATACGGTTCTATACAACTTGCTCTTTATGGTTGTGGGTTTAGTGCTTTCGGTCGCTCTAGCAGTTGTGATTTTCGAGTTGACAAACCGGTTTTTGGCAAAGCTCTATCACTCCATTTTCTTCCTCCCATTTTTTATCTCGTGGATTGTTGTTGCTTATGTTGTTTATGCTTTGGGGAGCTCCCAAGGGATTGTCAACAGCATCATCACCCCGATGGGATTTGCCCCTATAGAGGTGTATAAGGAAAAGTTAGCTTGGCCATTTATCTTTCTGATCGCTAATATATGGAAATATACAGGCAACGGCTCCATTATCTACCTGGCCACGATCACCGGTATTGACCGTGAGCTTTACGAAGCTGCAGCAATCGATGGGGCCGGAAAATGGAAACAATTCACGAACATTACCCTGCCTCACCTGATCCCCGTCATCGTGCTGCTGCAAATTCTGGCAGTAGGTCGCATCTTTGGTTCCGATTTTGACATGTTCTACACTCTCCCGAATGGCGCTGCACTCGTCAGAGATGTCACGCAAACATTAGATGTGTTTGTGTACGGTATGTTAAGAAGCAATCTGCCACTTGGCTACCCTGCAGCGGCCGCATTCTTGCAATCGATCGTCGGGTTCATTCTTATTCTGATTACCAATGCCATCGTGCGTAAGACCAAGCCAGAAATGGCATTGTTCTAAAGGATTGTTCTGAAATGGATATACCGATCAAACCTAAAGCAAACTCAATAGACAAATTTTTCTCGCCGAAGCAAAAGCGACAGCGGGATATGCTTGCTCTTTCGCCGGTGACAAATGCAGTGCTGACCATACTATTGGCAATAGGCTGCATTTTGACGTTGATCCCTATCTACGTCATTGTCATCGCTTCGCTTACATCGGAAGCCTCGCTTCTCACACATGGCTACCGATTATGGCCAAAAGAGTTTTCGACCATGGCCTATACATTCCTTTTCAGCCAGGGTTCCATCGTCATTACGGCTTACAAAAACACGATCATCTCCACAATCGCAGGTACTGTTCTCTCTGTCCTTATGGTCGGGTTATATGCCTACCCGCTTTCGCGACCCAATTTCAAGTTCAGGAGATTCTTTACCTTCTTCGCTTTCTTCACCATGTTGTTTGGCGGCGGGCTTGTCGCATACTATATGGTGACCCGGCAAATTCTGCAGATCCAAAACAGTCTATGGGCCTTATTCCTCCCCTCTGCTTTCAGCCCGTTTTGGGTGATCGTTATGCGCACGTTCTACCAGACGAATGTGCCCAATGAGGTTATCGAGTCAGCCCGCATCGATGGCGCCAGCGAATGGCGTACACTTTTCCAGATCGTTATGCCATTGGCCGTTCCCGGTTTGGCGACCGTTGCCCTGTTTAGCGCGATTGGCATTTGGAACAACTTCTTTAACTGTCTGCTGCTGGTAGACGAAGCAAAGTATTACAGCCTGCAATTTACTATTTACACGACGTTGAACAACATCCGGTTCTTGCTCGAAAATGCGGACAAGATGGCAGGTTTGGTCAATGTGTCCGAACTCCCCTCGCAGACTTTCCGCATGTCTATGGCGGTGGTCACTGTCGGCCCCATTATCTTTGCCTACCCGTTTTTCCAGCGTTACTTCATCCGCGGTTTGACCCTCGGTGCTGTTAAGGGATAGGATTTTAGCCTTAAACTCTATCCAAAAATCGTGTCTGCGAGCATTTATGGTGCGCCAACAGCGAATTTTCGGATAGGTTCATGGCGGTTTTTATAATTATTGAGAAAGGAGGTGCACAAATACGCGGAGTTTCCGGATAAAAAGACGATTAACAGCAGTTAAAATGATGGGCAGTCTGGTTTTCGAAAATCGACCCACCGTATTAGACATAAAATTAAGTAACTCAATGGAGGAGAGAGAGTCATGTATACAAAATTTTCGCGCCGTCAATTTTTGAAGTTTGCCGGCATCACCACGCTCGCTGGAGCCCTCGCAGCCTGCACTAAGCCTACAGCAGCGCCGACGACAGCGCCCGAAGCCCCGAAAGCGGCTGCGAGCGAACCTACCGCGGTACCTGAAGCTCCTAAAGAGACTGCCGTTCTCCACTACTACATCGTCGGTGCCGGGGATACCGATCAGCGCCCGCTGGTCGAAGCGGCAATCAACGAATATATCGAGCCGCTCATCGGCGCTAATGTGGTCTTCCACGTCATTGGCTGGGGTGACTGGGCATCCAAGGCCGTCACCGGCATCCAGGCCGGCGAGCCGATGGACATCTTCTTCACTGCCGACTGGTATTACTACATGCAGTTGGCATCCGAAGGATTGTTCACCCCATTGAATGACCCCGACGGGCCAGACGGAAACCTGCTCGAACAATATGGCCAGGGTATCCTGAGCAGCTTGAACCCCGCGTTCATCACCGGCACGCAGATTGACGGCATCAACTACGCGGTTCCCACCAACAAGGAATTGACCGTTCCTGAAGGCTTCCTCTACAACGTCGCGCTGGCCGAAGAAATCGGTTTCACCGAAGAAGAAGCTGCCAAAATCAAGAGCTACCGGGATATGGAGCCCTGGCTGGAGAAAGCCAAAGCAGCCCGCCCGGATGAATACCCTTACCTGACGGATGGTCGAGACGGTTTCTCGCCCTGGCCGCAGGACCTCGCCAGCGGCGTCAATGGGCAACTGATCAATATGAAACTGTCCCCCGATGCTAATGGCGTGTGGGACGAGACCATTCTCAGCATTATGGAACAGGACGTTACCAAAGAACGCCTGGAAATCCTGCACGAATGGTATACTAAGGGTTGGATTCACCCAGATGCCGGTCTGAACACCTTTGATACCAGCCAATACCTGAACGCGGGCCAGTTTTTCATCGAACCGATGCCCTTGAAGGGTAACAACATCAAGGCGCAGGAAATGATGAACGCTTCCGGTAATCCTGACCTACGGCTGAAAGAAATTTACGGCCAACCCAAGGTCAATATCACGACCCACGCCGGTGGTTCCATGCTCGCTATCCCCGCTATGTCTGAGCATCCGGTAACGGCTATGAAGTACATCAACCTCTTACACAGCGACCCCAAGCTGATTAACATGCAACTGTTCGGCGTCGAGGGCACGCACTGGGAGAAAGAGGCCGATGGCCGCGTGAATCTCATCGATAGCGCATGGTACGGCGCACATGCCGGCGCTTGGACGGTGGGCAACACCATGCTCCAGTTGGTGACCAATAAGGAAGATCCGGACAAGAACCGGTTGCTGATTGAGTACTCCAACGATGCGATCGATCATGTGGCTTTGGGCTTCCGCTTCCGCACCGATCCGATCGCTGCCGAACTGACCGCAGTGAATGCGGTCGCTGATGGCATGAACCGGGCGCTTCAAACTGGATACGTCGACCCCGCAGTTGAATTGCCCAAGTACGTTGAGGATTTGAAGGCCGCCGGTTTGGATACCATCAAAGCTGAGGTCGAGAAACAATACGCCGAGTGGAAGGCGAAGAAATAACACAGAGCCAATCTACTCGAGATAGATTCCCAACAAAGGCCCCGCACGTTTGTGCGGGGCCTGATATATCCCCAAGGCTAAAACTCTATCCGAAAATTGTGCTGGCGAGTATCTCTGATGCGTCAACGGCGAATTTTCGGATAGGTTCTAAATGCTCCCGGATCCAACCAACAACCCCGCAATTCCCTATTGACAAAGCCGATTTTTCAGGCTATACTTGAATTGTTCAGTGAAAATTCACCAAATTACCTGAAAAGTTGAGGGTATGGCAAATTCCGTCACGCTCCAAGATGTGGCAAAATTAGCCGGTGTATCCATAGGCACGGCTTCCCAGGCACTCAACAACCGTCCTAGCGTTGCACAAGATACGCGTTTGCGTGTCATAGATGCCGCGCGGACGCTTGGGTATCCCTTCAAAGAATCCGACAACGGCACTGGAGAAAATCCGATGTCGATCATCGGGCTACTTACCAAACACGACTATGGATTTCCCTTCGAGGTCAATGCCTTTTACTCCTACATTCAAGCCGGTGTCGAAAGCGAGTGTCGCCGCCATAACCTGAGCTTGATGTTTTCCAACATCGAGGTCGATCCCGCCAACCACCCAGTTGTCTGGCCATCGATGATTACCGAGCAACACATCGACGGATTGATTCTGGCAGGCACTTTCATTGAGAACACCATCGGACTGCTCGGACAGCGGATCGATATCCCAATTGTACTCGTCGATAGCTACGCCCCCAACCTATCCTTTGACAGCGTTGTGATCGAAAACATTACCGGGGCGATTACAGCGGTCAAACATCTCATCGCGCAAGGGCATACACACATCGGATTGATCGGCTGGGCCAAAAGCTCCCCACCAAGCATCAACGAGCGGTTCATCGGCTATAAACGCGCGCTCGAAGCCCACAACATCGTCAGCCACTACGTCGAAGAATCAGGTCTAAATCGCGAAGAGGGATACCGTGCTACGACCCAGCTTTTGCAGCGCGAACCCGAAATCACCGCCATCTTTGCCTGTAACGATCTGACTGCCATTGGCGCAATCCACGCGGCGCGGGATATAGGGTTGGCCGTTCCCGGTGATCTTTCTATCGTCGGTTTCGACAATATCAATATGGCGAAAGAAGTGACGCCTGCGTTGACCACAATCCACGTTTACAAGACATGGTTGGGCATCTTTGGTGTGCGACAGCTGATCGCCCGCGCGATGAATCCAGAGCAACCCAAAACCATCACAACGATCATGACCGATCTGGTTGTGCGTGAATCCACCGGCCATCCCAAAAAACAATCTACATAGTTGGGGCTGGGTCATAGTGTATTTCTGATCATGTTCGAATCAAAAAACTGACGACTTGAACAAAAAACCTATTGACACAGCGAAAAAGCTATGCTATAGTTAAGTAAGGTTCCGGTAACGATACCGGTATTGTTACCGGAAAACGACTCGCCGCATTCGAGCGATGATGGATTGTTTGAAAACTTTGACCCTTTCGGGACGTGGTCGAAGCTTGCGGTGTACCGGTTTCGACTGTATCACGCGTCCTCGAAGATTAAAGATGGTGGCTCATATAGGTTTATTTCATCAACTAAAAGGAGGGAACTATCGATTGAAAAATTAAATTTGCCAAGTATACTTTTTTCGTAGAAAGCTATTTCAAAAAATACACTAGGAGGAGTATGACATGCGTAAGTATGCTGCTTTTAACATCCTGATTCTGTTAGTCCTGTTGTTGAGCGCTTGCGGCACCCCGACTCCCACTCAGGCCCCCGCAACAGAAGCGCCCAAAGAGGAGGCCCCGGCCCCCACCGCGGTACCGGAGACGGAAGAGCCGAAGGCTGAAGAGCCAAAGGCTACTGAAGAACCGAAGGCTGAAGAACCGGCTGAACCGGCCTCGAAGTACACCGAGTCCCCGATGCTGGCTGCTAAGGTGGAAGCCGGCGAATTGCCGCCTGTAGATGAGCGCCTGCCGGCCAATCCGCGGATCATCGAACCCCTCGTTGAGCCGGGTCAACACGGCGGCGAGATGCGCTTTGGGTTCACCGGCACCAGTGCTACATGGGGCGGGTTTGTCTTTATGGCTGCCTGGGAGCACCTGACAAGCTGGAAGGCCGATTTCAGTGGCGTTGAGCCGAACCTGGTCGAGAGCATCGATGTCAGCGACGATGTGACCACCTACACCTTCCACATGCGCAAAGGCATGAAGTGGTCCGATGGTGTGGATTTCACCGCCGATGACATCGCGTTCTACATCGAAGACGTTCTGTTCGACCCCGATCTGACCCCCGGTGGGCCTAGCGCTGACTGGATTCCCACCGGCCAGGGCGAAGATATGAAATTCGAGAAGATTGACGATTACACCTTCAGATTGACCTTCCCGAAGCCCTACGGTACGTTCCTCTACGTCTTGGCGCAGTGGCAAGGCCGTTATTTCGCCCAGTTCCCCAAGCACTACCTGCAACAGTTCCACGCGAAGTACAACGAGAACGTGAATGACCTGGTAGAGGCGGATGGCACGGTAGGTGACTGGATCGCCTTGTTCAACAAGTACGGCGGCGCTGGCTGGGGCGACCCCGAAACGTTCTATCTCTACCCCGAAACCCCCTCACTCTACCCCTGGATCACCACGCAACCTATGGGCACAGGGACGCAGATCCAACTGGAACGCAACCCGTACTACTGGAAAGTCGATACAAACGGCAACCAACTACCCTACATTGACTCCATCCTGGGAATCTCTTACCAGGATGCGGAAAGCCGCACCTTCGCGATGCTCAATGGCGACCTCGATGCCTTGAAAGACCCGGGCAACGACAACCGCATTATCTACCACGATGCCATGGCCGAAGGCAAACCGATCAGCATCTATTACCCGAAGTCTGATGGCGCCAACACCAACACGGTCCACTTCAACCAGACGATTGCCGATGAATACAAGGCCGGTGTCTTTGCCGACATCAACTTCCGCATCGGTATGTCTCATGCCATCAACCGCGAGGAGATCATCGAGATCGTCCACAATGGGCAGGGTACTCCCGCGCAACAGGCCCCGAACAACGATGGCCCGCTGTACATCGAGGGCATGGACACCCAGTACATCGAGTACGATCCTGACCTGGCGACCGAATATCTCGACAAGGTCTTCACCAATGGCAAGGATGCCGCCGGCTACTACCTGGATGATGAGGGCAAGCGCTTTGAGATGATCTTCACCGTCCAGAACGACCTCAGCTACGGTACCACTTACGTTCAGGTGGCTGAACTGTTGATCGGCTATTGGGACAAGGTTGGCGTCAAGGCGACGCTGAACTCCATCGCGACTGAGCCATACGAAGTGGCTCGCCAAGATAACACGATCGAGTGCATCATCTTCACCGCAGAAGGTGGCGCTGGTATCACCCCTATCCTCGATCCGCGCTACTACGTACCGCTCCACGGTTATCAGGCTTACTTCGCCCGTGGCTGGTACGCCTGGCGAGTCGATGAAACCGATAGTGTCCAGGTTGAACCGCCGCAATGGGCGAAAGATGCCTATGCCAAATACGAAGAAGTTCTCATGCAGCCGACACAAGAACAACAAATCGAGAAGATGAAGGTCGTTCTGCAAGAGGCCAAGGAACGCTTCTACGTACTGGGTATCTCTCGACCAGGGGACATGTACTACCCCTACAACTCGCGCCTGGGTGGTATCCCCGACACCTGGTACGATGGATGGGCCGAGGGCGTAGCGAAAATCACCTACCCCGAACAATGGTTCATCAAAGAGTAAGTGCTTAGGTTCTATGTGCTCCGGCGAGATGCTCGCCGGAGCACATCACCTTCAAAGGATTCTCAAGGAGTCTATCATGTGGAAATATCTATTTCGGCGTTTTCTCTCGATGCTCTTTACCGTGTGGGTGATCTCAATGATTTCTTTCGCGCTCATCCAACTCCCACCGGGTGATTATGTGACAGATCTGGTCAACCAGCTTGTGGCAACTTCATCTGGCGGCGCCACGATATCGAGTGAATACATCGAGCAAATCCGGGAGATGTATGGCTTCAACCAACCTATGTACGTTCAATACTTCAAATGGATTGGGAAAATTATCACAAGGGGAGAATTTGGCTACTCGTTCGTTTACAAACGTGATGCGGTCGTGATGATCACAGAACGTTTGCCGATGTCTTTCGCATTGTCCTTCGCCAGTATGATCCTGGTATGGGCAGTGGCTTTGCCCATCGGCATTTATTCCGCCGTCCGCCAATACTCGTTGGGAGACTATATCTTCAGTTTTATCGGGTTTATTGGCCTGGCAGTACCGAACTTCCTGTTAGCACTTATCCTGCTGTTTATCAGCTATAAATACTTCGACCAGGCTATGATCGGTCTGTTTTCTCAAGAATTTGCCTCTGCTCCATGGAATATGGCAAAATTCTTGGATATGTTGAAGCATCTATGGATTCCGGCGACGATTATTGGCCTGGGGGGTACAGCAGGCCTGATTCGCACGATGCGCGCAAATTTGCTCGATGAACTCAACAAACCTTACGTGGAAACCGCGCGTTCCAAAGGCTTATCGGAGCGACGGTTGTTGTGGAAATACCCGGTGCGTCATGCCATGAACCCATTTATCAGCACAATCGGGTGGGCATTGCCCGGTTTTGTCGCCGGTGATGTGATCGTGTCTATTGTGTTGAACCTGCCGACCTCTGGCCCGGTTCTGTACAATGCTCTACAACAACAAGATATGTACGTGGCAGCAGGGTTTATTTTAATGTTGAGCATCTTGACCGTAATCGGCACATTTGTCTCAGATATTTTGCTGGCTATGCTTGATCCACGCATCCGCCTCCAATAATTCCTGACAGAAAGAGGTAAATCACGATGACCGTAAATGAAATCGACTTAGCACTCGCCGATCGTGCCAGTGGCGAACTAACCTCAGAGAGTGATGTTCGGGTAGAAGTGGCGACGCAATGGCAACTTATGTGGTGGAAATTCAAAAAGCATAAGTTGGCAAATTTCGGCGGAGTGCTCGTTTTGTTTTTCTACATGCTGGCGATCTTTGCGGAGTTTTTTGCCCCCGTCAAGTTTACAACATATAACGACCAATATGTTTATGCGCCACCCCAAATGATCCACTTCTTTCATGATGGCAAACTGATCCCTCACGTATATGGGTACAAATTTGAACGCGATCCCATTTCATATAAAAAGACCTGGGCGATTGACGAATCGGTCATTATTCCGCTCCGGTTTTTTAATCGTGGCGATTCCTATAAACTTTTGGGATTAATCCCGGGTAATTTGCACCTGATTGGCCCCGTTAACCCCGAAGACCCCTTTTATATGCTAGGCGCGGACAAAAGTGGGCGCGATGTTCTCAGCCGCATAATTTATAGCGCGCGAGTTTCTCTGACGGTAGGATTGGTCGGCGTAGCCATCAGTTTTACGATAGGCATTTTCGTAGGCGGCATTTCAGGCCTAGTGGGGGGTACGTTGGATAACTTGATCCAGCGCCTGATTGAAATTTTGATGTCCATACCCACCTTGCCGGTCTGGTTGGCCCTGGCGGCCATGGTTCCATTGAGTTGGAGCGCGCTCAGGGTTTATTTTATGATCACGGTTATCTTATCCATAGTTGGGTGGATGGGCCTGGCGCGTGTGGTGCGCAGCAAGTTCCTGGCTTTGCGCGAAGAGGATTTCATTATGGCGGCGCAATTGGATGGTGTGCCGAGGGGGCGTATGATCACCAAGCACATGCTCCCCTCTTTCTTAAGCCATATCATTGCGTCCATTACCCTCTCCATTCCCGGCATGATCCTGGGTGAAACGGCTTTGAGCTTTTTGGGATTGGGGTTGCGCCCCCCTGTGGTGAGCTGGGGCGTGATGCTCCAGGACACGCAGAAAGTAGCCGTCATTGCGATTTACCCCTGGCTATTATTCCCGGCTTTGGCGGTAGTCATCGTGGTTTTGGCTTTGAACTTCCTGGGTGATGGCTTGCGTGATGCAGCGGATCCTTATCAGTAAAAAAGAGAGATAAAGGTACCCCTTATGGCTGACAATAACAACGTCCTTGTTCAAGTCAAAGATTTGAAAATCCATTTTTTCACCAACGAAGGCACCGTGCGAGCGGTAGATGGCGTCACGTTTGATATTCGCAGTGGCAAAACCCTTTGTATGGTGGGTGAAAGTGGGTGCGGCAAAAGCGTCACTGCCCGCGCCTTGTTACAGATTGTCCATCGTCCTGGAAAAATCGTCGATGGCAATATCGTCCTGTATCGCAAGAAGAGTCATAACCAGACCGAGGAGATCCACATCAGTGAACTGGAACCGAAGGGGCGTGACATTCGCTCCATCCGTGGCAAAGAAATTTCTATGATTTTTCAGGAGCCTATGACCTCACTCAGCCCACTGTATACCGTGGGCAACCAAATCATGGAAACCGTCAGGTTGCATACCAGAGCTGACAAAAATCAGGCGCGCGAACGCGCACTCGAGATGTTAAATTTCGTAGGTATTCCGCGTCCGGAGCGTATTATTGATGAATACCCATTCCGCCTGTCAGGCGGTATGCGCCAACGCGCCATGATCGCTATGGCGCTATCCTGCAATCCTCGCTTGTTAATTGCCGATGAACCTACAACAGCGTTGGATGTAACGACACAGGCCCAAATCATCGACCTTATGCAGGGTTTGCAAAGAGACTATGATATGGGAATCCTGTTCATCACCCATGACTTGGGCGTGGTGGCAGAAATCGCCGACAATGTCGCCGTCATGTATCTGGGCAATGTCGTTGAATACAGTGATGTTTACACAATTTTCAATGACCCGCAGCACCCATACACACAATCATTACTACGATCGATTCCAAAAGTTACCGCTACGCGTGAAAAACTGGAAGTGATTAGAGGTATGGTGCCAAGTCCGTTCCGCCGGCCATCGGGGTGCCCTTTCCACCCACGTTGCACCAAGGCCATGCCTATATGTTCTGAAGTCGAACCCAAAACCATCAGCCTTAACGAGAATCACCAGGTTCATTGTTTACTGTTTGATGAAAGCGCTAAAAAACCTGTGCGGGAGATGGCATCATGACCGAGCAAACACCACAAAGCCAGCTTAGTTCAGCATCCAAGAATGGTCAACCATTGCTAGAAGTCAATAATCTGAAAATGTATTTCCCGATTGTCAAGGGCCTTTTCGGAAAAATCAGTGGATACGTTAAGGCCGCAGATGATGTGTCTTTCTTGATCCAGCCCGGTGAAACCCTGGGGTTGGTAGGAGAATCTGGGTGTGGAAAAACAACCGTGGGACGTTGTTTAGTGCGTGCCTACCAACCAACCGACGGGAGTATCCTCTATCGGCTCGCTGATGGGACGGACGTTGACCTGGCTAAGGTTGATGGTAAAGAGCTTCGGACCTACCGTACAGATATCCGTATGATCTTTCAAGATCCATATTCGTCCCTGAATCCTCGTATGAACGTATTTGAGATTATTAGCGAGGTGTTGCGAGTTAATGAGATGTGCTCGCCCAAGGAGATGGAGTATCAGGTAGCAGATACTATGAAGCAGTGTGGCCTGCGACCTGAATATATGCGACGTTATCCGCACGCTTTTTCCGGAGGCGAGCGCCAACGCATTGGGATTGCGCGCGCCTTAGTGACATCGCCGCGTCTGATTGTATGCGATGAAGCCGTCTCCGGCTTGGATGTTTCGGTGCGCGCACAAATCCTTAACCTGATGGAAGATCTACGTCGCGACATGGACCTCACGTACTTGTTCATCTCTCACGACCTAAGCGTCATTCGTCACATCTGCGACCGCGTGGCGGTGATGTACGTTGGTAAACTGGTGGAAGTAGCAGACGCCAATGCGATTTATACGAATCCGCTGCATCCATATACCGAGTCCTTGATGTCCGCCGTGCCCATCCCCGATCCGAATTTGCGCGATCGAAAAAATCGCATCCGTCTCGAAGGCGAGGTCGCCGACCCCGCCAACCCACCATCAGGTTGCTATTTCCACCCACGCTGCCGCTATGCCAAAGACGTATGCAGCGTCGAAACGCCTGTCTTGCGCGATATGGGCAACGACCACATTGTCGCCTGCCACTTCGCTGAGGAACTGGAACTGACCGGCGTCCGCATGTCCTAAATCAGCAACATCCCTGCACGAGTTCACACAGGCCCCGCAATGTTTGTGGGGCCTGTGCTATTGACTATTTTCATCTCAAGTAGACAATCAACGTCGTTACGATGTCCAAACGGAGACGAGATGAAAAGGAGGTGGATATGCGTTCAGTTTTAGTGCTCTACCACTCACAAGAATACAGCAACACGCACGCGATGGCCGTGGCGATCGCCGAGGGCGCGCAGGCTGCCGGCGCCGCCGTCACACTGATCAACGCGAATGAACGGCGCATCACGCCAGACGAGTATCGCGCCTTCGATGCCGTCGCCTTCGGCACGCCGGACTACTTCAGCTACATCGCGGGCACGCTCAAAACGTTCCTGGATGATTGGTATATGGCCAGGAAGGTCAACCCGGCGCGGTTATCGGACAAGCCCTACGCACTCTTCCTCTCCCACGGCGGTGGCGGACGGGCGAAACAGCCGTTCGAGGAGCTTTTCAAACGCATGGGAACGAAGGTTGGCGCAACCGTCACCTCTCAAGGAAGGCCCACATCGACCACCCTCGCTGCCTGTCGCGCACTAGGCCAACAACTGGCGCAGGCCGCGCACTAATTACAATTGCTGTGGCCGGCCTCCTGACCGCGCCACCACTGACAGAAAGCCACCTCAAAGAAATGACTTTCGCCGTCTCAGTTTCGATGTAGAATACGCTTAGATGTGCGGGGGATGTCCTTCCAGCTTCCCCCGCCAAATATTGTACTGGCTTAAGGAGCTATAAATGTCTGAATCGAAAGAAAAAAACGCAATTTTGGTATGGGGCGGCTGGATGGGGCACGAGCCGGATCAGTGTGTGGCGATTTTCGCACCGTATCTGGAATCCCAGGGCTATGCGGTCGAGGTCTTCGACAACCTCGACGTTTACCTGAACACCGACAAACTGATGGGCCTCGACCTGATCGTACCGGTGTGGACGATGGGCACGATTACACGCGAGCAGGAAGAGGGCCTCTTGAATGCCGTCAAGAGCGGCGTGGGCATCGCCGGCTGGCACGGCGGCATGGGCGACTCGTTCCGCAATAACGTCGAGTACCAATTCATGGTCGGCGGGCAATGGGTGGCGCATCCCGGCGGCGTCATTGATTATCGCGTCAACATCATCAGCGACGATCCTATCGTGGCCGGCCTGAAAGATTTCGATATGCACTCGGAGCAGTACTACATGCACGTCGATCCATCCAACGAGGTGCTGGCGACGACGACCTTCAACGGCGAGCACGCCTACTGGATCGACGGCGTCGTCATGCCCGTCGCGTGGAAGCGGATGTACGGCCAGGGCCGCGTCTTCTACGCCTCCGTCGGCCACGTGGCGAAGGATTTCGAGGTGCCCGAGGCGCTCGAAATGGTGAAGCGCGGCATGATATGGGCGAGCAAGTAAAGAGGTAAGAGGCAAGGGGCAAGGGGCAAGAGGCAGGAAGCAAGAAGAAACGAGTTGTGAGGGCTATTCATCCTGCATCTTGCATCCTGCACCCTACATCCTAAAACGAGAGAGGATTTAGAGAGTATGACTACTAAAACAAAAATTGGCGTGATCGGCTGCGGCAACATCAGCGGCATTTATCTGCAAGCGGACAAAGTTTTCGAGATTCTGGACACCGTCGCGTGTGCGGATATCGTGATGGAGAAGGCGCGTGCGCAGGCAGAGAAGCACCACATCGCGCGCGCCTGCACGGTGGACGAACTCTTAGGTGATCCCGAAATCGAGATCGTCGTCAACCTCACCATCCCCAACGCGCACTACGAGGTGGCCATGGCGGCGGTCGCAGCCGGGAAGTCGGTTCACAACGAAAAGCCACTCACCATCACCCGCGAACAGGGCAAGGCGCTGCTCGCGGCGGCGAAGGCGAAGGGCGTGCGCGTTGGCGGTGCGCCGGACACCTTCCTCGGCGGGGGTATCCAGACCTGCCGCAAGCTCATCGACGATGGCTGGATCGGCGAACCCATCGGCGCGACGGCCTTTATGACGTGCCACGGGCATGAAAGCTGGCATCCTGCCCCGGAGTTCTACTACAAGGTCGGCGGCGGGCCGATGTTCGACATGGGGCCGTACTACCTCACGGCGCTGGTCAACCTGATGGGGCCGGTGCAACAGGTCAGCGGCGCGACGCGCGTCACCTTCCCCACCCGCACCATCACGAGCCAGCCGTTACACGGCACGATTGTCGAAGTGGAAGTGCCCACGCACGTCGTCGGCACGCTCGAATTCGCCAACGGCGCGGTCGGCACGATCATCACCAGCTTCGACGTGTGGGCCGCCGAACTGCCGCGCATCGAAATCTACGGCACGGAGGGCACGCTCAGCGTCCCCGATCCGAACACCTTCGGCGGACCGGTGCGCGTGCGCCGGGCGGGCGCGTCCGAGTGGAGCGAGATCCCGCTCACGCACGGGTACGCGGAGAACAGCCGCGGCATCGGTGTGGCGGATATGGCCTACGCGCTGCACTCCGGGCGCCCGCACCGCGCCAACGGCGACCTGGCCTACCACGTCCTCGACATCATGCACGCCATCCACGACGCTGCCGATGCAGGGCAGCGAGTGACATTGGAGAGCACCTGCGAGCGTCCGGCTCCGCTTCCGCTCGGACTGCGCAAAGGAGTGCTGGACGCCTAAACCAACCAGTTTAACAACAAACCCGGGGTGGATGCGAATGTGAACGCCGTTAGCATCCGCTCCATTTTATAGGATGAGCAAATTCAGCGCGAATCTGCACGAATCCACGTCAAACTTGACTTCCATTCGTGAAAATTCGTGTAGATTCGTGGTTAAAATACTGAGGAGGAGCAAAACTATGCCGATTCTACAAGTCCTTAAAATCGCCTCGGCGCTGGCCACGATTGGCGTCGGCGTCTTCTCACTGATGCGCCCCAGGCAAACACTCGGTTTTACCGGGCTACAGGCCCCTGACGGGCGCGGCATCTCAGAGATTCGCGCCATCCTGGGCGGGCTGTTCATCGCGCTGGGACTGGCGCCGCTGCTGCTCAACGACGCGGTCGCCTACCAGATGCTCGGCATCGCCAACGTCGGGATCGCTGCCGCCCGCGCAGCGTCGATGTTCGTGCTGGATAACGCCGTCACCCCATCCAACAGCACCAGCCTGGTCTTCGAAGTGGCTTTCGGCGTGATCCTGCTCTTGTAAGACAGCCTTGCAAAGGAGGTTACCATGCGTATTGCTAAAATCATCGCCTTGATCGGCGTGGTAGCGATGACGGGCGTCATCCTCTATGCCTTCGCCGTGGGCAATTTCACGGAAGAGGGCAACATCTTGCTCTCTATGCCATGGGGGATCGTCTCCCTGGTCGATCTATACGTTGGGTTCACGCTCTTCTCCGCGTGGATCGTCTACCGCGAAAAATCCGTGCTGCGGTCGGTCATCTGGGTCATCTTTATGATGACCCTGGGCTTTTTCACCGCCAGCCTGTACACATTCATCGCCTTGCAAACCAGCAAGGGCGATTGGCAAAGGTTCTGGATGGGAAAAAGAACACCGGGAAAATGAGGATACGAGAGGATTGCATCCTGCGCGAGCACTATGACGTGATCGTCGTCGGTGCGGGATTGGGCGGCATGGCAGCGGCCAGCCTGTTGGCGAAACGCGGCCTGTCTGTGCTGATGATCGACCAGCAGAACAAGCCCGGTGGGTCATGCACCTCGTTCAAACGCGAGGATGTCGTCTTCGATGTCGGCACGGCAATGATCTACGGCTTTGGCGACAAAGGCTTCAAGCCCTTCCGCTTCCTGATCAACGAATTGGAGGAACCCATCGAGATCATCGCCCACTCCACCCTGGCGCGTATGACGTTCGAAGGGCAGGAAATCACCTTCTGGCCGGACGTGGACCAATTTCTGGACGAACTCGGCACGCTTTATCCCGCTGAGAAAGAGGCGCTGCGCGCGTTCTACGATGATCTTTACAAGATGTACGAAAACATCGTCATCAAAAACGAGGTGGTCGTGCCGCCCTCAGAGTTTTCGGCGCGCCAGGGCTTGCGACGGCTGCTTTCCGATCCGCTGAGCATCTTCAAAATGCAACGCTTGCTCTCCATCAGCGTTAAGGATTTGCTGGATCAGTATTTTCACACACCGGAGATTGTCCATTTTTTCGACAAACTCTGTTCCGCCTACGCCTACACCACCGCCGCGGAAACCCCCGCCGTCCTCGCCGCCACGATGTTCCTCGATAACCACATCGGCGGCGTCTACTATCCCGCCGGCGGGGCACAGATGTTGCCCAACACCATCGAGAAAGCCTTCGAGCGTGACGGCGGGCAGGCCCTCTACCATCACCTCGTGGATGAAATCATGATCCGCGACGGGCGCGCATACGGTGTGCGACTGTCGAACGGCGAAGAAATCCTGGCGGATCGCGTCATCGCCAACGCGACCGTGTGGAACCTTTACGGCAAGCTGGTGCGCCCGGAGCACATCCCGCCGGAGCGTCTGGCGTGGGCACAGGCACTCGTCCCCACCTACCCCAGCATGACGCTCTATATGATCACCGAACGGGCCGCCCTGCCGGAGGACGTGTTCCCCTGGGAGATTTTTATCGAAAACCGGGCCGTCATCGACCATTCCGACCTCACGCTCTACATCAACGCCCTGGTCGATCACACCTTGTGCCCGCCGGACAAGCTGGTCATTATGGCAATTGCGCCGAATATGCGCGACTGGCCATCCCCGGAAGACCCGGAGTATCGCTCTACAGCCTACAAGGACCAGAAACAGCGCGAGGCCGAGCGGATGCTGGCCCAAATCGACCAGCACTATCCCGGCTTTAGCGACCACATCGAGACTTTGATCGTCGGCACGCCGACCACGATCGAGCGTTACATGCTCAAGAACGGTGGCGCGGTCGGCGGCCCCAAAAACGCCATCGGACAGCATATGCTGAAGCGGTTGCACGCCCGCAGCGAGTGGAAGCACCTCTACGTCTGCGGCGATTCGACGGTCATGGGCACGGGCGCACCGGCGACGATGGTTTCCGGCGTCGGCGCGGCGAATAGGGTGCTGCGCGATCTGCGCAAGCCGGAGTACGACATACGCAAGTTCCCCAAACAGTACGTGCGCTTTGTCGACACGCCCTACACCCGCCCGAAAGTCGCGGTGGATGATCCCATTACGCCGGAGAACGCGCATCTCGTCGCCGCGCAATGCCAGGGCTGCGAACAACCGGCGTGCGTGGCCGGATGCCCCGCCGGGATCGATATCCCCGGCTTTCTGCGACGCATGGAAGCGCGCAACTACGCCGGCGCAGCGCGGCTACTGCGCGAGCGCAATCCCTTCGCCGAGGTCTGCGGCTACGTCTGCGCGGCGGATGACTTGTGCCAGAAACGCTGCTACCGCAAATCCTTTGCCGGAGCACCGGTGCGCATCGCGGAACTCGAACGCTGGGTGTGCGAGGCGGCGGGGCTTCAGGGCTGGCTGCAGACGGACGTCGCCGAGAACCCACAACGCATCGCCGTGATCGGCAGCGGTCCGGCAGGCTTGAGCTGTGCCTACTATCTGGTCCTGACAGGGCGCACCATTGATGTGTACGACACAGAAGCGCAACCCGGTGGGCAACTGCGACAGATGGCAGCGCGCGGCGATCTTCCCCAGGAAGCTCTGAACCGAGACCTGCAAGGCGTATTGGCGAACAACATTCACTTCAACGGCCAGCAGAAACCAGGTGAAACGTTCGACATCACTGAGCTGCGACATTCGCACAGTGCGATCTATATCACAGCGGAGTTCAGCGAAGTCCTGTACGACGCGCTCGTGTCGCTATGTGGAGCGGACTGGCGTGACAGCGTCGATCCGGCAACTTGCCAGGTGACGTCACAGCCCGGACTATATCTGGGTGCCGATTGCCCCACCGTGGTCGAGGCTGTTGCGGAGGGTCGTCGCGTCGCGGTGAGTATAGGTCGAGATGAGAACTGACGAGTCACCCACCCCAGGTTCCCGGCGACTTTCGCGCCGCGACGTGCTCAAACTCGCGGCAGTCGGCGTGCTGGCGGGCTGCACGCGACCGCTCGCACCGACGGCAATACCGGCCTCCACGCCTACGCCTGCGCCCACCCCCGGCAGCACTGAGCCGGAACGCATCGCCGATTACGCCTGCGTCACCGGCGAAGGCCCGCTCTGGCACCCAGATGAGCAGCGCCTGTACTGGGTAGACATCCCCACAGGGCGGTTGTTCCGCTACACCCCGGCATCCGGCGGACACGAACAATGCTTTGAAAGTTCGGAAGCCCTTGGCGGATTCACCATCCAAGAAGATGGCGCACTCTTGCTGTTTATGGCACGCGGTGCAGTGAAGCTTTGGCGCGACGGCAAACTCACCACCGTCATCGAAGAAATCCCGGACGAAGTGACCACGCGCTTCAACGACGTCATCGCCGACCCGGAAGGCCGCGTCTTCTGTGGCACAATGCCCACATCCTCACGTCCGGGACGGCTGTACCGCCTCGATCCCGACCGGACGCTCACCAAACTGCTGGACGGCATCGGCGTCTCCAATGGCATGGGCTTCACGCCCGACCTCAAGGGCCTCTACTACACCGACTCGCCCGCGCGCAACATCTACATGTTCGACTACGACCGCGCCACCGGCGACATCAGCAACCAACGCGTCTTCGTACAGACGCCCGACGGCGAGGGCGTCCCCGATGGCCTGACGGTGGATGCGGAGGGCTACGTCTGGTCGGCGCGGTGGGATGGCGGCGTGCTGGTGCGCTACACCCCCGACGGCGAGGAGGCGCTGCGCATCGCATTCCCCGCGCGGAAAGTGTCCAGCGTCACCTTTGGGGGAACGGACTACACCGACATCTACGTGACTACGGCAGGCGGCGATCAGAAAGCACGCGAGGGCGACGGCGCGGGCGCGCTATTCCGCTTACGGTTGGGCATCCAAGGCAAGCCGGAGTTTCGCTCAAAAATCAAATAACCCGCTCGCTTGCACGGCGTCACCCAATATCGCCGTTGTCCGCGCGGATAGCCAACCTCCCCACAAAAAACAACGCTCCACAATTTACAAGATATTTGTCTCGCATTTGACGTTTCCCGCAGATCAGGTATCCTATGGACAATCACCTAACGTTGGATTTTCAATCAAGAAAGGGATGCAGCGATGAATAACACATATTGTGGGAAAAGACCCAGAAATCAGCCCCTATCACGACGGCACTTTCTCAAACTCATAGCGACCGGAGTCCTAGCCGGATGCGCGCCTAAACTCACCCCCCAACCAACGGACGAACCGGCAGCGACACTACCGCCCTCACCAACCACCGCGCCAACCGACACACCAACGGCACCACCGCCCACGGCGACCGCACACTCAAACACCCACACACCCAAACTCTCTCCCACTCACACTCCCCCACCTACTCTAACACCTGCCCCCACCACACCCGCACCCGTGTCGGGCAAAGTCGTCCACACCCGTCACGCCGGGGTATGGGACGGCGGCAATCTGCAACCCAACGCCATCCGCCAGATGCTCGATGCCTCTATCACCCAACTCACCGGCATAGACGATGCGCGCACGGCCTGGAGCGCTCTCTTTGCGCCCGGCGAGCGCATCGCCCTCAAGGTCAATACAATTGCGGGCGCTGCGTATTGGACGCACGTCCCGCTGGTGATGGCCGTCGCGGAAAGCCTGCAAGATGCGGGCGTTCCGGCGGAACAGATCGTCATCTTCGACCGGCTATCGCGGGAACTGCAAGGCGCTGGGTACACAGTCAACACGGAGGGACCGGGCGTGCGCTGCTACGGCACGGATCGCGCCTACACCGGCGGCTGGACATTGCTGGATCGCGATATTGCCATCAGCGACGCGCTGTTGAGCTGCGACGCGCTCATCAACATCCCGTTGCTCAAAACACATGGGACGAGCGGCATCAGCTTTGCGCTGAAGAACCACTACGGCACGTTCGACCGCCCCGGTCAATACCACGGAAACATCGAACAAGCGCTGGGCGCGCTCAACGCCCTGGATGCCATCCGCGACCGCACGCGCCTGATCATCGGTGATGCGCTGAATATCTGCACACAAAACTGGAACTCTGCGGTTAGCGGCGACTCGATCCTGATGAGCTTTGATCCGGTGGCAAACGACGCCATTGGCTTGCAACTCTTCACCGCAGCACGCGAGGCATCAGGTGGAAACGCCAACACCGCGCAACACAAAGCGACGGCCTGGCTGGAATATGCCGCTTCCCTTGGACTGGGCGAACATACACCGGAGGCCATCGATAAAGTGGAGGTTGATCTATCATGAAGCGTTGGACACGACGACAATTCCTACAGTGGGCCGGCCTGCTCGCAGCGAGCGCCGCGCTGCTGGGACCGGGATGTACGGCCAAACCCAGCGGTGAAACGGATTCCGGGCGTCCTGCAGCCCCCGCGCCCACCGGCGACGAGGCGTATTTGGCCGTCGCGCGCGGCAGCGATCCGGCGACGATCACCGAGCGAGCGCTGGCAGCCATCGGCGGCATCGAACGCTTCGTCAAATCGGGCCACGACGTCATCATCAAGCCCAACATCTGCGTAAACTACAACCCGCCCGAATTCGCCGCCACTACCAACCCCGACGTGGTCGCCGCGCTGGTGCGGCTCTGCCTCGGCGCCGGCGCACGGCGCGTCCGCGTGATGGACATGCCCTTCGGCGGCACGCCGGAGTCGGCCTACGCCATCAGCGGCATCGAGGCGGCGGTCAAGGCAGCGGGCGGCGAAATGGAGATCATGAACCCGGCCAAATTCGTCAAAAGCGCTATCCCCACGGGCAAGAACATCAACGAATGGGGAATTTACCGCGACGTGCTGACGACCGACGTGTTAATCAACGTCCCCATCGCCAAACATCACTCGCTGGCGCGGCTGAGCCTGGGGCTGAAGAACCTGCTTGGCGTCGTCAGCAATCCGAGCAAAATGCACAGTAACCTGGCGCAGCGCATTGCCGACCTATCGAGCGCCGTCCGACCCACCCTCACCATCGTGGACGCCGTGCGCATCCTGGTGACGAACGGCCCGACCGGCGGCAGCCTCAACGACGTCCGCCAAACCGACACCGTCATCGCCAGCCACGACTTCGTCGCCGCCGACGCCTGGGCCGCCACGCTGTTCAATCTCAAGGGCGCGGATGTGCCTTTTATCAAGGCTACTGCAGAGATGGGATTAGGGACGCTAGATTTGGATAGTATCAAAATTGAGGAAATCAATGCTTGAAATAGAACTGCACCCCGCCCAAGTCGAAGATAAAAGCATCCTGCGTAACCTGATGGAACTCTACACCTACGACTTTACCGAGTACGACGATGCCGACGTGAACGCGCACGGGTTATACGGCTACGAGCGGCTCGACCATTACTGGACGGAGGAAGGCCGCTCGCCGTTCCTCATCCGCGTGGCCGGCAAATGGGCGGGGCTGGCGCTAGTGCGGGAGGTAACGCTGCCGGATGGTCGCCCGGCGCACAGCATCGCCGAGTTCTTCATTATGCGAAAGTACCGGCAACAAGGCGTCGGACGAATCGTCGCCCGGCGCCTTTTCGACATGTTCCCGGGAACGTGGGAGATCGGCCAGTTAGCGTCAAACCTGCCGGCGCAAGCCTTCTGGCGCGCGGTCATCGCCGAGTACACCAACGGGCGCTTTGCGGAGATAACCCGCGCCGATTAGGATGGGCCGGTTCTGCAATTCGACGCCGGATGAAAAGATGAAAAGACGCTCACTTTTATATGTTTTATGGATTATCCTACTCGCGGCAAGCTGTGGGCAAAAGGCGACGCCGCCGCCCACCACCGACTCTGTCGCGCTGCGGGACGTTTTCCCCGATACAGACATCATCCCCGGCTGGACGCGCGACGGCGACACCGAGACGTACACCAGCAACACCCTCTACGATCTGGTGAACGGTCAGGCGGATGCTTTTTACGCCTACAACTTCGAACAAGTCGCCGTGCAGAGCTACGCAGGCGCGGATAACGTGCTGCGCATCGAAATCTGGCAACTGGCGACACCCGCCGACGCTTACGGTCTCTTCACACGCAACCGCACCGGCGAACCGGCGGACGTCGGCAACGAGGGCGACACAGACCCTGGCCGGCGGCTGGCCTTCTGGCAAGACCGCTACTACGCCCAGGTACGGGGACGGCAAAGCCTCGCAGACGCCACGCTGCGCGCCTTCGCGGAAGCCGTGGTTGGGGCGCTGCCCTCCGGCGGCGAGACGCCCGCGCTGATGCACAAGCTACCCCCCGACGGCTTGCTCCCACACCGCGCCATCTTCTTCCGCCAGGAACTCTCCATCCAGGACGAAATCTGGCTCGGCGGCGAAAACATCCTCGGCTTGACCGCTGAAACGGAAGGCGTACTGGCGCATTACACGTTGAACGACGTGCGTGCCTTGCTACTCATGGTACAATATCCAAACGCAGACGCCGCATCTGCTGGTCTAGCGGCGCTAAACGCCGCCCAAGTGGACAACATGCTCGTCGTCGACACCAACAACGCACTGCTCGCCGCCATCTTCGGTGACGTCGATTCATCCACGGCCGCCGATCTCCTGGCCGCTGCGCTCAAATAAAATCAGCAGATTAAGCAGATTTTCCAAGGACTTCGGACTTTGGACTTTGGACTTTCGACTTTAGACTTTAGACTTTAGACTAACGACTAAAAACGAGGTGCCAACATGAAGATTATGATGATCGCTTCCGAATGTGTGCCGTTCGCCAAGACCGGCGGGCTGGCCGACGTGGTAGGAGCGCTGCCCATTGCGCTGCGCGCGCTCGGTCACGAGGTCATTGTGGTGATGCCCAAATACGGCAGCATCGACGCCAACAAACACCACATCAAACCCTTCTTTAACGAGATGTGTGTGTGGATGGGTAACACGGAGGAATGGTGCGCCGTCCGCACAACGACGATGGACGGCGTGCCCGTGTACTTCATCGAAGCGGACAAATACTTCGCCCGCTCCGGCCTCTATCACGACGACGCCTTCAACGACTACGGCGACAATCCGCGCCGCTTCGCCTTCCTCACGCGCGCCGCGCTGCAACTGGCCCGTGATATGGGCTTCGACGCGGACATCGTCCACGCCCACGACTGGCAGACGGCGCTGGCGGCAGCGTATCTCAAGGTATGGCACTGGAATGACGCCACGCTCGGCAAGGCCGCGAGCATCCTCACCATCCACAACATCGGCTACCAGGGCAAGTACGGCGCGGAGCACTACGACTACATCGGCCTGCAATGGGGCAACTTCACGCCGGACAAGCTCGAGGATCACGGAAGCATCAACTTCCTCAAGGGCGGCATCCAGTACGCGGACCTCGTCAACACCGTCAGCCCGACCTACGCGGACGAGACGCGCACACCCGAATACGCCCACGGCATGGCTCTCTACCTCAACGACAGGGGCGACAACTACGTGGGCATCCTCAACGGCGTGGACTACGCGCAATGGGACCCCGCCACGGACAAACTCATCCCGGCGCGCTACACCGCCGATGACCTGAGCGGCAAAGCCGTTTGCAAGCTCGAGCTACAGAAACGCTTCCTGCTGGACACCGATCCAGAAATCCCCATCGTCGGCGTCGTGAGCCGGTTCGCCGATCAAAAAGGGCTGGATTTACTGGCAGCCTCCATCGAAGCCATCGTCAACACAATGAAAGTGCAGTTCGTCATCCTGGGGTCGGGCGACAAGGGGCTGGAAGCCTTCTACGGTGGCCTGCCCGCGCGCTATGCCGGACGCATCGGCAGCTACATCGGCTACGACAACGCACTGGCGCATTGGATCGAGGCCGGGTCGGACTTCTTCATCATGCCGTCGCGCTACGAACCGTGCGGCCTGAACCAGATTTACTCGCTCAAATACGGGACGCTGCCCATCGTGCGCAGTACCGGCGGCCTGGCGGACACCGTCGAACAGTACGACGAAACCACCGGCGAGGGCACCGGCTTCAAATTCTGGGAACCGAGCGCCCACGCCGTCTACTACGCCGTCGGCTGGGCCGTGAGCACGTACTACGACCGAAGGCCGCACATAGCGAAGATGATCCAGAAGGCAATGGCGCAGGACTTCTCGTGGGAGGAAAGCGCCAGGGCGTATCTGGCGGCGTATGAGCGCGCGATCAGGAACAAACAATCGGGCTAATTTGTGCTATACTTGAGGTAACAAGCACACAAGCAGTGGACTTTTTGGAGGTTCCAAATGACACAAACGATAACAGCCAATACACTTACCATCGAAAAGAATGAGTTATCATCCCTGTTGCGCGATGTTGTGCGTGAAGTGGTTCGTGAAGAACTTTACCGTTTCGCAGCACGAGAAGGCGAATGGGAAATAGAGGAGAATTCCGTCCTGTGGGAAGATCTAACAGCTTTGCGCGCCGAAAGCCGCGCTGGAACACTTACCCTACTTTCCCATGCTGAGGTTTTCGGAAAATGAGCTATCGGGGCGTTTACACGGCGCGTTTCGATAAACGGTACAAGACGTTCCAGAGTATGCAACCACGCATCGAAAAAGTCGTTGAGCAAATTCTAGCAAATCCGTACGAACGCACCGAGCGGCTGACGCATAAAAGCGGATTCAATCTCAAAGGCTGCCGAAGCGCGCACGTCGGACGCAACTTCCGTATCATTTTCGTGATATGCGCCGAATGTCGTCAAGAGCCAGCATGTGAGTATTGTTTCTGCGAGGGTTTGACAGATGATACCATCATTTTTCTCACCGTCGGGCCGCACGCACAGGCTTACGTTATGCGGTAAAGCTTCTTGTAACTATCCAGGGCATCCTCCTGACAAACAGCAGGAAGACACTAAACGCAATATGACTACCACCAATGAACCTCTCATACCCAAACACGGCGGCTACCGCAACCTCAAGAGCTTCCAAATCGCACAACTGGTATATGACGTCACCGTCCGTTTCTGTGACCGCTACATCGACAAGCGCAGCCGCACCCACGATCAAATGGTGCAAGCCGCGCGGTCGGGGGTGCAGAACATCGCCGAGGGGAGCCAGGCATCGGGGACTTCGAAGAAAATGGAACTCAAGCTCACCAACGTGGCACGGGCCAGTTTGGAAGAGCTAAAGCTCGATTACGAAGATTTCCTGCGACAGCGCGGACTGCCGCTCTGGGAACGCAGTGATCCGCGCCGCCAAGATCTAATCGACCGCCGCTGCGATACTGCTGAAGAAGTAGCACAGTGGGTTCATGAGGTGTTTGCTTGTGGACGGAGTGGACAGGGTAGAGCAGGAACGAACACGCCCCCCACCTACCAAGAGATTGCAGCCAACGCTGCGCTAGTCCTGATAACTGTAGCTTGCAGCCTGCTAGACCGCCAACTTGCAGCACAAGCCAAAACCTTCGAAAACGAAGGTGGCTTTACCGAGCGTCTCTACCGCGTCCGCACTGCCAAACGCGCCTCATCCGCCCAGACCACCAGGTCCACCCCGTCCACAAAGACCTGAAAAGCCCCAACAACCTTACCCCGCCTCCACCGCCGGCAAATCCTCCAAACTCAACGACAACACCTGCGAGATGCCATCGTCGCCCATCGAGACGCCGTAGATTGTATCCGAAACCTCCACCGTCCCGCGATTGTGCGTGATGATGATGAACTGCGTCTCCCGCGATAGCTCGCGCAGCATGGCGCGGAACCGGCCCACGTTCGCTTCGTCCAGCATCGCATCCACCTCATCGAGGATGCAGAACGGCGTCGGGCTGACGCGCATCACCGCGAACAGCAGCGCCACCGCCGTCAGCGTGCGCTCGCCGCCGGAGAGCATCCCCAGGCCGGACGTGCGCTTCCCAGGCGGGCGCGCCATAATCTCCACACCTTCGGTGCCATTCGCTTCGCCCTCATCGCTCAGCATCGTGAGCTTCGCCGTGCCGCCGTTGAACAGCAGCTCGAAGATGCGTGAGAACTCCGCCGCAACGGCCTTGAACGTCGTGCGGAACGTCGTCTCCATCATCTCGTCCAACTCGCCGATGATCTGTCGCAGATGATCGGACGCCTTCTCCAGGTCCGCCATCTGCTCGCGGAGGAACCCGTGCCGCTCCTCAAGCTCGTCGTACTCCTCCTTCGCTGCGAAATTCACCGGCTCCAGGCGGCGAATCTGCGTGCGCAGGTCGCGGATCTGACGTTCCAACCCCTCCGGCAGCTCTTTCACCACCGGCAGTGCCGACACAATCGCCTCCAGCGGCAATGGCTGTTGCGCGGAAAGCGTTTCCGGCAGATCGCCGATGACGATGTCCAACGCCTCCTCGATCTCGCGGCGCAGCGTTTGCAGTTGGTCCTCGCGGCGGTTGGCCTCCACCTCGGCCTGCGTACGCCGCTGCTCCGCATCGTGCAGCACGCGGCGCGCCTCGTGCTCCTGGCTCTCGTGCGTCGCCAGCGTCTGCTCGCACTTCGCCAACTCCGTTTCCAACGCCGGGACCTGCGCCGAAAGCGCGTTCGCCGCGGCGCGCGCTTCGTCGTAGGCGCTTTGCAGCGCCTCCAATCGCGCTTCCAATTGCGCGAACTCCTCCCCCAGACCATCCAGATGCCGCGCCGAAGCGGCAATCTGCGCCTGCAAGCGCTGTGCCTCGCGTTGGCGCGTCGCCAGCAACACGCGCCGGTTGTCGTGCTCCTGTGTCAACAGCGCGACCTGCGTGCGACGTTCCGCGGTCACGCGGGCCGTGTCATCGCCGGCGAGCGCGCCCAGTTCATGGGACAATGACCCAAGCTGCACTTCGGCCTCGCGCAGGGCGGCGGCAGCCGCTTCATGCTCCTGCTCTAAACGTTCACACGTCGCCTGCAAACGCTCACGCTCCTGCCGCGCCTCGGTGAGCAGGTTGCGCTGCCACTCGCTCTCCTGGATCAATTTGTCCAGCGCGCCGACCTCGCGCTCGACCGCGCGGTCGGTCTCCTGGCGGCGCTGCTCGGCGGATCGGCGCTGCTCGGTGGCGGCATGAAGCGCCTTCTGCAAGGCCTGGAACTGCGCCTCGTGCTCGCGCAAGCTACCCTGCAACGTCTTGACCTCAGCCTCCAACGTCGCGACGCGCTCCGGCAACTCGCGGCGCTCGCGCTCGCGGGCCAGCAGCCCCCCACCCTGGGATGATGATTGTCGTTCCTCGCCACCCGTCACCGCACCGCTGGAACGCACGATCTCGCCTTCCACCGTGACGATGCGGAAGTTGCCACGCAACTTCCGGTACAGCTCACGCGCGGCATCCAGGCTTTGCGCGATGGCGGTACGGCCCAACAGCAACAGCACGACAGGCCGGTAGCGCGCCTCATAGTTCACCAGTTCCGAAGCCACACCGATGACGCCATTACCGCCGGGAACCTCCAACACGGGCGCCGGGTTCAGCGTATCCAGCGGCAAGAACGTCGCGCGTCCGGCGCGGCGGCGCTTGAGCCACTCGATGGCGGTCTGCGCGTCGGTCCAACGCTCGGCGACGACGTTTTGCAACTGCCCGCCCAGTGCCGTCTCGATCGCGCGATCCAGATGCTCGGGAACGCTCACCAGCGCCGCGACGGTCCCCGGCAAGCCGCGCAGTTCAGCGCGCTCGGCAGCTTGCAGCACCGCGCGCACGCCCGCGTACAGCCCCGCGCCCTCGGCGTGCAGCCGCTCCAACGCCTCCAAGCGCGCCGCCACCCGCTGAAGCTCGGCCTGTTTGCCGCCCAAATCCCGGCGCAAGTTCTCGCTCGCATTACGCGCTGCTACAAGCTCCGCGTCCAACCGGGCGACCTCAGCTTCGGCGGCCCGCAACACGGCGTCGGCCTCGTCCAATGCGCGGCGGGCCTGCTCCACGGCGGCCTGCTGCGCGCGACGGCGCTCGGTTGCCGAGGCCACCTGCGCCTCCAACTGTCTTACACGCTGTGCCAGTTGCGCCAGCCGCTCCGTGGCCTGCTCCAGACGGCTCTGCCGGTCGGCCAGACGGTGGCGATTTTCCAGCGCCCGCGCCTGGGCCTGTCCCTGGCGGCTGAGAAGCGCCTGCCGCTGCTGCTCCACCGCGCGATGCGCCGTCTCCGCTTCGGCCAAGTGCGCCTGCGCTTCGGCCAACTGGGCCTGCGCCGCTTCGAAATCGGCCTGCAACGCGACGATGTCCTGCGTCTCGACCTCCAGTGCCGCGCGCAACGGGGCGAGATTGGCCTGCCCCTCTTCCTGGCGTTCCTGTAACTGGCGATGGCGCTCTCGGGCCACGGCCAACTCGCGCTGGCGCTGTTCCGCCTCGGTGTGGCGAGCACCGCTCTCGCGGTGAAGTTCCGCCAACTGCCCGCGCATATCGGCAATCTGCTGCCGTAGATTAACGATGCTCTCTGTCACCATCTCGGATGCACCCGCGTGCTGGCGCACCTTCTCATCGTGATAGGCCACACGCTGGCGCACCTGCTCCAATTCGGACACCGCCCGTCCCCAGCGATAGCCGTACCACGTGCGCAGCGTCGTGGTGAGTTCGGCGGTCAGTTCGGCGTACTGTTCGGCACGCGCGGCCTGCCTTTTGAGACGGCGCAGGTGCGGCTCGATCTCCCCGACGATGTCGTAGACGCGCTCCAGATTGTGGTGCGTTTCGTCCAGACGGCTCGCCGCATCCTCGCGACGCGTCCGGTAGGGCGCAATGCCCGCCGCCTGCTCGAACAGCGCCAAGCGCTCGTGCGGTCGCAACGCCAGCACCTGATCCACCAACCCTTGCCCGATGATGAGGTAGGCATCGCGGCCCAACCCGGCGCGGTCGAGCAAATCGCGTAAATCCATCAGGCGCACGCGGCTGCCGTTGAGCATGTAGTCGGTCTTGCCATCGCGATAGGTGCGGCGCTCCACGATGACTTCGGCGAAATCGACCGGCAGCCAGCCGTCGCTGTTATCGAAGGTGAGGGAGGCACGCGCCATTCCCGCGCGGGCGCGCTTCTTGCTGCCGGCGAAGATCATGTCCTCGCCGGTGCGCCCGCGAATCGTCGTCATCCGCTGTTCGCCCAACACCCAGCGGATCGCGTCCGCCACGTTGCTCTTGCCGCTGCCATTCGGCCCGACAATCGCCGTGATGCCGGTGGGATACACAAAAGTGAGGGGATCCGCAAAGGATTTGAACCCTTGAACGTTGAGTTGTTTGAGTTTAGACATGGTGCTCCTAGAGCGTAAACCAAGACTACAAAAGTCTCAGCACGCATCTGTTCTTTACGAGTTTTTCATCAGCGTAGATATGGGGTCAAACAGGTGCATCGTGAGACTTTTGTAGTCTCTCCTCCCCCGTTTCCGGCCAGACCGGGATAAACATCAGCCATTGGTCGGGATGGCGGCGAATCAAATCTTCGATTTGGGCCAGCACCCGCCGCAGGTTGTGCGCAATGTCGGCTTCGGCGTCGCCGGTGCGCTCCATCTCCATCGGTGGATTGGCGATAACGTTGTAGGCGCCGCCATCTTCATCGGGATCATAATACGCCGCAATCGTCATCACCAGGCAATCGGTGCGCAGCGGGATGCGGATGTAGCCGGTGGGCAAGTATGCCGTCGCGCCAAAGAATTCGACGGGTTCGTTGCCCTCGTTGACCGGGCGATCCACGCCGGTAACAACGACACCGCCCGCGCGCAAACGCGCCATCGCATCGCGCAGAGACCTGGCCGAAATCGGGGTAATGATGACATTGCCCTTTTCGCGTAAACGATTGAAGAATTCAAATCCGGCCGGCGGTTCGGCCAGCGAAAGCGCCTGTATCGGCATAGGCCAGTACTGCGAGAGTCCGATCAAGGCTAGATCGAAGTTACCCATGTGTACACCCAAGACGAAAAGGCCACGCCCAGAGGCGATCCCCTGATCCAGGTAGGCCTTGGCCTCCGCAGTCAAGCGCACCGGCGGATAGAAATCCTCGACGTTAGTTCCACCGCGCCCAACGTTATGGAACAGCTCATAGTAACCGCGATTCGCGTTGCTGAGAAGGCGATAGGCGGTCTGGTGCAGTTCCTTCTCTGACGTCTCCGGCCCCAAAACGTGACGCAGATTTGCGCACACATTCTGATAGACATCCGATTTGAAAGTCACCATCAAGCGGGTAATCAGCGCGGCAACGGACTTCCCGCCACGCGGCGGAAGATATTTCCCCAGGTAGAAGCCCAACCGGGTAGACCAGCCTTTGGCGAAAAACGCTTTGGCTCCCAAAGGGTTACCCTTGATGCGGCGCTTCGCTCAGCGCGTGCGGCGCTTCGATAAGCACCGGGAGACCACGCACCAGGCACAACAACAACGCCACCCACGCACAAACCTGCGCCACGACATTGATTGTCGCTAACGCGGGGCTACCGGCGGCAGCCAGGCCGTGCGTCAGTGCGAGGAAGAAAAAGGCGATAGCCTTCGCGACCGCAAAGGGCGTACGCAGCCACGGAGACTTCACCAGGAACCGCCCCACGCGCGAACGCATCATCTCGAATGGCGCGAGACCCTTCGACGGCGCGACAGCGCGAACGGCATCCACAAACGTACCGCGCATCAGCACGATCAAGGGAAAAATAACGGGGATCAGGCGGAGGTGAGCAAACACCACCCACATCACGTACTCCACCGCGCGGTCGGCGGCGATATCGAGCACGCTGCCAAGCACCGACGCTTCACCTCGTTTACGCGCAATGGCGCCATCCAGGCTATCCATCACGATGAGCAGGATGATAAGCGGTGCAGCGATAAGCCGCGGTGTCGCTGCCGGCTGGTAAAGCAAGACGATGATCAACACCAGCAAAGGCATCCGTGAAAGTGTGACTATGTTCGCCAGCATGGTTCTTCTACCCTCCTTGATAACCTCAACACATCAAACAGCGATAAGGACAAAGCTATCCGCCACATTCCGTTCAATCCGTGGAGAAAAATGCGCATCAGCCAGCGCGCAGATGTAGCGGCATCGCGTCGGCGCGCAACAAATCCTGCAATCCCCGCAGCACCAGAACGGGCCGCAGGCGCACGGCGTCAGGTAACGGCGTCATCCCGACGTGGGCATTGTGGAGTGTGGCCCAGGGCTGTTCCAACAACGCATCCAACGCCCAATCCATCGGCTCCAAAAAGCGATCCAGGGCCTCGCGTTGAATTTGCAACAGCGGACGCGACGTGCGTGGCGTGCCCGCCTTACCTCGCCAACGCCGCAACGGCAACAAGTACACTGCCTGTACCAGTGCGTCCGGCATCTCGGACCCGCCCAACTGTGGCGCGGTCAAAATGAAGACGTAGGGCGTCGTGGTCCCCACGTCGTGCAACACAGCGACATGCCTATCTTCGCCGAGGACGTAAGTGTGTCCCGCGGGGAAGAGGTCCACGTCGCACTGCCACTGCTGGCGCAGATGGCGGATCAACGCATGGTGTGGCGGATGCGTCGCGTCGGGCTGGACCTTCGCCGCCCCTACGCCAACCACCACACCGCCATCAGGCAAGCGACCCCAGAAACGGCTGTCGCCCAACTCGAAGTAGAACGCCTGCCCATCGTACACCAGTCCTGAAAGCGCAATAAGGCGCAGCGCACGATCTTTGAGCACGCCCGTCTGTTCACGATCCAGTTGTGGATAAACGTCGAAGAGATTCATCGATCACCTGTCAGTTGAATATATCAGAGGCAATTATACCATATCTTCACCGACTGTTCACATTCCTGTAATAGCCAAAGCGCGTTCTTGTGATAGAATTCGATAAACAGACACAAAAGGAAAGAAAACGTATGTACTGCACAAACTGTGGATCGCACAATCCGGATAACGCCACCACCTGTGACGTCTGTTATGCAACACTGAGTGCAGATACGCCATCGCTCCAGCAGGCGCTTGCTGCTGCGCAAGAATCGCTCGAGCGGTTACAGCGCTTTATCCCTTCCGTCGTTGCGGAAAGCATCCTGCACGATCAGGAACGCTTAAATGGTGAGCGGCGCGAGATTGCGGTGCTGTTTGCCGATGCCGTTAATTTTACCCGTCTCTCTGCTTCATTGGATGCTGAATCCATCTTCAACCTGATCAACGACTTGCTCGGACGTCTGATCGCCTGCGTCCATCGTTACGGCGGATTGGTGGACAAATTCACCGGTGATGGGCTGATGGCCGTCTTCGGCGCGCCCGTCGCCCACGAGAACAACGCGGAAATGGCCGTGCGCGCTGCGCTGGACATGCAGCGTGCAGCCGACGAATTCACACCGATCGCCAAAGCGCAATTGGGCGCGCCGCTGAAAATACGGATTGGTATCCACAGCGGGCCGGCCATCGCGGGCATTTTGGGCACAGAGGAACAAGCCGCTTATACGGTCATCGGCGATACCGTGAATATCGCGGCACGGCTGGAATCGTTGGCAACACCGGGAAACATTCTCGTCAGTGCGCAGGTACACACCCGGACCCAGCCCTTCTTCGAGTTCCAGACCAAGGAGGCGACCTTCATCAAGGGTGTGGATCAACCCGTCGTTACCTACCAGGTCATTGGCAGACGAACAGCCCCAGAAGCCGCCCGTGGCATTCAAGGTGTGACCAGCATCTTCTTGGGACATGAAACTGAACTGGCCCAACTGCGAGCGAGACTGGCCGACTTCGTGGATCAACGGGCCGGGCAGTGTATCACTGTACGTGGCGAAGCCGGGATGGGCAAATCCCGCCTCGTCTCCGAATGGCTCGCGGATGTGACGCCCGATATGGCCCATGTCTGGCATGGGCGCGGGTTACCTTACATTCAGGGCGTCAGTTACGGCATTATGCGCTCGTTGCTGCAAGACGCCATCAACACCTATCCTCCGGGTGAAGTATGGGAGAGCCAGGTTTCAGCGGCGCTACTCCCCTTCCTCAAGCAAATTGCCGGACTGCCTCTGACGTCCAAGGAAGAGATGCCGCTCAGCACGCTCACCCCGGAGAACGTCAAACAATTGACGACGTTAGCTCTGCGCGAGTGGCTTATGCAAGAAGCGCAACATCAGCCGCTTATCATCGTTCTAGATGACTTCCACTGGGCAGATGACCTGTCGCGGGAGCTACTGAAAAGCCTGAGCCACATCACCAGCGAAGTTCCGGTGATCTTTTGTGTCATCACCCGCAGCTATGCCGAGTCGCCCTTCGATCCTCCTCCTGACGCAGAGCATAGCTTGACCGTAGACGTCAATCCATTAACACAAGTGCAGAGCCGCGAATTGCTCGCTCATGCCGTGAACCTGGAAGGTCTGCCGGAATCAGTGATCGATACCATCCTTACCCGGGCGGAAGGCAATCCCTTCTACATCGAAGAGTTTGTGCGCATGTTGATCGAGAAAGAGCTGTTGCAGTTAGCAGGCAGCCAATGGCGTGTTATATCATCCGTGGCCCTGGAGAAACTGGAAGCACCTACCTCGTTGCGCGGCCTGATGATGGCGCGCGTGGACCGGCTGCCGGAGAATCTGCGCAACGTGCTACGCGACGCTTCGGTAATTGGGCTGCAATTTGATGCGCGGATCCTGGAAAGCACCGAGCGACACTTCCACGGTGCAGAGAACGTTGTGCCTTTCCTCGAGCGGCTGACCGAAGCCGGGTTATTGGAACCGCGCCCACAGGTCAACACCCACACTTACGCCTTCCGGCACATTCTCACTCAGGAGACCATTTACGACAGTATCCTGCACGCTCAACGCCCAACGCTGCACCGGTTGGTCGCCGAGGCACTGAGCGATCTCTACGCTGACGATCTCCATAACCAGGCCGAAGTCCTCGCCATCCATTACGATCTAGCACGCGTGCGCGACAAAGCGCTCAAATTCACCCTCCTGGCAGGAGAACGCGCGCGTCTGCAATTCGCCAACCGTAAAGCGACCGAGTATTACAGCCGTGCGCTGCAATTATCCCAACATCTGACCCACTGCGAAAATGAACGCTGGCAAGCGGCGATGGGCCTGGGCGACGTCCAACAGCACATTGGAGAATACGAAGAAGCCATTGCATTCTATCAGGCCGCTCTGGACGAGTGGAAAGACGCACCAGGCGAAGCGCAAGCCGAAATCATGCTCAAACTCGGCCGGGTGTGGATTCAACGTGGAGGTATGGAAGAAGGTGAAACATGGCTCCAGCAGGGCTTATCCAAACTCGATGACAGCGAAAACGCACACCCACAGATCGAAGCCGAAATTCACGCTTACTTGGGTTGGATTGCTCTGCGACGTGGAGACCTGGCAGGCGCCCGCGCCAGGCTCGAACGAGCGCTCGAGCGCGTCGACAACACACAATACTATGACGCGCTCTCGTCGATCCTCAACCGGCTAGGTGCCGTCTACTACAACCAGGGGGATTGGGAACGCGCCACGCAGGTGGTCGAGCGCGCCTTGACCATCCGCGAGTCGTTAGGGGACGTCTTGGGCGTCGCGCGCTCATCCAACAATCTGGGGATCCTCAAACGTAACAGCGGTGAATGGCAGAGCGCATTAGAAAACTACCGGCGCGGCCTGCAAGTCCTCGAGAAAACCGGCGACAGTGAGGGCATCGCCATCGCGCACACCAACATCGGCAACGTCTACATCGATATGGGCGACTGGGAGCAGGCCGCAGCCAATCTAGGTCAGAGCTTCGAAATCGCGCAACGGATCGCGAATCCTTACGAGATCGCTCAGGCGCATCTGAATCTCGGCCGGCTATATCTGGCGCAACAGTTATGGGAATCCTCACAATCCCATCTGGATGCTGCAATTGCGCTCTACAAACAGGCCGGGGCACGTGGCAGCTCCAGCCTCATCGATGCCTACCTGCTGCAAGGCCAGCTCTGTCTGGAACAGGGGAAGGTCAAAGCCGCTGCTGAGTGGGGGGCACAAAGTCAAGCCTTGTTACACGAAGTGACCGGCAAAATAACCGGCGAATCCGCCGAATGGGGCCGTTACGAACAACTGATGGGGCGTATCGCTGCCGCCCAATACGACAGCGCTCAAGCACTCGAACACCTCCAACAGGCAATGACAATTTTTGAGGCCTGCAGAACGTATCTCGAGGTCGGACGGACAGCCTATTACTGCGCCCAGGTATGGCTCAGTCTGACCAATGCGAACAAAGCACACGCGAGGTTGGTCGAGGCGCAGCGTATCTTCGAACAGCTTGGCGCAACGCCAGACCTGCTCCGCACTGAAGAGATGCTTTCAAGCCTGGTCATCCCTGTCTCGGCCTAGGCCCATCTTCATAAACAGACACGGGGCAGGATCATCTGCCCCGTGTCGGCTTGGCGGTGTGACGGTGCGGCCTACGATGATTATTCTCCGTCACCTACCCAGGTATCGACGCTGACGGTTGTGGAATTTGTCGGCATGTTGTCCAGGTTGTAGAAAGCCGCTGCCCACGCCGGGTCTCCTACATTATTCGCCCAACTATCAAACCCGCTTGCCCAACTGTCGAATCCGCCCGCCCAGATCGTATAGCCGCCATCCCAATCTGTAAAGCTCGACCAGGCCGGTGCAGCACTCGCCCAGCTATCGAAACCGGCGGCCCAACTGTCAAAACCGCTTGCCCAGCTATCGAAGCCACTCACCCACTGCACGCACTGGAAGGTGGGCAAGTCCAAGCCGCTGGCCCAACTATCGAAACCGGCGGCCCAACTGTCAAAACCGGCGGCCCAACTATCGAAACCATCTATCCAGGCAATGTAATCGGCCCAGCTATCGAAGCCACCAGCCCAACTATCATACCCACCGGCCCAACTATCGAAGCCACCGGCCCAGCTATCGAAGCCACCGGCCCAACTGTCGAAGTCATCGGGCGTGATGCCGCAGGCATCGGCCCAGCTATCGAAGCCGCCCGCCCAACTATCAAAGCCATCAGCCCAACTGTCGAAGCCACCGGCCCAACTGTCGTAACCACTCGGCCAGCTCGCATAGCCGCCCACCCAGATCCCGAAAGCTCCGGTCCACGTTGCTATGCCACTGGCCCAACTATCATACCCACCGGCCCAGCTATCGAAGCCGCCGGCCCAACTGTCGAAGGAATCCAACCACTGTTGGCACGCAACGTCTGCCCAGCTATCGTAACCCGCGGCCCAACTGTCGAAACTGGCGGCCCAACTGTCGAAATCGGCAGCCCAACTATCGAAACCGGCAGCCCAACTATCGTAGCCACCGGCCCAACTGTCGAAGCCGCCC
>Ga0209614_1000340_pt1 | contig 42561 bp, 49 predicted proteins | sample BlaSprsedimmetaG_FD_185484 | JGI IMG/M metagenome (GOLD analysis project Ga0209614, IMG submission 185484) | Hot spring sediment bacterial and archeal communities from California, USA to study Microbial Dark Matter (Phase II) - Blank Spring... ...
CTGCATGCTTGGTTCTCTTTACTGAGCTCATACTTTAAGATTATATGTGCTTTTCTCGCCTTCGGCGAGTCCTGTTTTCATCCACCCAGCAGAGCTAGGTGGTATCCAACAGGAATTTTTTTATGAATCCTAAGAAGGGACATTTTGATTTGGAGCTTTGCCTCCATTGTTCGAATTTTCAGAAGGCGAATAAGCAAGAGCAATTGAGACATTAAATAAGGGTGTGGCCAGCATAAGGAAGGATAAAATCAGGGAAATAAAAATTAAGAACTTGTTTCTGCTGTAAAAAATATTCATTAAGCATCTTCTTCCTACGCTCCCCTATATTTAAATTTTTATTTTTGTGTAGACTAAAATATACACATAATTATTTCATCGGCAACGCCTATACAAAACTTTAGAGAAATTTTTAAATTTTTTTGTTTTAGGCCTCGATTAAAATTTCAGCATTTTAAAAAAGTTCGAAAACCTAAAGGATAACCTGATTGATAAGATATGATTTTAAAAGTAGTTTTTGCGGGCAATTAAAAAATTTCTTTCTCATTAATCTCAAACTGAGTCACATCCCCAGAATAAACCATTCTTATCTCGCCGGAGGGCAACTTTAAAAGCAGTCCTCCGTGTTGGTCAACATCAAATGCCTCCCCTTCAATCTCCCCTTCCAAAGTAGAAATTTTTATATGTTTGCCCAATGTCTCACAGAGATTTTTCCACTCCGACAATACCTTCTCAAAACCACCTTCTTTTAAATCAAAATAAACCTTTTCAAACTCTCTTAATATGACCCTAAGTAAAGCTACCCTGTCCACCTCGACTCCCAACGCCTCTTTTAAGGTGGTCACCTTATCCTGCAACTCTTCGGGAAAAACATTCACATCCAAATTCGCATTTATTCCTAATCCAACCACAACAAAATTTATCTTATCAGCTTCGGCGCTCATTTCGGTTAAGATGCCAGCCACCTTTCTCCCTTTGATGAGAACATCATTTGGCCACTTAAGCTGAACTTTCAATCCGGTTTCAACCTCAATGGCTTTCGCAACGGCAACTCCTGCAAGGATTGTTATCTTGGAAGCATCGATTGGAGAAATTTTGGGGCGCAAAACCATAGAAAACCATATTCCGCCAGAAGGAGAAACCCATTCCCTTCCAAGCCGACCTTTGCCCTTGACTTGCTTTTCTGCCACAAAGAGCGTTCCTTCAGGAGCGCCTTTGGCAGCTTCACCCTTCGCCATCTTATTTGTCGAACCTGTCTCATCAAAATGATAAATCTTTTTATCGAAAAGAGTTGTTTTTAGTTTATATCTTATCTCGGAAGGCAAGAGTTTATCAGGCAATTTAATCAATCGGTAACCTCGTTTCGGAACACCCTCTATTACATAACCATCGTCTTTTAAGCTTTGAATATGTTTCCAAACGGCAGTTCTCGATAAAGAAAGACTCCGAGAAATATCTTCACCGGAGACAAAATCACCCCAGTTATCCTTTAGAGAAAACAAAACGGCTTCTTTTGAAAACATCTTACCCCTTTTTGTATTTTCGTCGATAAAAGTAAAACAGAGCCAGAAAAACGACTATCAGCACAAGAGCTGCCCATCCCGCTCTATTTATAATCTTAAGAAGGGTTACCCAATTTTCACCAAAAAAGTAGCCGAGCGCCGCGATTAAAATTGTCCACGATACAACCGCTGCTAGAGTATAAAAGAAAAATTTTACGAAATTCATCCTTGAGGCGCCCGCCAAAGGAGCGATAAACACCCTGATGCCAGTGGCAAAACGTCCAATAAATACGGTCTTTCCCCCGTGAATATCAAAATACTGCTCAGCATCCTTGATTCGCTTTTCCGAAATGAAAAAACGCCCTCCAAATTTCTCTATGAAAGACCTGCCTCCCTTAAGACCTATAACATAACCTAGGATGTTGCCGAGAAGCGCTCCTATAATCCCTATAATCACAATGTAGAAAATATTGAAATGACTAAAAGAAGCAAAAAAACTCGCGAGAAGAAGAACCGTTTCCCCTGGAACGATTAACCCCAAAAAAACCACATTTTCCAACAAAAGGGCAAAAAAGAGAATGTAGTAACCATAATCTTTGAAATAGAAAAAGAGTAAATTTAAAATATCGGCTTTCATGCATCAGCTCCAATTAATCGTCCGAGACAAGCCCGATGGAGATATCCAACGGCTTCGCCGCCTGAGTTATAGTTCCTGCAGATATTCTATCCACACCAGTTTTCGCAACTTCTTCAATTCTTTCAAGAATCATACCGCCTGATGCCTCGAGTATCGCCTTGCCACCAACAATCTCAACAGCTTTTTTTATCATTTCATCATCCATGTTATCCAACATAATGATGTCTGCGCCCGCCCCCAGCGCCTCTCCTACCTGCTCTAAATTATCGGCTTCCACCTCAATTTTTTTGTCCGAAAATTCTTCACGGGCAAGCTCAACTGCCATCCCAACGCTTCCCACCCCAGCGATATGATTGTCCTTTATTAAAATCGCATCGTATAATCCCATCCGGTGGTTACAACCACCGCCCACGGTAACAGCATACTTCTCAATTAACCGTAAACCCGGTGTTGTTTTTCTGGTATCGTAGATATCTACTGCATACGGTTTTGCCCTTTTAACAAATTTAGATGTAAGAGTGGCTATCCCCGAAAGATGTTGAAGGAAGTTAATAGCCACCCTTTCGGCAGATAAAATTCCCGAAATATCGCCTTTAAGCTCAGCAATTATTTCACCATTTTTAACAGCATCCCCGTCCTTAGCTTTAGCTTCAAATAGGATAAATTTGTCTACCATCTCAAAAACTTTGGCCGCAATTTCAATTCCTGCGATTATGCCCGAGTCTTTACATCGAACAAACCCCTTTACCTTTTTTGGCTCAGAAAAAATTGCCTGCGTGGTGATGTCGCCATCGACACCCAAATCTTCTTCCAAAGCTCTCTTTATGATTTCTTCAAGTTCTTTTTCTTTAAGCATCTTTTACCTTCATGTATTTGGGAACCCTAAGATCTCTTCTTAAAATTATATGCTTCTTCCAATTTAAATCATCGGTTTCGGGAAAATCGCCCCTAAAATGAGCCCCTCTGCTTTCTTCGCGCGCTAACGCCGATTGTATTATTAGCTCTGCAACGATAAGCATATTTTGAAGCTCAAAGCCCTCCACTTCGTCAAATTGAATCTCGAAAACTTCTTCGCTTAATTTTGAAATTTCGGCAAGGGCTTTCTTCAACCCTTCCTTATCACGAACGACACCAACGTAAGAAGATATAATTTTACGCAGGGTATCTTTATATTTATCTAAATCCTGCCTGCCGCCGTGTCTGTCGGCAGACAGGTCAGGCACGGCAATACTTTTTTTCTTCCGAGATAAATCATAAGTTAAACTGCCTTCAAAAACATCTTTTTCAGCCACCGCGTTAATATGATCTTTTAAGAAAGCACATATTCGCCTGCTAAATACCAAACCCTCCAGAAGGGAATTGCTGGCCAATCTATTTGCCCCGTGGATACCCGTGCAAGCCACCTCGCCACTTACATACAATCCAGGTAAACTTGCCCTTCCAAAAGTATCAATTTTAATTCCCCCCATAACATAATGAGCAGCTGGGGAAACAGGGATTAAATCTTTGCTAAGATTATAACCGCTTTCTTTACACCTTTCGCAAATTGCAGGAAACCTCTTTTCTAATATCTCTTCGGGAATGTGTGTAGCATCCAAATAAACATAATCGCCTTTCTTCTTGCCGCAAGCTTTACATTTCTGTATAACTTTAACCATTTCCCTTGCAACAATGTCTCTAGGAGCTAGTTCTGCCAGAGGATGAATCCCTACCATAAACCTTTTTCCAGCACAATCCCGTAAATAGGCGCCCTCCCCCCTCAAAGCCTCAGTAATTAGAAAGCGGGGGCTTTTCTTATCATCCAAAGCGGTGGGGTGAAATTGTATGAATTCCAAATCGCAAACTTCCGCGCCAGCCCGATAAGCCATCGCAATTCCGTCACCGGTAGCTATCGAAGGACTGGTGGTAACTTCATAGATTTGCCCGCAACCTCCCGCAGCTAAAATAATCGCCTTTGCAAAGTAAATGATTAACTCTTTATTTTTGGGTTCAAAAACCAACGCCCCCACACAACGATTTTTGAAAGTTAAAAGATCTAAAACGAAGACATTTTCCTGGATTTTAATCCCAGGACAGGTTCTTATCCTCTCAACAAGAGTCGATAAAATTTCACTCCCTGTGGTGTCTCCTGAGTGAAGAATGCGAGACAGAGAATGACCACCCTCTCGAGCTAATTTAATTTCGCCATTTAGCGCTCTATCAAAATCAACACCCAGCTCAATTAAGTCCTCGATGGCTCCCCTTGCTTCATTCACCAAAACCCTAACAGCTTCGGGTTCACATAGGCCTACGCCTGCCCGCATGGTATCTTGATAGTGAAGTTCTGGAGAGTCTTCCTCGCTCATCGCGGTCGCAACGCCCCCTTGAGCATACCAAGTTGCAGTCTCTTTGAGTTCACCTTTTGTAAGAAGGGTAATGCTGTGGTTTTGACAACATTTAAGAGCCGCAGTTAATCCAGCTATCCCGCTTCCAATTATCAGCACATCGGATTCGCTTCGTTTTAAGTTTTTGGTATCAAAACTAACTAAATAACGTGGTATTTTTTCGAATGCCATCAGCTTATCTTCATCATTCTATTTACCGATTCTTTAGCTTTTACTCTAACTTCATTGGGAACAACAACTTTAGGTTCCAAATTTTTTAGAGATTTTTCTATCTTATCAAGAGTAATAATTTTCATATCTTTACAGATTGCCCTCTCGATCTTAATGAATTTTTTTTCTGGATTATCCTTTTGAAGACGATATACCATACCCTCCTCGGTTCCGACTATAATCTCATTTGCCGAAGATTTGCTGGCAAATTTCAACATGTCCGATGTTCCAAGGACCTCGTCAGCCAAAGCGAGAACTTCTGGCCTACATTCCGGATGCGCCATAAAAACAGCATGGGGATAATTCTCTTTGAGTTTTGCAATCTGTCCAACTTCGATGTCGTTGTGAGTGGGACAATATCCATCCCAAAGGATTATCTCCTTACTTGTTTTTGAAGCTACATAACTTCCTAGGTTTTTGTCGGGAACAAAAATTATTTTATCGAAATCTTTAAGCGAATTGACCACCGCCAATGCGTTTGCGGAGGTGCAACAAATATCGCTTTCGGCCTTTACGGCCGCAGGAGAATTAACATAACAGACCACCGCCGCGCCAGGATATTCTTTCTTTTTTTCCCTCAAAGCCTGAACGGTAATCATGTCGGCCAGCTGGCAACCTGCATAAATATCTGGAAGGAGCGTAACCTTTTCTGGACTCAAAATGTTGGCGGTCTCAGCCATAAAATAAACACCGCAAAACACTATAACCTCAGCATCGACGCTCGCGGCTTTGCGAGAAAGTTCTAAAGAATCACCAACAAAGTCGGCAATATCTTGAATCTCGGGAGGTTGATAATTATGCGCAAGTATAACTGCATTTTTTTCTTTTTTGAGCTTTTTGATACGCTCTTCCAACAATTTCCTCCCTAACAAGCATCGAATGTTACTTTATAGTCTTCCACATCAACCAAACAATTTTTTTCATCAACATGAACAACTTTGGGTACAAGCTTCTTTGCATCTTCATCATCGATAATCATATAAGAAAGGATTATTATCTTATCACCCTTATGCATCAGGCGCGCCGCGGCTCCATTGATACACACCGTTCCCGAACCTGCGGGGCCGGCAATTGCGTAAGTTTCAAGCCGCGAGCCGTTTGTAACATCCACAACTTGAACCTTTTCGTGATTTAAGATATCAGCGGCTTTAAGAAGCTCCTCATCGATGGTTATGCTTCCAACATAATCCAAATTGGCTTCAGTAACGGTTGCTCTGTGTATTTTGCCCTTAAGCATCACTCTAAACACAAACTATCACCTAGTCTCCCTCAAGAATAATGTTATCTATAAGTCTAGTCTTGCCAACTTTAGCCGCCAGAGCAACTAGAACCTTGCCCTTTATCTCCAATAAATCCTTTAAAGAAATACTATCACAGATAGCTAGGTATTCTAAATCAACTAAGGGTTCTTTTTCAATTAATTTTGTCATGGCCTCCTTTACTGTTTTTAAATTTTTTTCTCCATTTTTAACCATTCTTTCAGCTAATTTAAGCGACTTACTTAAAACAAGCGCCGCTTTTCTCTCTTTAGGATTTAAATACTTATTGCGAGAGCTCATGGCCAAACCATCCTCTTCTCTAACCGTTAGTATCCCGACTATTCGAATGTCGAGGTTCAAGTCCTCAGCCATCCTTTTTATCACCATGAGCTGCTGATAATCTTTCTCACCAAAATAGGCAAAATTTGGTTGGACTATGTTAAAAAGTTTTGATACAACCGTGGCAACTCCTCTAAAATGACTCGGCCTATGAGCGCCGCAGAGAACCTCGGTTATCTTTCCAATATTTACATAAGTTAAACATTCTCTTGGATACATTTCTTTAATGGCTGGAGCAAATATATAATCGACCCCAACTTCTTCGGCCATCTCTGCATCTTTTTTTAAATCTCTCGGATAGGCCTCAAAATCCTCGGAGGGTCCAAATTGAGTGGGATTAACAAAGATGCTTACTACAACAACATCGCAATCTTTTCTCGCCCTTCGCATTAAGGCAAGGTGTCCCTCGTGAAGGCAGCCCATCGTGGGAATAAACCCAATGGTTTTGCTCTTTTTTCTCTCTTTTTTTAACGCCTCTCTAATTTCTTTTATGGTTGTAATTATCTTCATAAAACACCTGTTTAGTTGCTAGTTTGTTAGTTGGGAGTCTATTGGTTTGCTAGTTAGCTCGTTGGTTTGTTGGTTAGAAACTTCCCTTCCAATTACCCAGCTGTCCGATAAGCCCTTAACCTCTGTACAGCAATCACGTACTCCTTAATCCTTAATCCTTAATCCTTAATCCTGCCTTTCCCTATACCCGTTACCCTTCCCCCTTATTTTGCCATCTGCTATCAGCCATCTGCAACTTTACCCCTTACCCTCATATATGCTCCCCGCCCCCGACTACCGACTAACCACTATCGACTAATGAAATTCGTGTTCCTCGGCGGGAAACTTCCCTTCTTTAACTTCCAAGATATAATTGGAAACCGCTTTCTTGATATCATCACTTAACTTAGTGTATTGCTTGACGAATTTTGGAACGAATTTGTCATACATCCCCAAAAGGTCTTGAGTAACCAAAACCTGGCCATCGCATTCGCAGCCAGCGCCGATGCCTAAGGTTGGAATCGATATCGCTTTGGTTATTTCCGTCGCGAGTCCTTTGGGAACACACTCCAATACAATTGAAAAAGCCCCAGCTTCCTCAAGAATTTTTGCGTCTCTAAGCAATTTTTCTTTTTGACCTTCTTCTCTTCCTTGAACTTTGAAACCACCCATCTGATGAACGGATTGAGGGGTAAGGCCCAAGTGACCCATCACGGGAATCCCGGCTTTCGCAATCTTATCGACTTTATCCGCCATTTCCTCACCACCTTCAAGCTTTACCGCATGCGCCCCCGCTTCTTGCAAAAACCTACCCGCATTCTTAAGAGCTTCATCCGCGTTCACCTGATAAGACATGAAAGGCATATCTCCTATAACCATGCTCGATTTAACGCCTCTTGCAACCGCCTTGGTGTGATGGATCATATCATCCATGGTAACAGCCAACGTAGTATCATATCCGAGTACAACCATACCTAAAGAATCGCCAACCAAAATTAAATCTATGCCCATATCGTCCAGAAGTTTTGCGGTCAAGTAATCGTAAGCGGTAAGCATCGTAATTTTCTCAGCTTCTTGCTTCATCTTAACAAGTCTTATAACGGTAACTTTTTCTTTCATTTTCTACTCCTCTTCTAAAAGTCGCCTAAGTTCATTTGCTCGCCCCATGTCTATACTTCCCTTTTCGAGAGCTACGTCAACAGCGTAAGCTCCCATCTTTTTGTAGAGATCTAACGCGCCAGGCAATTTTAACTTCAAGGCCAGTAAATGTTTCTCGATGGTTCCTGTATCTCCTCGAGCAATGGGACCGGTCAACGCCTGAGATGTTCCCTTCCACTCTATGTTTTTAAGGGTCCCTTGAATAAGGGGCCACATTGCTTTAAGCCCAACATCATGAGGTATGTCCATGCTCGAATATATCTCTTGAGCAAATCTTAAGATGGCCACCAAATAGTTTGAAGCCGCACATGCGGCCGCATGATAAAGTGGTTTGTCTTCGTCTTTTACCATAATGGATATTCCACCGAGGTCTTCTACCAATTTAAAAACTTGGGGCCGAATTTTCTTATCGGCCGTAACCCCAAAATATGTGCCCGATAATTGCTCTATCGCCAAATCAACATCGGCAAATGACTGCATCGGATGAGCGCTTGCAATAGATGCTCCCGCTTCTTTGGCGCTCTTTAGCGCCTCAATTGAGAGTGTGCCGCTCATGTGAAAAACTATCTGACCAGGCTTGAAACCATTTCCACTAGCAATTTTTTCACAAACCCTCTCTATTTGGTCATCTTGTGTGGTAATAAAAACTAAATCCGCTAAACTCGCGGCCTTCACAACATCGGTTGTAACAAAAATATCTGTATAAACACGAACTCTATCAAAGGAAGACTTGCTTCTGCTGGCAAAAGCCACTATTTCGTAGCCCTTTTTCTTTAAAATATGGCCAATTGCGGTTCCGACGACACCGGCGCCAATTATGGAAACTTTTTTTCTCATTTTTACCCCAGAAACTAAAAAAATCTTCTGCCCAACAGAAGATTTAAGCTTTAAACCATCTTCCGTCCCGGTCACAATGGATCCAAGCAGTTAAAGTTAGAGCTAACACCAAAATGTTATTTAAGTTAAAAAAATTATAACACTTAGTCCTCCACTCTTCCAATCAACTTAATTTGAGAAGGAGGAATTTTATTTAAAAATTTCATTAAAGGATCCCCAGAAGGAAGTTTGACATCAGGCGCTATTTCCAAAAGAGGAGCCAAAACAAAACCTCGACTACACATTAGGGGATGAGGAATTTCTAAATCATCTTCCATAATTTCGAGTTTATCATAGAGCAAGATGTCTAAGTCTATCGTTCGCGGACCCCACTTAATCTCTCTTTTTCTTTTAAGTAAATCTTCAACAAAGTTACAAATTTTAAGCAGCTCTCTGGGAGAAAGCGAAGTTTCAAGTTCTAAAGCTAAATTATAAAATTTCCTCTGCTCAATATATCCTTCAGGTCCCGTTTCGTAAACGGGGGACACCTTTTTAACATCGATATCCTTGTGTTTTTTTAGTAACTTTATTGCCGCCCGCAAATATGCTTTTCTCTTGCCAATATTTGAACCAAGGCCAAGATAAACCTTTGCCATTTACAAGCTCCTTTGCTAGTCAGGATAAACTCTGTTTATTGTTCGTTGTTTTTTCTTATGCTATCTGCCATAAGCCCCGCCAGCGGCGGGCAAGCATCAGCAATCTGCAACTTTATCCTCTAACCATTGCATCGGTCATTCTAGCAACGCGAACCATCTCTTTCACATCATGAACCCGAACGATGTTTGCTCCTTGAACAATAGAATATGCAACGGTGGCGGCCGTTCCTTCCAACCTGTCTTCAACGGGCAAGCCAAGGGTCGTCCCAATAAATGATTTCCGAGAAGTACCCATTAAAATTGAATAACCCAAACTCTTTAATTCCGGGATTTTCCTCATAATCTCGAGATTGTGCTCTCTGGTCTTACCAAAACCGATACCCGGATCAATAATAATCTTATCTTTTTGAACACCCGCTTTTAAAGCAACTTCAGCTTGTATTCTTAAAAAGGACATTATCTCTCCCATTACGCATTCATAGTGAGGACTTTTCTGCATAGTTTGCGGAGTCCCTTGCATATGCATAATAACTAAGAGAGTTCCTGTTTTAGCAACAAGCTCTGGTATTTCTTTGCCCATTCTAAGTCCGCTTATATCATTTACAATTGCCGCTCCGGCCTCCAGCGCCCTTTCGGCAACCTCAGTTTTGTAGGTATCAATTGATATTGGACAATCGATTTCGCAAGCCAACTCCTTTATAACCGGAACCACTCTCTCAATTTCCTCCCGCAATCCAACCCCCTCTGCGCCTGGACGCGATGACTCGCCACCGATATCAATGATATCCGCCCCTTCTTCAACCATTGAAATACCACGGGAAATAGCGGCCGCGGTATCCAAATAACTACCCCCGTCTGAAAAAGAATCGGGGGTAACATTTAAAATGCCCATAATATGCGTGCGTTCGCTCAAATCCAGCTCAAACTTACCAGTTTTAATAACGTGAGTTTTTATATCATAGTTTTTGAGAGCATTACCAATCTCTTTCGAGATCATCTCTAAGCCAAATGGTTGCCTCATCAATTTTTTGCAAAGTCTAACAAGCTGCGCTATTGTTCCCATCAAAATAGCATCCGTACATTCTTTCGTTAAATCGTAGACCGTTTTGGAGATGGCCGCTTCCCCACCGCAGGACAGCATCTCCTGCTTCAGCACGTTGGCCTGACGAGCATCCAAACCTTCAAGTTTAATAGTTCTAAAAATTGCCTTTGGAGCCATGATCTTCAAACCTTTGGAATCGACGCCCACTTCTTTTAAAGCATTCCTTATATCCCCTTGTGAATTCAAAATCAAGACTCTAACATTATGAGACAACTCAACCTCTCCCTCTATTAATAAAGGATAGAGCTTCTTGGCGAGAAGCATCATTCGTCAAGAAAATACCTCTTACGGCGGAGGTAATGGTTAATGTCCCGGGCTTTTGAGCTCCCCTCATGCTCATACAAAGATGCTCGGCTTCAACCACAACAAAAACACCAAGGGGATTCAATGCTTTTACGAGACTGTCAGCAACAATCGTCGTCAATCTCTCTTGAACCTGAGGACGCTTTGAGACTACATCGACAACTCGCGCCAATTTGCTGATACCTGTTATTTTTCCATTTTCGCCCGGTATATAAGCAACATGAGCTCTTCCGATGAAGGGCATCAAGTGATGTTCGCAAACAGAATAAAAAGGGATATCTTTAACCAAAACCATTTCGTTATGGTCTTCGGCAAACATTATTTGAATTACCTCAGTCGGGTCTTTATCTATCCCGCAAAAAATCTCTTCGTACATCTTCGCGACCCGCGCGGGGGTACTTTGTAGTCCCTCTCTACTTAAATCTTCTCCTAGCCCCTCCAAGATGAAACGCACTCCCTGCTCAATTTTTTCCCTGTCCAAATAATTCACCTCCGCCACATTGTAATTAGATGCAAACATAATAGCCCTATTTCCCCGAAATAACAAAAGGCCAACCCTTAAAACTGGTGGCCTTTTTCACAAAAAATTGAACCCTAATTAACCCTCCGCGGGTCTAAGCTTCCCTGGAACATCAATAAACTCTTTCTTTTTTATTTTTTTTACACCCTTCTCGCTTTTAGTTTCTCCCTCAGCGCTCCCTTTAACCTTTGGAGGAGAATTTCTTCTTTTCCCTTCCAACAACCTCCGCAATTCATCTTTTTCAAGAGTTTCTTTTTCGATTAAAGCTTTAGCTATTTTGTCCAATTTTTTTCTCTCTTTGGTAAGTATGTCTTCAGCTTTATCATAAGCTTCATCAAGAATGCGTCTTATCTCCTTATCGATTTCATACGCTATCTCTCCGCTGTAATCAGGATGAGAAGCAAAATCGCGACCCAAAAAGACCTGCTCCTGCTTTTGACCTAACGTTAAAGGCCCAAGTTTGTCACTCATTCCATATTCACAAACCATCTTTCGAGCTATCTTAGTTGCCCTTTCGAGATCATTTTGAGCGCCTGTGGTCGCATCCTTAAATAACATCTCTTCGGCAACCCTTCCTCCCAGCAACATGGCCAATTCATCTAGAAGTTCGGATTTACTCACCAAATATTTGTCTTCGACGGGCAAGGTCAATGTATAACCCAACGCTCTACCTCTTGAAATTATGGATATCTTGTGAACAGGGTCAGTGTTAGGCAAAACATGCGCTACCAATGCATGCCCAGCTTCGTGATAAGCAATTATCTCCTTCTCTTTATCGCTAATCAACCTGCTCTTTCTCTCCGGACCGGCAATAACTCTATCGATCGCTTCTTCTAACTCTTTCATGTCGATAGCTTTCTTGTTATGACGAGCTGAAAGTAACGCGGCCTCATTAACCATGTTAGCTAAATCCGCGCCCGTAAATCCGGGTGTTCGCCTCGCAAGCACCCCTAGGTTAATGTTTTTAGCAAGGGGCTTCCCTTTGGCATGAACTTTAAGAATTGTTTCGCGTCCCTTTAAATCCGGCCTGTCTACAACGATTTGTCGGTCAAACCTACCTGGTCTTAAAAGAGCCGGGTCAAGAATATCCGGGCGGTTGGTTGCCGCTATGAGAATTACATTATCTTTCATGTCAAAGCCGTCCATCTCAACAAGTAGTTGATTTAGCGTCTGCTCCCTTTCATCGTGGCCTCCACCCAAACCAGCTCCACGATGACGCCCAACCGCGTCTATCTCATCCATAAAAATAATCGATGGCGCACTTGCTTTGGCCTGTTCAAACAGATCTCTAACCCTGGAAGCACCCACGCCGACAAACATCTCAACAAAATCAGAACCGCTTATTGAAAAGAAAGGAACCCCAGCTTCTCCCGCCACAGCGCGCGCAAGAAGCGTCTTGCCTGTCCCCGGAGGTCCAAAAAGAAGAACCCCTTTGGGAATTTTTGCCCCCATCGCTTGAAACTTTGAAGGTTTTGCAAGATATTCTTCAATTTCTTTAAGTTCCTCAACTGCTTCGTCAAGACCGGCCACATCTTTGAAGGTGACTTTGGGCTGGTCTTTGGTCATCCTTTTTGCGCGACTCTTGCCAAAAGACATAACTCGGTTTCCGCCACCCTGCATCTGATTCATCATGAACAACCAAATTCCGATAATCAACAGGAAAGGCAGCAAGTTAATGACGGCAATAAGCCAAATGGATTCCTTCTGCGGATCGACTCTGGTCTTTATATCTTTGGCAACCAGCTTATCAGTTATATCGTAATTCTCCTCATAATTTACTGTAAATTTTTCACCGTTTTTGAGTTCCCCTTCAATGACATGATCCTTATTTTTAATAAGAACTTCTCTTACTTCCCCCGCCTCAAGCTTCTTTAGGAAAACATTTAAAGCATAGTCTTTCGGCTTTTGTTGATTACCCATAAAGCTCTGAACCAAAAACAACATAAGGATCAAAATCAGGAAGTAAAAACCCGCGCTCCTGACTATTTTTTTCAACTTATTTCCTCCTCAAAATCAAGAATTTATTTGCCCCCGTATCTTAACACAATTAAAGGTAATGAACAATTTCTGTGGCTAGCTATTGCGGGATCCTGACTTGAGCGCGCAGATATAAGGAAGATTTCTATATTTCTCATCCCAGTCCAAACCATATCCCACGAGAAATTTGTTTGGGACCTCAAATCCGCAATAATCTATATCTATAGACATCTGTTGTTCAATCTTCTTTCTTAAGAGAGCACAAACCTTTAAACTGGCCGGTTTCCGGGACTTTAAATTTTTAATAAGGTATTTTAGGGTCAAACCAGTATCGACGATATCTTCAACAATTAAAACATCTCTTCCTTTGATATCTTCATCCAAATCCTTAAGAATCCTAACAACACCTGACGTCTTGGTCGAAGAACCGTAACTTGAGACCGCCATAAAATCGATCTCCACCGGCGCTTTAATTTCACGCGATAGATCCGCCAAAAAAATTATTGCCCCCCGCAATATTCCTACAAGCATAAGATCCTTATCTTTATAATCTTTGGAAATCTGCTCGCTTAATTCTTTTATGCGCTTTTTTATCTCTTCCTCACCAATTACAATCTGTCCCAGTTCCTCGCTCATAACTCCCCCTACATATTATTTTTAAATTTGGCTTTAATTTCAAGTACCCGCTGAGTCTTGCAATCCACTTTAAACCTATCATCAATTCTGTACCCAACTACCCAAATTATCTCACCATCAAACGATGTAACAATGGGAACGGAATCCCTCAATCGTTCGGGTAATTTTACGTCCACGAAGAAATCTTGTAGCTTCTTCTCGCCTTCCAAGCCCAGTGGGTAAAACCTGCCGCCGCGCGATCGGTTACAAATACTAATTGGAAAATCTATCTTATCTGCATCAAAATACGCAACTAGATTTATTTTACTCGATGGAAGAAATTTATTTTTTAAAAACCGTTCCCCCGCAAAATTATCCCCTTCTAACTTCATTATACTAGCTTTGAGTTCAACTTTTAACTCAGGTATTTCTATCCTCCCCAAACCATCTAAAGTAACCTCTACGCGCTTTTTTTTCTCAAGCAAATTTCGCCTTATCAAAATAAGATTATCGTACTCTCTAATGATGGCCAAATTGCCAGGGATATCTCGCCGAAACTTGGGCATCTTCTCCGCATCCAATAACAAATCTTTTAGATGCTTGAATTCAATTCCCTCAAGATTTCCCTTCAATATTTCAATTCCTTTCCGCAGCACCCTTCGCTTAACCGCAACGGGAAGCGCTTTCAGTTTTTTCAGCGAAAATGAAATTAAGTCATTTTTGATTGCGGATACGCTATAAAATTCTTTAGATGCAATCTCATCCAAATACTGATTATCATCGGAAACAACCCTGATGGTCTGAAAAATTGTGTCTCTTAAATCCGGATTGTATTGTTCGAGGACGGGAATCAAATCGCGACGAACCCTATTTCTAAGATAAGTGGAATCAAAATTGGAAATATCCACCCTGAAGTCAATTCCCTCGCTTTTGCAGTAACTTTCAATTTCTTTCCTTGTTATTTCAATTAGAGGACGGACAAATACCCCTCTGACAGGTGGAATAGCGCTTAGCCCCTTGAGCCCGCTTCCTCTCAAAATACGCATTAAAAATGTTTCCACTTGATCATCGGCAGTATGACCCAACGCCACTTTATCCGCATTGATATCTTTCGCCACTTTTTCAAGCAGCATATAACGAACTTTCCTTGCTCCTTCCTCGGTAGATAGATTTTTCTTAGCAATATAATCAGGGACATTATAAGATAAAATGGTCGAGGATAAATTTTCTTTTTCTGCAAGATCCCTAACAAATACAGCGTCTTTATAAGAGTCGTCTCCCCGAAGCATGTGGTTTAAATGAAAGATGTGTAAACTAAGATCAAAAACATCTTTAAGTTGAATTAAAAAATGAAGCAAGAGAACGGAATCCTGCCCGCCAGATACGGCGACCAGCACTTTATCACCAGATTCAAACATGCCATATTTTAAAACTGTATCTTTAACTCTGTTAAATAAGTCGTTGGTTGATATAAAAATTCACTCCCAAAAGACGGTTGGTAATTAATAGACGATGGTTTATGGTAATTCCGTTTAACTTCTTTATTTCTTTTATCCTTTTAACTGTCAGCCATTTGCTACTTTTAACTATGTTTCTATGCCAGATACTGGTCTAACGATGACCACGTAACTACGTCTCCTTGTTTAACCCTACCCGTTACCCATTAGTCGAAAACCGGAAGTTTACTGATTTCTTAGTTGGGAACGGTTGGTTCGCTGGCTGATTTGTTGGTTTATTTTTCCTCTATATCCCATACTCCATATTCTATGCGCCACTTATGAGATTGCTTCCCTGCCTGTCGGCAGACAGGTCAGGCACGGTAGACTGGGGTGAGATGCCCGCAATGAGATGCCCGCAATGACGGGGAAGTATTGATCCTTAATCCTTACTTTACCCTCCTTTTTCTATCAGCCATCAGCCATCTGCAACTTTACCTTATGCTCCCGACTCAAGATACTTCATTACTCCTTTAAATAACCCTTGAGCCACCTCATTTTGAAATGATTCTTTGTTTAAGAGAGCGTCCTCTTCGGGATTACTCAAAAAACAAATTTCTGGAAGAATAACTGGAACCTTTGACCAATTAAATCCAGTAATATCTCCTCTTGAAACAATTCCCTTGTCCGGTCGCCCACATGCCCCAACCAGTTCCTGTTGAACAAACTGGGCAGCCCTTTTACTTTCGTTGTATATAGGCGCACACCATTCATTTTTAGAGGGATACAAAATCATAATACCGTTCGAGGAAGCATTTGAACTACCATTACAATGAATTCGAACAAACAAGTTAGCCTTCGCTTTGTTGGCAATTTGAGCCCTTTCAGCGTTACTTATATCAACATCATTGGTAATTCGGATCATAACGACCTTAACTCCCTCTTTTTCCAATAAATCTCTCAATTTCAACCCCATTTGCAATACGATTTTGTATTCTGGAGTTTTTGAGTTTATTCCCGTTGCCCCACCCTTACATTTTTCCTTAGTTATCGAGGAATTCGGTCCAACTGGTTCCGAAGAAATGTTTGCATGCTCTTGATGACCAGGGTCGATACAAACCACCCATTTGGATGCTTTCGTCTGAAAAATTTCATCATCAGCTTCTTTTTTGGCTTCGAGCTCTATTTTTTCAGATTCTGCAGGAAGCGGGTTCTTGGCACCCGTTGAAACTTCTTCAGAAAGAGTCCTTTTTGTCCCCCTGCTTACAACTAAGAGGATTATTCCGCCTCGGTTTAACAGCTCGCCTGATTTAGGAGTTTGAGAAATCACCATTCCCTCGGGATACTTACTAAATTCCTTTGAGATCTTTAGTCCAAACCCTTCTTGGCCAGTTAAGTCTTTTGACTCCTCTAAACTCTTCCCGGTCAATTTTGGAACAGTTTCGGAAGCAAAAACATTGTTGTAGGCATAAAAAGCAAGAATGCCCAAAAAAACAAGTAAAACGAAGAACCCGAAATACCACCATCTTCTGCGCCGTTTATAAATTACAATCCCACGTCGTAGTTTAACCTTTGGAGCAAAGTCTCGCTTCACGAAAACTCCTTAAGTATCCCACCGCTTATACAGTTTGTGCTCCAAATTCAGCACATCTAAAATCCTGCCTACAACAAAACTGACCAAATCATTGATATCTTTCGGCCGATGGTAAAATCCCGGCATCGCCGGAACAATAATGGCGCCGGCCCGATGAAGCGCAAGCATATTCCTCAAATGCATCTCGTTCAACGGGGTCTCTCTGGGCACCATAACCAGTGGACGCCTCTCTTTTAAAGTTACATCAGCGGCCCTCTCCAATAAGTTTGAGGATATTCCCGCACTTACCGCCGCTAGGGTCGCCATTGAACAAGGAACAATAATCATCCCTTCCGCTTTATAAGAACCGCTGCAGATGGACGCATTTAAGTTTGAGAGCTCTATATATTCGAGGCGCTCATCTGTATAATCCAGCTCCATCCATCCTTTTAATTGTTTCTGCACTTCTCGCAAATTTCCTTTTAACTTTAAATTCAGCTCGTGTGCCAACACATCTCTCGCAGCATCAGTTATAAGAAGTTTTATTTCATGATTATCGGACAACAGCTCCTTTAAAAGATGCTCAGCGTATATCACTCCGCTTGCGCCAGTTATCCCAACAATAAATCTCAACGCATCATCTCCTAGATAACAATTTTCATTATGAAATCCAACACGGTGAAAAAGAACATGACAACGCTTATTATTCCGTTCATCGTAAAGAAAGCCGCATCGAGTTTTGAAAGATCATTTGGAGATACCAACTTATTCTCATATAAAAGGAGGAGCGCCACTATTGTCAAACCTATAAAATAAATCAGACCAAGTTGGCTCAAAATTCCCACCATCAAGAGGATAATAACTGAAAGAACATGGAGAATCGCCGTAATTACAAGCGCTTTTTTTATCCCAAAGATTGTTGGAATTGAGTAAAGCTTTTGTTTATTATCAATCTCAACATCTTGACAAGCATAAATTATATCGAAACCCGCCACCCAGAAACATACGGCAAGCCCAAGTAAGATCGGCTCAACTGATATAGAGTTTGTTGCGGCAACCCATGCTCCGATAGGAGCAAGACCTAGACACATACCCAAAAAAAAGTGGCAAAACCAGGTGAATCTCTTGGTATATGGGTAAAACACAAACGGCATCACAAAGAGAGGCCAAAGCCATCTGCAAAGAGGCGCCAGATTATATACGGCAACAATAAAAATAATTAAAGAGATCAGGCTGAAGATAACGACATCTTTTCCAGATAGGATACTTTTGGGCAAAGCCCTTTCTTTGGTGCGCGGATTACGCGCGTCAATTTCTTTATCAATTAACCTATTTAAGCTCATAGCAAAGCTTCTGGCGCCCACCATAGCAACCGTTATCCATAAAACCTGCCAAAAGGTCGGAAATCCTTTAACTGCAAGCATCGCGCCCATATAGGCAAAAGGAAGCGCGAAGATGGAGTGTTCAAATTTTATCATCCTAAAGATGGTGGCGGTCTTATTCAAGACCGTAGCTTGACCACTTTTCATCTACCAACCTCTTAATATCGCCATCCATCACAATATCATCGGGCCATTCACGAAGATGCCCCTCTGTTTTCCATTTCTTTGTAGCATCGATACCAATTTTGGACCCATAATTTTGAGTGCTCGACGAGTGGTCCAAGACATCCAATGGTCCTTTAGTGAAAACGATATCTCTTTCGGGGTCAACGTTATTGAAAATTTTCCAGGCAACCACGGAATAATCATGGACATTTATGCCCTCATCTACCACCACTATCATCTTTGAAAACATCATCTGACCCAATCCCCAAATTGCGTTCATTATCTTGTTAGCATGTAAAGGATAACTTTTCTTAATTGAGATTATCACACAGTTGTGAAAAACTCCCTCAAGAGGTAAATCCATATCGACTATTTCAGGATACATCAGTTGCATTAAGGGGAGAAATATTCGCTCCGTAGCCTTGCCAAAATAGCAATCTTCCATGGGAGGTTTACCCACTATGGTTGTAGGATAAATCGGATTTTTTCTATGAGTTACACATTGCACATGAAAAACAGGGTAGTTATCGGCAAGGGAATAGTAACCGGTGTGATCGCCAAAGGGGCCTTCCCTTCTAAGCTCAGCTAAATCCACAAATCCCTCTAAAATTATTTCCGCATTGGCAGGTACCTTTAAATCCACGGTTTTACACTGAACAACCTCCACGGCTTCATTTCTTAAAAACCCGGAGAATACAAGCTCATTTACCCCTTTTGGAAGAGGCGCTGTTGCTGAATAAATCGTTGCTGGATCCGTGCCCAAAACAACCGCGACTTCAAACTTTTTGCCGCTTTCAATGGCCTTGCGGTAATTTTCCGCCCCATCATGATGCACATGCCAGTGCATTCCAGTGGTTTTTTTATCAAACACCTGCATTCTATACATACCTACATTTTGCAGACCAGTCAAAGGATCTTTTGTTATTACAAGCGGAAGGGTGATAAATCTTCCCGCGTCATCTGGCCAACATTTAAGAATTGGGAAATCATTTAAGTCGAAGTTTTCGGTTAGAACTACTTCTTGGCAAGGCGCCTTCTTTATTAATTTTGGGGTATAATTAGCAAAATCTTTGAGTTTCAAAAGAGCGCCCAACTTTTCAACTATTGTTCTAGGAGCATCGGTAGGCATCATATTTCTAATGCGACTTGCCACTTCATTAAGATTGTCCACCCCCAAGGACCAACTCATGCGCTCAAAAGAACCAAAGGTGTTGATGAGGACAGGGTATTTCGAACCCTTGACGTTCTCAAATAAAAGAGCGGGTCCTTTTGTTTTTGATACTCTGTCCGTTATCTCCGTTATTTCCAAAATTGGATCAACTTCAACTTTTATCCTCTTTAAGTCACCTTTTTCTTCAAGAAATTCTACAAATTCCCTCAAATCTTTGAACGCCAAATATCTCACCCCAATTTAATTAACAACCGTATGCTCTGTGATATAATATCACCCGTTAATTATCTTTAGCAATGGAGGAAGAGTGCAAGCAACTACAAGAGACTTGAATCTGCTCAACATTCAAAAAAAGGTTCAAAACAATGAGCGTCTTACAAAAAGTGATGGAGTAAGCCTTATGAACTGCAACGACCTTTTGTTCTTGGGAGGTCTCGCAAGATACATAAAAAATAAAAAAACTAAAAATCATGTTTACTTCAACGTAAACCGCCACATCAACTTGACAAATGTTTGCGTGTCACGTTGCAAATTCTGCGCTTTTAGCTGCAATAAAAATGATCCTGATGCCTACACGATGACGGTCGAAGAAGCGGTTAAAACCGCTCTCGATGCACCAAAAGACATAACGGAACTTCACATTGTAAGCGGCCTGCATCCGGATAAACCATTTCATTACTATGTTGAAGTTATAAAATCCTTAAGAGAAAAGCTCCCAAGCGTTCATTTAAAAGCATTTACGGCGGTAGAAATAAATTACTTTTCGAAAATTTCCGGTATGTGTGTAGAAGAAGTGCTAAAAATCTTAAAAGATGCGGGCGTCGATTCCCTTCCCGGCGGAGGCGCCGAAATTTTTAACCCAAAAGTAAGAAATGAAGTGTGCCCAAAAAAAGCTACCGCCGAGGAGTGGCTCAATGTAATCCGCACAGCTCACAAACTTGGCTTAAAATCCAACGCCACGATGCTCTACGGACACATAGAAACGCTCGAAGACAGAATCGACCATCTCATAAAAATCAGAGAGCTTCAGGATGAAACGGGAGGATTTCAGACCTTCATACCTCTTCCATTTCATCCAGAGAACACGAAACTCTCCCATATAAAAAAGCCAACAGGCATTGAAAACCTTAAGATGATAGCCACATCTCGACTTATGCTCGATAATTTCGACCACATAAAAGCGTATTGGATAATGATAGAGCCAAAGGTAGCCCAGTTTTCATTAGATTTCGGCGCAGATGATATTGATGGAACGGTAACCGAAGAAAAAATTACGCACGCCGCTGGAGCAAAAACAGATAAATTTATCGAAAAAAATGAGTTGATTAACTTAATTAAAGAGATGGGAAGAGTACCGATTGAAAGAGATACGCTTTATAATGTTGTAAGATTGTATGAATAAAATTAAGGGGAAAGAGTCTGGGATACGAGCGGGGAGCTTAGAATTGGAAAAACAAACTAGCCACCTAGCAATCCAACAAACTCCCCACTATTAACTAACTGAGGTGTAAAAAATTGAAACCGAGAGTAGGACACATACAATTTCTAAATTGTCTCCCGCTTTACCACGGATTGGTAACCAGCAACGGACTTTTGGGGATGAAGTTAATTAAGGGTACTCCGACCGAGCTCAATGAAATGCTCATCGAAGGCAACCTCGACGTAAGCCCCATCTCGGCCATGGAATACGGACGTCATAGTGAAGAGCTTTACCTATTGCCAAATCTTACTGTAAGTTCCGACAATAAAGTTAAAAGCATCCTTTTAATAAGCAAAGTCCCGCCATATGAATTAAACGGGAAAAAAGTTGCTTTGGCGAATACCTCAGCAACTTCACAGGTACTTGTGCAAATAATTCTTAAAGAAAAATATAATGTAAGCCCCAAATATTTTTCTTGTCCGCCCGACCTACCCCAAATGTTTCTTGAGGCAGAGGCAGCTCTTTTGATTGGTGATGACGCCCTAAGAGCTTTGCATAACCCCCAAGGTTTTCACATATTCGACTTAGGAAATGAATGGAAAGAATTAACTGGTTATAAAATGGTCTATGCCGTCTGGTGCGCAAGAAAAGAATTTGCAAGAAAAAAACCGCGTCTTTTGAAGGAAGTTTACGATACTCTACAAACATCCATGGAATACAGCCTCAAAAACATAGATGAAATATCCTTAGCCGCATCAAAATGGGAGGTATTTACCGCAGATTTCTTAAGAGATTATTTTCTTTCCCTAAATTTTAATTTTGACGATGATTATCAAGCGGGACTGAATCATTTCTTTGAGAAAGCTAAAGAACATGGTTTCTTGAAAAAGACACCGAAGCTAGATTTCGTGGAGGTATAAGTTGGATAAGATCAAAAAAATTTTGGAAAAACCACTGGACGGTAAGAGAATATCCGAAGATGAAGCGCTTATCCTTTTAAAAGAAGGAAACCTAATTGAACTTGGTGAAGTAGCTAATGAAACGCGCAAAAAATTTCATCCTGAGGACATCGCCACATTTGTCATCGACAGGAACATAAACTACACCAACATATGTGAGAGCAAGTGCAAGTTTTGCGCCTTTTACAGGGAAAAAACCGACTCCGACGCCTATGTTTTAGGCGAAGAAGAAATATTTTCAAAGATAGATGAGGCATTAGAACTGGGCGGAACTCAAATTATGCTGCAGGGCGGGCTTAACCCCGATTTAAAAATAGGTTATTACACGGATTTACTCTCAGCCATAAAATCAAACTATGAGGTATGTGTCCACTCCTTTTCTCCTCCGGAAATTGCCCATATCTCTAAAAACTCAGGACTTTCATTAAGGGAAACTCTTTCGGAACTAAAAAAAGCGGGGCTTGATTCCCTGCCTGGCGGCGGGGCCGAGATTTTGGTCGACCACATTAGACATCAAATAAGCCCGAACAAAATTGGAGCTGAGCTCTGGCTTAAAGTAATGGAGGAAGCACACAACGTCGGACTTCGCTCAACAGCGACCATGATGATGGGAAGTTTGGAAACAATTGAGGAAAGAATTTCTCACCTCTCCAAATTAAGAACTCTACAAGACAAAACGGGAGTTTTCAGAGCCTTTATCCCATGGACATTTCAACCCGGCCATACCGAACTTGGCGGAAAGAAAACATCCGGAGTAGAGTATTTAAAGATGCTTTCCGTCTCCAGAATATTTATGGATAATTTCGAGCACGTTCAGGGCTCCTGGCTAACTCAGGGCAAAGAAATAGGACAAATCGCTCTTCATTTCGGGGCAAATGACTTGGGAAGCATAATGATTGAAGAAAACGTAGTTGCCTCAACCGGTGTTTCTTACAAGATGTCAAAAGAAGAAATAACTGACTTAATTAAAAAAGCGGGTTTCACTCCCGCCCAAAGAAACACCAAATATGGAATCTTAAAGACTTTTGGTTAATTGCATAGCAATTGTTGGAAATGATTTTCGCTAAATCCCACTCTGATATAATAGAATAGTTTTCGAAATAAAACTTAAGGGAGCAAAATGGAGACTGAAGATATTGTTCTTTTTATGGTTCACATTCTTGAGATTTTTGGAGCGCTTGTCATCATTTACGGGGCACTTCAATCTATCGTTCAATACGCGATGAATCTATTTCAAAAAACCAAGAAGGAGCCCGACCTAAGAAAAAATTTAGCATTGGGACTGGAATTTTTGATGGGAGCTGAGATAGTAAGAACCATAATCGTACGAACTCTCACTGAACTTGCCATGCTGGGCGGAATCATCGCCTTAAGAGGTCTTTTGGGACTTATAATCCACTGGGAAGAAAAAACTGATTAAAAAAGAAGTTATCCTCCTAGATACCCCAGGATATACTAAGCTCAAACAATATCCATAATTTCCGCAACCGATTATCACCAAATATTTCCAAGATGAACATGCTTTAATTTCTTAAGCGCGACCTCTTCAGCCATCTTAAGTGTTTCAAGCAGCGTAGGTGGCTCAGAATATTTAAAATAAGGGAGATAACGACTAAAGTGCAGGGGAGTCTCCTCGCCAATTTTAGTTGCCACCCAATCGACAAGTTCTTCAATCTTTTCTTTATTATCATTCAAACCGGGAACAACTAAATTGGTGAGTTCAACGTGACATTTTTTACTGGCAATTTCGACGGTGCTAAGCACCGGAGCAAGTCTTCCGCCAAGTTTTTTATAAACCTCGTCGGAAAATCCCTTAACATCGATATTCATGGCATCGATGCAAGGCAATAACTTTTTAAGAGGCGCCTCATTAACACAACCGTTGGTAACCAAAACATTTTTTAAATCATTTTCATGAGCAAGTTTGGCGGTTTCATAAATAAACTCATACCAAACAAACGGCTCATTATATGTATAGGCCAAACCGATATTATTATTCCGGCGATAAGTTAAAGCTAAATCAATAGCTTGCTGTGGAGTTAAAGAATCGGTAACCTTGGATACAACCTCTTCCATGTCCTCGCCAGGGAAGGCTTCTCGGGGTTGGGCAATCTGCCAATTTTGGCAGAAAGGACAAACAAAATTGCACCCGATGCTCCCCAAAGATAAAATCATCGAACCGGGATAAAAGTGATATAAGGGCTTTTTTTCTATGGGATCAAGATTGCAGGAGGAGATTCGACCATAAGTTAAAGCGACAAGTGTTCCGTCAATATTTTTTCTGATGGAACATATCCCAGTTTTTCCGAGGGAAATCACGCATCCATGAGGGCAAAGGAGACACTTAACTTTCTTGTCGGGCTTCTTTTCATAGAACTTGGCTTCCACGATTACGCCTCCTTTAATCCATAATATAATTATAACTTAAAGCTTCGGCAACAACTTCAATTTTTCAATTCCGGCATCGATCTCCCTTATGACTTTTTTGTGCAATTCCATATTGCCTGCCGCCACACACGAAATTTGAAACTTAAGCCCCGAGCCAAGAACGGGATAATCATCAATCGGCTTCCCATAACCATCGGTAACAATTCCTCCCGCCTCGCTCACAATCAAAACAGAGGCCGCTATATCATAAGGATTATTGTTTAAAACATATCCTCGTCCCACTCGCTCAAAGATGGCTTTAACTTCGGGAGCTTCATCTATCATCCTTTTACCGATATCTATATAGGCATCAAGTTGACCGGTAACCAAACGGGTCATCGAGTAACTCGCGCTTCCAATGTCGAACACGCCACCGTCAACCGATGAAATATCAACCAAATCTCCTAAAACGGTGATAAGTTCCTTGGCGGGCCTTCCTCTAAATCCAATGCTCCAAAAAAGACTATTCAAACCTGTATTTGAGCTAAGAATAGGATCAACTTCTCTGTTATCTTCTTCAATCTCAAGACCCGTCCCTTTTTCTGCCAAAAAAATCTTTCCGCTTTTAATCTCCTGGACACAACCCAAAAAAACGTCCTTAATTTTTGGTTCGGAAACATACTCGGCTGCCGCAATAGAGACACAAGCAGATTCAAAACCCGCGGCAGCGGGTCTGGTGCCGTCGATGGGATCAACTATCAAAACATATTTCGGTTTCCCGTAAACAACGAGACCCTTGTCTTCGGAATAATAAGCGATGTTCCCCTCTTTTTTTAAAAACTCCATCACATCTTCTTCGGCAACCTCATCGATAGCAAAAGTAGCATCTCCCCCCACCGCTATATCCACTGTGCGCCGGGAAGAAGGTTTGCCCAAGTGCGGAAAAACTTTATTTCGAACCGACTTTGTAAGTTCATAAACAAGCTCTTTTATATCCACATTAACCTCCAATTTAATTCTTAGTCGGTAGACCATAGTCGGTAGTTTGTTAGTTATTTTAAATTAAAAAATAAGATATAAAAATTTAAAATGAAAAGTCTTAAAACCATTCTTAATTTTTAATTTTAGTTTTTTCATAAGACCAGGCACAGCCCTGTACCAGGTATTTGGCATTCTTCATTCTCCATTTTTCATTTCCCTATCAGCTATCTGCCGTAAGCCATCTGCCATCTGCCAATTTGGCGCGCTCGGCGGGATTTGAACCCACGACCCCAGGCTTCGGAGGCCTGTGCTCTATCCACTGAGCTACGAGCGCAAAAACCAATTGATAGTAGATAGGCGGTGATTAATAATTAAAACAGGTCACTATCGATTAATTCAAAAAGGTCCTTTATTATTAAGCAATCCGTATCTTCAGAACTTAAGTTACTTCCGCGGTTAATAAGAACAGGGGTAATGCCAACGCCTTTTGCTCCCATAACATCAGCATAATGATGGTCACCAACGTGAATGACATGCTCGGGGCTTGCTCCTATTTTGCTAAGTCCGAGTTCAAAAATTTTCGGGTGGGGTTTAATGCTTCCGACATTTGCCGAAGAAATCACAAACTCTAAATATTTTATAAGATCAAGCTCTTCGCAAAGCGCCGCCAGCCTGCCATCCCAATTAGAAATTAACCCAAGCTTCAATCCAAAATCTTTAAATCTTTCAAAAGCCGGGACAACATCGGAATAAATCCGCCATCTATCTTTCTTTCCAAAATCATCATAAATTGCTCGGGCTATCAACCGCGTGTCGCCGTCGATACCAGTCTCCCGAAGAAGCAACTCATAAAAATCCTCCCACATCGAAGCCGCTTCATCTTCATCCATCCAAAATGAATCATCCTCTTCGTACCTTTGTAAATAATAGTCGTCGGCTACGCGAAAAGCTTTTGAAAGCTCACCTGAATCCACCGAATACCCATATCTGAACATAACCTCTGCGCAAACTTTCTCCACGGAAGGATATGGATATAAAAGCGTATTGCCGACATCAAAAAAAATCGCCTTGTAGTTCATTAAAACTCCTTCTTGGATAATTCTCTTTCGGCCCTTCGCCATCTCTTTATCAGATACGGCTTCATCCTCTCAAAGATTCCCGCTATCCCCTCCACAACCGCATCGGCAAGTTCCTCTGAAACAGCATGCGACTCGATGATAAAAGCTGCCGTTCTTCCATAATAAAGAGGAATTAAGCTCATTAAAATCTCCTCTTTTTCACCGTCGAAACAATATCCGACGGCATAATCATAAACTATCCTCGCCCACAAATCAGCGGGAAAGTGAAAGTCTTCAACATTGAGGTTGGTAAGTTGAATTACATCATGATAGTTCTGGTTGGAAAGTATATTTTTCCACAATTTCCCATACTGGGATTTTCCCAGTTTAAATTTTTCAATTAATTCCGGTAAAGCTACCTTCACTTTTTCAAGTTCGACAAAATGAAACTTACCTATAATTTTAACTTCCGTACTTGCCTCAACAAGCTTCCACTTCATCTCATATTTTCTTATTAAACTAAAGAGTGTCCCCATAACCTGCTTAAACATTGGGCTAAGATCTTTTCCTGGATCTTTCGCATCGTGAACCTTAGCGCCGAGGGATGCCTGACAAATCCTAAACCCTTCAGCGATAGCCGTAGTCGTCATCCATATATCTATACCGAATCTCGAGACATCCGTGTCATAATCCCACAACCTTTGATGATTAAGGGCGGTAACCAGCCCACCGGTAAGACCAAAATCGCCTCCAATTGGCTGTCTTATTTTTAAACCGTATAATGCCTGAGTAAGCGGATAAACCAGTGAGTTGGTTATGGTGGCGTCGTGTTTATCTCTAAGATAATAAGGAGTAACAAAACCATAACTACGTAGATAAATGGGCTCTACAAGAGCTTTTATCCATGAAGGATCTATGCTGCGAGTGTCGGAATCCATAACCAGACACATCTTTGTTCCCAATCTTTCCGCAATCTCAAAAACGGTCCTAAGGGCACTTCCTTTTCCGGGTATCCCTTTATAACGAGTAACTATCCTCTCTATCCCCTCGGGAATGGAGGCTTTTACAAATATTTCACAAGTTTTGTCTTTGGAACCGCCGTCCGAATTAACAATGATCGCCTTGAGATTGGGATAATAAGTAGCCAAACCCTTCCCAATTGATTCAACAACCTTTCCAATCGTTCTTTCGTTATTATAGCTTGGAATTCCGACGATAATATCGGCGCGGTCTATTTCCTCGACCTTCAACACAACCTCTTCGTGAAGAATATCTGAATCCGAAAAGTTCATAAGCTTCTCCTTTAAAAAATTTTATTGAGAATTATTTTATCCCCTTCTTCTAATTTAAAAGAATCTGCCGCGCTGCCTAGGTTGACAGCTAAACTTAGATAATCGGTGGAATCCACAAGCATCAAAGAGCTATTGACTGGAACATCGCCAAAAGTGCGGCAAAAAGGTAATTTCACGCTCCCTTTTTTCCACGAAACCTCGATAATCTTCCCGTAAGACATATTCATTTTAGATAACCTATCCTTGGGAAAGTTTAAATGTATTGTCCCAAATTTATCTATGTCTATAACCTCGCATTCTATTTCGCCTTGCTCCAAACCAACCGCTTCTTCCCATAATCCTGGAGCTAGATTCTCTTTTGGAATCTCAACACCAATATCGGTTAAGTTTACCTCACTTGCCAGATAACCAACAACTGGAGCAAATACATCCCTGGCGTGAAAGGTTGGGCAGATAAGCTTGCTCATAAATTTATCATCCTTAATTTCTATTGCTTTAATTACTCCCCCCAACTTCTCTGCAGGTGGAATCAAAAGCCCATTGTCGGGCCCGACCAGATAATCGCCCCGCCCCGTTTTTAAAACCAGAGGACGTCTCGAAGTGCCAACTCCTGGGTCAACAACCGCCAGATGGATACCAACCGGCATGTAAGAAAGACTGGAAGATAACACAAATGAAGCTTTTTTGGTGTTAAAACTTGGAATATGGTGACTAATGTCTACTATTTTGACATCGGGCGATATGTTTAAAATAACCCCTTTGCAAACGCCGACCCATCCGTCTTCAAGACCAAAATCCGAGGTAAAAGTGATAAATTTTCTCATTTCTTAAATCTTAAATGAACAATAAAAATATGGCAAGAAGGAATGTGCGGATATTCGCCTTTCGTCCTTCGTTTGAAGATAATTTTCTAAATTAATCCTAATTGATGCTCTCTTAATTTCGATCTAAGGGCCTTCGCGTCTCCAACAAACTTATCCAACTCTGCCCAAAAGCTCTTGCTGTGATTCTTTATTTTTAAATGAACGAGCTCATGAAGGATTACATAATCAATTAATTCGTCTGGCAGCCGCACCAACTTCATATTAAGGTTGATGTTGTTTTTGGAAGAACAGCTGCCCAATCTGGTCTTCTGGTTTCGGATAAATACCTTGTTATAGACAAAACCATGTTTTTCTGCCAGCTCATTTAACTTGTTTATCAGCTTCTCTCTCGCTTTAGCTCTATCGATGTCAATGGAGTTATTTAAAACGGCCTCATATTTTTGCTCCACTTGTTTCATCCTATTTAGATGCTTTTGTATCCAGATGACTCTGGAGTAAACAATCTCCTCAGCTCTTTTGAAGGATAAACCATGGGGGACCGCAACTCGAACCCCTTTAAATGGTTTTACTGTAATGTTTAAATGTCTGGCCCGCCTGCTTCGATCAAAAAGGACGGGTCCTACGCCATCAATCTCAATAATTGCTGATTTAATCATTAGAAATATCCTTTTCTTTTTCTTAAGAATAACGTAAAAGCGCCATTCAGATAATAAAAATTATTAAAAGGGCAAGGAAACGAAGGGGTCCTTGGATCCGTTTGTAAAAACTCGAGTTCTTCGGAAAGGTATTCTTTGCCTCAAGTATGATAAATTGGCTTGCTATTCGGAGCTTGAAGAATAACAGATGGCCTGCCATCCCTCGACCATGAGCTCGGGACGAATGGTGAGCGAACGAAGTAAGTCGAATGGTGGCGCATGCGGGACTATCTTCGAACCCACCCGATAGCGCGTTATCAAAAACCCAATAGACGAGAAGGCGTTGGATTTTTTGCTTGAGATGGCGCCATAACGGCCGGGTTTACTTGCCTCGCAAAGCCAGAGGTGAAGCACAAGGTTAAGCACAACCCATTGTTATGCACATTTTTACTCAGTCACTTTTGATAAGAAGAATAGCCGCCTCTTCCAGAGAAGATAAAGGATAACAAACACAGACCAGATGAAGTTCCCCAAGAAAGGCTGAGTACCTTTTCGCCCTGCAAGAAAGAAACTGACAGTACCAAAGTACAACAAGTACACAAATGTCAGATAGTACCCCCATCGGGATAGAGAGTGCAAACCGTATGCTATGGCTATCGCAAGCGCGGCAATCGCTGGCAGAACCACCAGCTTCCACTCTACAGGGAATCCATGACGCACAACCATATGGTTCGCAACCTCTGAATAGTTAGTGAACATGCACACAATGAGAATGGCTGCTCCGAATATGTAAAAATATGAGATGAGTCTTATGCCAATCGGCACGGTAATTTCATCCTTCATTTCTTCCTCCCTTTCTCTTACATAACGCTCCAGCTAACCTGCCGCAAGCGAAACGGTCGGCTGCAAACACTTGTTGGACGAAGTTTTACCCTCCAAATCGGATCATTGTCATGATAGGCAAAGTGTTCATGAGTGAATGGGCAACCGCGCAGGCGACAAGGTTATCCTCCGATCTTACGTACAACCAGCCAAGTATCAAACCGCCGATGCCACCTTGGAGCAGAGCAGAGGCGAGGGCGGCAGCGAAATTACCGTTTGTCGGCCAGTTTGGACTAAGAAGCGCATATGGCAGATGATAAAGGCCAAAACAGACGGCAGTAAGAACTATTGCGAGCGTGTTGGAGCCCAGCAGAACCTGAAACCTCGTCTGCAGAACACCGCGAAAAAAGAACTCTTCTGTGAAGCCGGCAGTCACAAGCATCAGAAAAAAAGCGAGCGGCATAAGCACCACGAACTTACCCGAGAAAAATACGCTTACTATTTTTGTGGCAGATTCGGACATCCCAACCTGCAGCAAACTGATCCCCAAGCCCATTATAATGGCTAACCCAAGCCCATTATGTATTCTCGACTTCGCAATACCAACTGAGGCTAGAGTAGAGGCAAAGTTAGATTTAGTAATAGTCGCCCTCTGATACACAAATATGAAACCAAGAGGAAGAACAACCAGTGACACCCAATGAAAGACCTCGTTTTCGAGCGTGGCAAACAAATATGCCATGCAAAGAACGAAATAGAAGAAAGCGAAGATGCTCTCTCTTCTAGATATCTTGGCACATAGTGTCTTGTTTTGAGGCATTTCAGCACTCCTTGTCGAATGAGAATGATGCCCAACGACCAAGCTTTTACCCGACGCGGCCCGCGTAGCGGTACACGGTCAGGTGGAGCACCTTGTTAGACCTTTTCGATTCCAAGTATTTTTGCGACAAATTGAGTTCGTGCATAGAAAGCCCTGCTGATGCTTCCGTGGCCAGCCCCCTTGGTTCTTGGTTGAACCAATACTCCCATTGCGCCTGTGAGATGTTCAAATCCTTTTGTTAAAATGCAATTTCTCGTTTCTTCATAATCTCTCTTTACTTGCTCATAGATGACTTTGTCATTAAGATCAAATGCTGAGACGCGCACCAAGACTGACCTGGCTTCGTTTTGGGACTCAAACAGGCGAGCACATACAACTGCCTTTTTAAGTTTAGCAAGCAAGTGGCTCTGTTCAAAAGGCGTATTCCCGACATTGTAGGGGTCAATCATGGTAATGGCCATTGTTTCTTTGACTACAATATTCCTGTTTGCAAGTCTTTTAAGAGGAACGATCTTAAGCTCCCACGAACCGAAATTTGGCGACTGAGCCGAATTTATTGGAAGCCCCAAATACCGTTCAAGCACATGCCCTGCCCATCCCTTGTTCTTTTTGTCGCCTTTCCAAACAGTGACATCATATCGGCTTGCAAGTGCTACCAAGTCCTTGCCTTCCAATTCTTTCAGTTTTCTGATTGCGTCTTCTCTTTCCACTGTAATTCCCCTTTAGCGTGCGAAATTTAGGGTTGATTGCCGGATGCCTATCGCATGCTTTAATCGGGCAATAGACAGATTGATAAATTCGGACCCAAGTTCCGTTCCCACAAACTTCCGATGAGTATTTATTGCGGCTATACCAGTAGTGGAACTGCCTGAAAAAGGATCAAGGATCAAATCACCTTCGTTTGTTGATGCCAAGATGATTCTTTCCAATAAGGCGACTGGTTTTTGGGTGGGATGTTTTCCGAATCCCTTTTCCTCTCCGTTGGGAGCCGTGAAAGACCAGACAGTTTTCATCTGTTTGCTATCATTGATCTCGCGCATCTTATCGTAATTAAAACAATGCTTTGATTTTTCGTTTTTAGCCGCCCAGATTATTGTTTCCGTTGAATGAGTGAAGTAACGGCAAGACAAATTAGGAGGTGGATTAGGCTTTTCCCAAGTAATGTCGTTCAGAATTTTCATTCCAAGTTGTTGCATAGCATAGCCAACAGAATGAATTACATGGTGCGTTCCAGATACCCAAATGGTTCCATTTGGCTTTAATATTTTTTGGCATCTCGAAAGCCAAGCAATGTTGAACTCATGGTTCATTTCAGGGCCATTCGATTTGTCCCATTGACCTTTATCGACTTTAACCATTTTTCCTGCATGACATGTAATACCGCCATTCGACAGAAAGTATGGCGGGTCTGCAAAGATCATATCGAACTTTCCTTCAGGATACTTGCTGTTGAGCATATCCATGAACTCAATGCAATTGGCATGGTAAAGCCAAACACCGAGTTCGTCATTTCGGAAAACACACTGGTTCGGCGAGTATTCGGAACTCTCCATGACCATTAAGGGCAATGAGTGATTCTCTTTCACCTCTTTGTATTTCATGTCATTTCATCTCCTATCAGTAAGTTAAGTCTGCTTTCTAAGAGATTATCCGCTCGTCAGGGATTCTAATAGTTCTTTCAAGTCTGTCCATGACATGGTTCTTCCTTGACCCGTTGGATAATTAACATCTTCTGTCCCCAAATCCACTTATGTGCCTTCAAAAGGGCTTCTGGGTTTTCTCCTGCCGGATTGTTCAAAGCAAGTGATTTTAAAATATCATCAGGTTCTTCACCATTATAAACTCTTTCAAATGCTTCAAGAATTTTAATTGTATCCACTTTATCTTCTTTTGCTTTATCTTTCAAATCCTCAAGTATTTGTTTATGGGTTATTTGCCAAAGACTTTACTCTGATGGATTGTAAATGAAGACGTAAAAGTCTTTTTTTCGCATTTTCCCCCATGCTTGTTTCCCGCCCGGTCTTACAATAACAATTTTTCTTCCATCTGTTATGTCTTCTACCTCGTAGTCGCGATAAAGTATTTCTTCAAGTTTTCTTGCAAATTCATTCCGTTCGGTATTTTTTATCTTTAATTGCTTAAGCTCGATGGAATGTTTATATATGTTTCGTCTTGTCATTGGCACATCTTTCATGGGGCCTAACTTATCAATATACAGACTCCCATAATATACAATTAAATTTCGAGACAAGACAAATTCTTCCCCCAAAAATTTCCCGAAATTGCTGATAATTAAAACCAGAATCCTTTGTGGATTAGATAATTGAAATGTATCCTGAAAAGAAATTTTCCTTCAAAATATTTGGTGGCGCATACGGGTTTCGAACCCGTGATCTCCGCCTTGAGAGGGCGGTGTCCTAGGCCACTAGACGAATGCGCCACATAACTTAATTTGTAATCTATAATTTATCGTCAGGCCAGCCAGATATCTGATACAGACCAGTATCTGGCTGGCCCATATTGGGTATCTGGCAATCTGCCAGTTTGCATTAAATTAAAAGCGAGTTTATCTTACCAAAAATTTTTTTGTCAAGAAAGTATCAATTTTTATAAGATTGTTAAAATCACAAACAATGCTTCGATAAACTCTTCGAGTTATTATAAAACACCTTTATTTAAGGCATTCTCCATCGCTTTGAGGAGCGCTTTACTGGTTGTGGTGGCGCCGGTAACAGTATCGACATCCAAAGATTGAGATTTCCGGACTTTCTGAACTACACCTTCGGCTCTTTTTGCATATTCGTCTTCTCTATTTTTTAGGATTTTTATGTTTTCAATCTCGTGATTTTTAACCGATACTTCCGCTTCGTAGGTGAAATTAGCATAGCTGAAATCCCCTCTGTAACTTCCATCCATAACCTTAGAAAGATCAACTTCGTTAATGGGCATATTCCTGACCCTCTCTTGCTCTTTGAAAGCAGGACGCATAATTGCCAGATAAAGAATGCCGAATCCCATTACAAGAATTCCTGCCAACACCCCAACTGTAATCAGTATCTTTCGTTTCATCCCCCTAGCTCCTTTGCTTATGTTGTGATATCTTTTTACATCCAAAACCCAAAATTAATCTTAATATCAAAGAATTTTCTTCTTAAGCTGTCTCCTCCGCCGCGTGCGCGGCAACCCAGGCAAAAATTCCCGAAATCATTTTATAAAACCATTATAGTGGATTTACAGACCACATATGAACATCGATAATATTTACCTAAGAAAACTTTTAAAAGGAGATGCGACAAAGTGAAACATTTAACTGAATACCTGTGGTTTAACACATCAAAAAGAAGAGAGTTTATTAACATCACTCCGCAAGTTGAGGAGTTGGTGCAAAAAAGCGGTATTAACGAAGGCCTCTGTCTGGTCAATGCCATGCACATCACCGCAAGCGTCTTTATAAACGATGACGAAAGCGGTCTTCATCAAGACTTCGAAGATTGGCTGGAACAGCTCGCACCCCATGAACCCATCTCCCGCTATAAGCATAATTTAACCGGCGAGGACAATGGGGATGCCCACCTCAAGCGAACCTTCATGGGACGGGAGGTGATCACCGCCGTCACAAATGGAGAGCTTGACCTAGGTCCTTGGGAACAAATCTTCTATGGTGAATTCGACGGACGACGCCGTAAACGAGTTTTGGTAAAAGTTATCGGGGAATAGATTTATAAATTAGTCAAAAGATTCAAGATTTGAAATTAAAAACAACGCATATCAGAGGGAGACTTTTCGAATTAAAAATTTTGCACGTTATTTGGGGATGTTATAAGATATATTTGTAAAGTTATTCTGTTTTAAAGGAGGCAGTAAAATGTGTGAAGAGAAACATGTCCACGAACATACCCATCCCGAGACAAAACATGTTCACGAACATGAACACGAAGAGGCGCAACACAGCCACGAGCACATCCATTCAGCAACAACCCATGCTCATGAGCACGAGCACAAAGACCTAGCCAAACACGAGAAAAAGCCCCACGCCCACGAGCACACCGGTGAACATGCGCACAAACACTAGATAAATTATGAAGCGGGTTTTAGAGGAAACTCTTTGAAGATTGGAGCTTAAAAAAGTCCGTGGTTTTTTAGCATTGATTCATTAGATAATATTTTTTCTATTGCGTCATCTGCGACAATTTTTCCTTCGTCCATGACGATAGCCCTTTTGCAGAGTTTTGTGGCTTCATCCAAATTGTGAGTTATAACCACTTTGGTTACAGGAAGTGAGCCAAGTATCTCAATTATCTTGCCTTTGCCTCTTGGGTCCAAGTTGCTGGTTGGTTCATCCAAAACAAGCATATCCGGCTCCATTGAAAGGACGGAAGCAATCGCGACGCGCTTTTTTTGGCCGAAACTTAGATGATGAGCCGGACGTTTTTCAAATCCTTCCATCTCTACCGAGGCCAGAGCTTTATTTACCTTCGTTACAATTTCCTCCTTGGATAAACCCATATTAATTGGCCCAAAGGCTACATCTTCAAAGACGTTTGGACAAAAAAGCTGATCATCGGGGTCTTGAAACACGAGTCCAACCCTTCTTCTTATTTCTTTTAAGGTACGACCATTTATCGGAAGACCCAATATCTTAACCTCGCCATTTCCTCTTAATATTCCATTTAAATGAAGAATAAATGTAGATTTACCGGCGCCATTTGGCCCAAGCAAGGCGACCGTTTCCCCATGTTCGATGACGACATCGACACCATTTAAAGCACTCGTTCCGTCAGGGTATTTGTAATGAAGATTTTTTATTTCAACCGCCTTGTTGTGGTGCAATTTAACCTCCAATAAATAATTTTATCAACGCATAAGAGAGATTCAACAGAACTGCCGTTGAGATGATAAATAATGTAAATATAATATCTTTGCGAGTGATTGGGTGCTCGCTTAAACTCTTCACTTCCCCATCATATCCACGAGAAAGCATGGCCGAATAAACTCGCTCGCCTCTTTCGTAGCTCCTCAAAAAAAGGGTTGCCACCATATGTCCTACGGCGCTTGCTTGCCATATCCATCTACCCTCAAAGTTTCTTGAATCACGCGCCCTTTTCATCCGCATAGTTTCATCAACCACAACAAATATATATCTATACATGAAAGAGGCAATCGTTATAAACACCTTGGGGACGCCCAACTTTTTTAATCCCTCCATAAGCTCATCAAAAGGTGTGGTTGAGACGAGAAGCGTTAGCGCCGCCACTCCGAATAGCGCTTTTACGGTTACGTTGAAAAGGATGAGAAGCCCTCTTTGATAAAGTGTTATCCCCCAAAGATTATAACTTCCTCCCACATCCGCTCCAATAAACGGGATGAAGGCGGCAACCATTAATATAAAGGGAATGGCTATAACGACCCTTTTTAAAATGAAAGAAAGGGGTACTTTTGAGATAACTAACATTATGGCAAGAATTAAATAGTAACCTCCAAAGGCCAAAAGGGCCTTTGGAGGCGTGGTTACACAGAGCAAAATCAAAGAAAAGAAAGTAATAATTTTTGCTCTCGCGTCAAGGTTTCTTATGGGACTTTTAACTTCGCTATATTTGTCGATAAAAAAATGCTTCATTAGATATTAAGCTACCTCTTTTTTCTTCAAAAGTTTGGCCAAACCATAGCCAAAAGCAAAAGTGATGGCAACACCTGCTAATCCCGCCGCTCCCGTGGCGGCAGCTCCTTCGCCCAAGCCGGGCATCGCATAGTCGGGAATGGGTGAACTTTCCCAAACTTCCGCTCCCTCAGCCTTTGAGAGAAAACCCTTGTCTTCGGCAACCTTCTCAAGACCATCCGGCGAAGAAGACGCAAATGGCGAAAGAAGTATCGCAAGAACAAAAGACACAACTAAAGCGGCAAAAACAAATTTTTTCATGTTATTGTCCACCAACAACACCTCCCGCTGTTTTAGTCCCAGAAATACCTTCCGAATCGTAGGTTTTCACGAGATCCGGCCGGACATTTAAAACGACGCCGACGACCACCGTCGTTATTATCGCTTCCCCGATGCCGATTAGGATATGGACCCCCGCCATTGCCGGGAGCGCCACGTTAAGCGGCGAGGTGCCGGATAAAGCAAGCTCCAAGGCGCAAGCCGCAGAAGCAATAACGACCGACAGCCATGAACTCACCGCAACGGCGCTTAGAAATCCGAATCGGCTTTTCGGCAAAGAAGATTTTATGACCATAAAAATATAATAAATTAAAATTCCTCCGATTACACCCATGTTAAACACATTCGCGCCCAAGGCGAGCAACCCCCCGTCGGCAAATATTAACATTTGAATAAATAGAACCACCGCTATCGTAAGGCACGAAAGCCACGGCCCCAGTAACACCGCCGCCAGAAAGGCTCCCAAAAAGTGTCCCGAAGTACCACCAGCCACGGGAAAATTCAGCATCTGCGCCGCAAAGATAAATGCGGCGGTCACCCCAAGAAGCGGCACCTGTTTGTCTCCAAGTTCCTCATTTGCCTTTTTAAGGCCATACCCAACTGCTGCGGCAGACATCGCGGCCGTTGCCGCCAGGGTTTTCACGTCTAGAAAACCATCTGGAATGTGCATAAATAATACCTCCAATCAATTTTATTTGCGAAATCTTCTGAGATTTCTCACGTAGTGTGTGTTTTAGTTATATTATCTTATTTTCGTGATAAAAGGTTATTTCCCACCCCCTTTAACTTCTTAAGTTATTTTTTCAAACAAAACCTTGCTCGATTAGGATTTAGCTGCTTTAGCAAAATACACATCCTCATCGAACATAACAACTGGTTCAAAATTAACCCGCCTTAACATGGCTTCCAGTTCCGAAAGATTAGGTATTAAATCTTTTGCTATCTCTCCACCAATCTCAAGATGTTTTTGATTTATCTCGTCCTTGTTTGAAAGATGAGATATTACCAAAGCGCCTCCCGGTAACAACGCGTCAAAGATGGCTCTAAGCGCACCGATTTTGTCGAGGAAGTGAGGAAAACACCCATTGCAAATTGCCATATTGACGAGACAAGGTAAGGGCATCTCCATAACGTCCGCACAAATGAAGCCGACATTTCTGAGGTGACCAAATTTATTTTTTGCCTCTCTCAACATGGCCGGGGAAAAATCGAGCGCGTAAACAGCGCCATTGGAGCCAACAGCTTTCGATAGATAGGGGATCAGCAAGCCGGTCCCGGCGCCAATATCAACAATTTTATCGCCTTTAAATATGCTCATATTTTCAAAGAGCATGGAAATCTTTTCGTCCTCAACACTACCTATCACATCATCCCACCACTTGGCTTGCTCCTCGAAAAAATGGAATCTATCCATAACTATTCCTCCCCTGTTTTGTTGCAACAACAGCTTTTTCTTCTTTTTGGAGAATAAATGGCAGCGGCGGCAAAGATAAGGGATGAAATTATGATTATTGACGCGCCACTTGGTAAATTAAAAAGATAAGAAATGGCAAGGCCCGCCCAACCGGAAAACACTCCAAATAAAGCTGAGAGCAAAAACATCTTCTTCAAACTATAGGTTAACTGATACGCGGCGGCGGCGGGATTTATTATTAGACTAAAAATCAGTAAGCCGCCAACGATGCTAAACGAAGCCGTAATTGTGGCTCCCGTTAAAAAATACAATCCATAGATTATCGCGGTTGCCGAAACGCCAGCAGCTAAAGCAAGCTCCCTATCGAATATAACTGCCTGAATTTCTTTGTAAAAACTTACAATGGCTAAAATCACAAGCATTGTTAAACCAAACAAGAGCCAAACGTTGTTTTTGGTCACCGTAAGAATGCTCCCCCAAATAAGCCCCAAAGCTTGAGTCTTTGGTCCAGAAAGAAGCCCCATAAAGAGAAAGGCCAAACCAAGCATGAGAGAAAATATTATACCAAGCGAAGCATCGGGGAATAACTCTCCTCTGTCAGATAGGGGCCCTATTATCGCGGCGCTTATGGCACAAAATAAAAATGCCATTAAAATTGGATTAACACTTAACAAAACTCCCAAAATCGCGCCTGCAAAGGCGGCATGCGACATGCACACCCCTATGAAAGAAATTTTCATGGTCACAACAAACACACCAAGCAAAGAACAGCTTATACCCGCAAAAGCCGCGGCCAATATCGCGTTTTTCATAAAATCATAACTTAAGATATCAAAAATGACGATTCGCCCTCTTTTGAAAAGAATAATTGCTCTGCCATCAAGCCCGCCACACTAATCGGCGTATTGTAGACACGACTTAAGGAATCATTATCTAAAGCCTTGTCTCTGTGGTCATCAAAAACTACCTTTCCGCTCTTCATTAAAAGAATGCGGTCACAAACTCTGGGGAGCGCGGATAAATCGTGTGTCACCAAAAGGGTTGTGAGCAAATATTTATCGTGAATTTTTCTTATTAAATTTAAAATTTCTCCCTGCGCCCTATAATCTAAAGAGGAGGTTGGCTCATCCAGAAGCATTATTTTTGGTTCCTGAGCGATGGCTCGAGCAATTAAAACTTTCTGCCTCTCGCCACCCGAAAGACATCCGATGGGTCTTTTCCTTAACATGTAAATCCCAACCATTTCCATCGCTTCTTCCGCTTTCTCAAAGTCCTTCTTGCCGGGCCTTTTAAGTAAACCTAAACGGCCGTATCTGCCTCCCAACACAACTTCGTGTACATGAATTGGCATTTTGGGATCAACCGCAGTATTTTGAGGCACATAACCAATCAGTTTTCTCGGAATAAACCCACCTCGAGAAAAACGCTCATGACCGAATATACAAACGCTTCCCTCTACCAGCTCAGCCAATCCATTTATCAACGTTAAAAGCGTGGTTTTACCGGCCCCGTTGGGGCCGGCTATACCGACAAACTCTCCCTCTCCAACTTCCAGGCTGACATGGTGTAAAACCACGTCAGCCCTATAACTAACAACAGCGTTTTTTATAACAATAGCCTTTTGAGGCTTATTGGACATTTGATAAAACCTCGCCTAAATTGTGATTCAAATTCCCCTCGTAATCGTTTGCTCCCTCAATCGCGCCTGGGAAGTTAGACAAAATTATATGGTTTGCGCCAACATCTTGGGCAACTTGAAGACCGACGTTAGCCCCACTTTGAAGGTTATCGATTACAAGTTTTACATTGTTATCATTACATTTATCGACAAGATCCTTTATGATCTCGGGTGTCAGCTCATCGGGACGCCCGTATGTAGCTACCACATTAAAGCCCAACCATTTGACGAAACCTTCCTGCATTTGCGCGCAAATCACGCTTATCTCAGATAATTTGTTATCCTCACATCTTTTTTTGGCATCCGCCGCGACCTTTCCTACTTTCTTTTTATAAGATGCCGCCTTCTCGTGGTAAGAATCCGAATTTTCCTTATCGACCCCAGATAAAACGGCGGCTATCTTGTCCACGGCTTCAATTTGAAAGGTTGGGACCATCCAGTTCCCCTTAATCGCAATCGTTTCAACTTTTAGATTTGGATTATTGGCAGATTTAATTAAATTTTCCGCCCATGTTTCCCAACCATGCTTTAAAAATAAACTTCCCGAAGCCACCGCCTTAATATCTTCAGGTTTTATATCAAAGTGACCCGGACATCCACCCGGGGGAATCATAACGGTAACATCGAAATTATCCCCACCAATCTCCTTAACTATGTTTTCTATCAAAGACGTCGTCACAATAACCTTAATCTTTTTGGTGTTCTTTTCCTCAACATCCGTTTTTGCACTGCTCTCAACCTCATTTTTTGTGCTGGCCTCCTCCGTCTTCTTTTTGCACCCGGCAACACCAAAAACAAGACCAAGTACAACTAATAAAGACAGTAAAAATACCAAAATTTTGTTTCTTTTCATTCAATCCTCCTTAAAAATTTAAATTTTTTAAAAATATCTGGAACACTTCGAGTTTTATTCCAAAAAAACAAAAAACCACGAAGCTCTCTGTTATTCTTAACAGTTTTAAACCTTCATGGTTTCATTAACGTTAATTATTCTATTTGTAAAGATTACTAGATGATCGAAGCCTTCGTGGCGCCGCTTGTTAGTATTTTAAGAATAAATTGCAAAATTAGCAACAAGTTTTTTGTAATATCCTTAACCGGCCCGAGTTGAGCTGCAGCCCGCAGGGCTGCCTGCTCGAACGGATTGTTCTCGAGTGCGAATCAGCGCGCGAGGGAACATTTTTATCCGTGAGAGCTCTCGGCTCGGGCCGTTCCCGAGGCGCGTAGCGCCTCGGGAACGGCCGAAATGAGCGGTTTTTGGAGCGGCGAAGCCGCGGAAAAAATCCGCTCGATTGAGTTGTTATGCAAAGATATGTACTTTAGCAGGTATGTGATTGAGGGTTAAATCCTTAAAATCAAGCTTCCTACTAGCATTATCAATATCAATACCTACTAGTTCACCTTTTTCGTCATAATCAAGATTGATTCCGGGTGATATTTCGCGCGTTTCAGTACTATCCTTGGAAGAAAGATCGATATACAATGAGTCAGTATCAGAATAATAATTTAGAATCATAATTTAAACCTCCTGTCTAAGAATGCGTTGTGAATCGTAATTTTATCTTCTAATGTTACAACACGTAACATTTTACCTGCCAACTCGTTACATTTTCCCCAAAAACGAAAACGATTATTTTCTTGTCGCTCGCTTTTGATATGATTCTCGATAATTTCAATACAGATTTCTTTTGTAAGATATGGCCGTTTTCACAAAACTTCATTTTCAAAATATTGGGTAAATTTATATTTATTCATGAGATTATTATATCATTATTTGTTAAATTTTCTTTAATTTTTATTGCATAACGTCTGCGCATCAGCTGCATGCGCGTGTTAGGGCTTCGCGTTCCCTGCGATGCGTTCTGGACAGTTATCCCTTCTTTTTCCGGGACACTGCAATCATCCCAATCCCGAGCACTCCGAACGCGATCGCGCCGGCTGTTGTCCCCTTTGTCGATCCGAAGACCAGAATCAGTACTCCGACGACGCAACAGATAATTCCAATAATGAAGCGGTCCTTTCTCATCTTCTCCTCTGACGGTCGAAAGCCTAACATCCAAGCTCACCTGACAAGACCGCGCGAAGCGCGGGATTGGTCAGGTGCAGCGCTTTGTTAGGATTCTTTATTTCTTTTTCTTGTCTCAACCGCTTTTCGTGCAGCAAGTCGACGTTTTCTGGTCAAGGCTGCTTTTGCTCCTGCGTCTTTCATTCGTTTAGACCAATCTACTCGTTTCTCTTTGTCACGCATTTCAACAATTATTTTTTTTGAAATAAGATCAATGTCATACATCTTATGGCAATTTGGGCACAGTATCACTAAATTTCCGATAACATTATTGTCCCTTTTGCCGTCTAAGTGGGCTACTTCCAGAACTTCTGGTACTCCAAAACCACAGTAGGCACAAATTGGGGGATAATGTTCAAAAGCAAGTTTTCGATAGTTGATTTGCTTTGGTATGTTTAACATTTATTTTCTTATCCTAACTTATTATTATGCTGAATTCTATAATATACAACCGAATCTCCATGTCAAGATGACGAATTGACTCATCAAAAAAGTATCTGAAATTGATTCGTTGCCTCACATAAAAAAGTATTCGAAATAATTGGTCCGCCTAGACTATCTTTGTTACGCATAAGATGGTCTAAGGAGGCCAATAAGATG
>Ga0209614_1000344_pt1 | contig 42418 bp, 35 predicted proteins | sample BlaSprsedimmetaG_FD_185484 | JGI IMG/M metagenome (GOLD analysis project Ga0209614, IMG submission 185484) | Hot spring sediment bacterial and archeal communities from California, USA to study Microbial Dark Matter (Phase II) - Blank Spring... ...
TGCTGCGCAAAGAGTTAGAGATTCGCCTCAACAACGCCGGCCACGATTTCGAGTGGGCCGACATAAAACAGGATCTGTCAGCCCTGAAGACCGTGACCATCGAAGAAGAAGGCAAGCGTTTCGCGATCCGTACCGAGTGCCAGGGATGTTGCGGCAAACTATTTCAGGCCGTCGGGGTGGCTCTGCCGCAAGTCATTCGCGAGGTCGCATAACAGGGCAGCCAGAAAACCAACAAAAAGCTCAAGTAGTGCCAAGAGCTTTTTTGCGTTCGCTAATATATTGATTTTGCGAGACTTTGCAAAAGTCACTGGCAAAGATCAGTTTGAAGGCGGGGCCCTGGTGTCGTCTGTAAAGGGTCGGATGCAGGTCCGGCAGACCGGGCCGGCGGGGTTATTTTAGGGTTGACAAATGGGTTTGAATAGCTCAGTATCCTTAAAGACTGTTCACTCTAGGGTCTGGATGTCTGAAATAATCGCGGAATTTTAGGCTCTTCTGGGAACATGACCTTGTTTCCGGAGGAGAGCGGGGTTCTTGTTCTCAAGAGAAGCAGGCGCGCTGAATAGTTGCGGTATTCTTGATACCGGAGGGGATATGCGAATGAGATTGTTCGCGGCGGCGCTTATTTTTTTTCCCCTGGCGGTTTTCCCGGCGGAGCCGGCTGCGACCCTGAACCGAGAGGTCGACGCGAAGATTATCGCTGAAGTCAAGACCCTGGCGCCGGAGCTTGAGGTCGGCAGTTTTGCCGGTCGTCAGGGGATTCGCATTGTTTATGCCGGCGCGGTAATTGATCGGGCGCTGGGGGTGGTCCTGCTGGTCAACGGCCGTAACGAGAGCCTGATCAAATACCTTTCGGTTATCGGCGAGCTTAACCGCGCCGGTTTTTCCGTTTATACCTACGATCATCGGGGGCAGGGTTTTTCCGGCCGGCTTTTACCCGAGCCGCAGAAGGGTCATGTCGACGACTTTGCCGATTATGTGGCCGATCTGCGCTGTTTTTGCGACCATATCGTTCGGCCCCGCTCGTCGGGGAAAATTCTCGGGTTGGCTCATTCTCTGGGCGGGACCATCGCTCTGCAGTATGCCCTGACCTATCCGCGGGAGTTCGCGGGCCTGGTCCTGGCGGCTCCGATGCTGGGTTTTTCCACGGCCCCATGGCCGGCTTTTCTGGTGCCGACCCTATTGGCTCTGCTTGATTTCTGCGGTTGTGAGCAAAATTATATCATCGGCGGCGGGCCTTTTATCCCGGAGCCTTTTACGGAAAATAATCCGCTTAATTCCGATCGTGAAAGCTATACGGCTTATCAGCGGCTGCTGGCGGAGCAGCCCTTGCTCCAACTCGGTTCACCAACCAATGCCTGGGTCAGGGAATCCCTGCGGGCGATCAGAAGGATCGAGGTCGAAGCAGCCCGCCTGGAGCTCCCCATCCTGTTGCTTCAGGCCGGGGATGAACGGGTGGTTGACAACCGGGCCCAGCGCCGCTTTTGTCGGCGGGCGGGAAACTGCCGTTTGTTGGCGTTTCCCGGTTCCCGCCATGAAATTCTGATGGAAAGACCGGAAATAAAGATTCCGGCCCTGCAAGCGGTGATCGATTTTTTCCTTGCTTTATGCCGGTAAAAGGCCGTCGTTTTTTCCTTTGTGAAATTAATGAGAAGCAGGTGTGGGGATGCCATGAGGTATTGTGAGATAAAGCAGGCCTGGCTGACAAAGGTGGTGCTTTTCCTGTTTCTGAGCATCGGTTGCGGTTGGTCTCCGTCGGTTCAGGCTCAGAAAACAATCAGCAATGGGGTTCTGGCCAAGCTGGCTCATACCCGTGATCTTCTGGCGGAAAAGGTTTTGGCGGTGCTTCTGACGCAGAAGGAAATAAATACAGGGGAGGAGCATGTCGGTTCCTATAGTTGGACCATTCCGCAGAATTATCAGAAGGTGCATGAATGCCTGCGGGATCTAAAGGTGGCTCCCTATGAGAATTTCGGTCGGATTACCCTGCAAGCCGTGTTGGCCGCTTACTGGCTGGCGTTTTTTCTGGCCGGGGTTTTTCTGTTTTACACCTATGCCCAGAAGCTGAAAAACGATAGACGGGCCCGCCGGGCCCTGCAGCAGTCCAAGGACTTTCTCCAGAATGTCATCGACGCCAATCCGGATCCGGTGGTGATTTCCGCTGATTATGATGTTCTGTTTGCCGATCACTCGGCCCGTGAACTTGCGGTCGGCGGTCGCGGTTTTACCGAGGCTGAAACCTTGAAGTGCTATGAACTTTTGTATGGTCTGAATCACCCCTGCGAGAGCCGGGATGGTTTTCAATGCCCGCTGCGGCAAGAGAAAAACATGTTGCCCGAGACGAAGAACAACAAAACCATGCGCGATTCCAACGGCGAGTTGAGAAGTTTTGAGATTGCCATGGCGCCCTTGCCCTGTAACGGCGAATTTATCGGCATGGTTGAGTCCTTTCGCGATGTCAGCAGCCGGGTCAGGGCCGAGCAGGCTCGTTACTGTCTGGAAAGAGCGGTTGAGCAGACCGGTGAAACCATTGTTATCACTGACGCCGGAGGCGACATACAATATGTCAATCCGGCTTTTGAAAAGATTACCGGGTATCGGCGCGAGGAAGCCCTCGGCCGGAATCCGCGCTTTCTGCAAAGCGGTGAGCATGACCGGGCCTTCTATGAAAAGCTGTGGCAAACCCTGCTGCGGGGGGAAACCTGGCAGGGTGAGCTGGTCAATCGCCATAAAAACGGCGAGATCTACTATGAGGACGCGACCATCTCGCCGATCTATGACCAGGAGCGGCGGTTGATAAACTTCATCGCCGTTAAAAGGGATGTGACCAAACTGAAACGCTCGCAACAGGCCCTGCAGGAAAGCGAGGAATATCACCGCAGTCTGTTCAATGATTCCCCGGTGCCGCTTTTTCTGCAGGACTTTTCGGCGGCGGCGCTCAGGGTTGAGGAAATCAGGGCGGGCGGCGTCGACGACCTGAGGGCGTATTTCAAACAAAACCAGAAGCTCCTGGTGGAGCTGGCGGCGCTGGTTGAAACCACGGAAATGAACAAGGCGGCGCTTGAACTTTATCGGCTCGAGGATTCGCCGGCGCCGCGACAGGTTCTTGGCACAATCCTGGTGCCCGATGATTGTCTGCATTTCGCCGATCAGCTCGCGGCTTTTACCAGTGGTCTTGACTGGTACGATGGCAGTGGTCGCAATCAGGATAGCGACGGTAAAATTCTGCATGTTCTGATTAAGAAGGTGGTGATCAACCGCGCTCGGAACGGGCTCGCCAAGGTGCTGAGCGCGGTTAACGATGTCTCCGAGCTGCACCAAATGAATGAGCTGAAGAACAGTCTTGAGGATCAACTGCGGCAAGCCCAGAAAATGGAAGCCATCGGTACCCTGGCCGGCGGCATCGCCCATGACTTCAACAATATCCTGACTTCGATTATCGGTTATTCGGAACTGGCCTTGCTTGGTCTGCCGGAGGACGGCGAGGCGTATAAAAAAATCACCCAGGTAATCGCCTCGGGAAATCGCGCCTCGATGCTGGTGGGCCAGATTCTGACCTTCAGTCGTAAGGAGAAAACCAGCTTGCTGGTGCTCGAGCCTCATCTGGTTGTCAAGGACGCCCTGACAATGCTGAGTTCGATGCTGCCGGCAACGGTAAGCATCGAAACCGAGATTGATTCAGACTGCGGGCAGGTGAAAGCCGACCCGACCCAGCTCTATCAGATTGTGACAAACCTCTGCACCAATGCCTTTCAGGCCCTGGACAAACAGAAGGGGATTCTGCGGGTTACCTTGCAGCGCCGGGAGCTGGAGGGGCGCGAGCGAGCGGTCGCCGCCGGTGAGTTTGCGGGTCCTTTTGTGGTTCTGTCGGTTACCGACAATGGTTGCGGTATGGATTCGGCGACGCGGGAGAGGATTTTCGAGCCTTATTTCACTACCAAGGCGCAGGGGCAGGGGACGGGGCTGGGGCTGGCGGTGGTGCATGGGATTGTCGAAAGTTATGGTGGTTTTATCGAGGTTTCGAGTGAACTCGGCCAAGGAACCAGTTTTGAGGTTTATCTGCCGGTTTACAGAGAGACTTCGGCTGCGGTCGAGACCCCGTCCACGGTGTCCAGGAGTAGCGCTTTACCACAGGGCACGGAAAAGATTCTGCTGGTTGACGATGAAGAAACCATCGTCAACCTGGAGAAAACGATTTTAAAACGCCTGGGTTATCTCGTGGTCGCGACGACCGAGGCCCGGGAAGCGCTGGCCATGATCAAAGCTGATGCGGAAACCTTCGCTTTGTTGATCACAGATCAGAGCATGCCGTTTCTGACCGGTGAGGAGCTGGCCCGGGAGGTCGCGAAAATTCGTCCTGCGCTGCCGGTTATTTTATGTACCGGTTACAGTTCGGTGCTGTCGAAAAAGGAGGCGCTGGCGGGCGGCGTCATCCGGAAGGTCTTTAAAAAACCCTTGAGTTTACAAGAATTTGCCGTCGGCATTAGGCAGGTATTGGATAACCCTGAAGGTTCCTGAACCGTTGATTGTAGAAAGGTGAGATAAAATTTATGGCAATATCATCCTCCCGTAGAAATCGTCTAGTACAAGGTCTGCAGCGGCGGCTTACACAGCGTCTGCGGCGGCATAAGGCCAACCTGACCTGGCTTCAGGCCAATATGAATCCTGATTTTTTCCGGACCATGAAAGATCATCCCGAGGTTGTCGATCTGCTTGTCGCCGGTCTCGATACCTTGGGTCTGAACCGTCATTTGCTGCTTGCCGACCGCTCCGATCTTCTGATCCGGGCCGGCCTCAGCGCAGCCGGATCAATCTACAAGACTCTGGCCGAGCTTCAGGAAAAACCGATTTATGCCGAGATCACCCATTCTTACGGCAGGCTGCCCGGAAGTGAGGCCGTGCTTGAGGTTCAGCGCTACGAATTTCGTCAGATCAGCAGTCGTGAGGTGCGGGCCGCCGCCGGCGTCGAGCTGCCGCGGGGGCTTTGCCGAGAGGTCGGCGCGGCCATGCACAGACTTTATCCGGAGTTTGATTTCGCTCGGCTGCGGAAAACGCTGGAACTGCTGGCGGTCAATAATTATGATTATCTGCGGGTCTCGCCGCCGGAGAGAATCGCCCGTCTGCTCTGGCTTTATCGTCAAGGTTGTCGGTATGATGGCCTGTACTTTGCCGTGGAGGAGGGGGTTGACGCCTGTGACCACCCCGAGGTCAGAATCCTGTTTTCGGTCGGCAATCCTCCCGGCCGGGATTTTTTGCGACAGGTGCTGGAGGTTTTTCATCGTCTGGATGGCCGCGTCAGCCGCGCCTACTGTCTGGAAATCGAGACCGGGGTCAACCCGCATTTTCTGGGTACGTTTTATCTGGCCAGGTGCAGTCGCATGGATGATGAATTTTATCAGAGGTTGCGCCGGGAACTTTATAATACCCAGATTCTGAGTAACCAGGACAGCCTCTATCGTCAGTACGTGCTCGGCAATCTGGCCGACAGTGAGGATCTGCTTCTGATCAACGCCATGATCACTTTCTGTCATACCAACCTGGCTCATAATCAGCCCGATCTTTACGATCTGGATGAAGTCCGGCGCGCTTTTCACGGCAGTCCGAAAATCGCTTTGGCCCTGGTCGCTTTTTTCCGGGCCCGCTTTGCCCCGGTCGTAACCGAACGCGCCTTTGCCGGTCCGCGCCTGCAGGAAGTCGAAAGGTTGATCGCCGACTATCAGACCGGGCATCGCCATTTCGATGAACTGCGGCGCACGATCTTTACTACCGCTTTACTGATGATTCGCCATACCCTGAAATGTAATTTTTTTGTTTCCGAGAAACAGGCGCTGGCTTTTCGTCTGAATCCGGTTTACCTGCTGGAGCTTAAGGCCGAGGCCACGGCCGATTTGCCGGCTGGCGATCGGCCTTTTCGGATTACCTATTTTTACGGTCGTTACGGGGCCGGCTATCATGTCGGTTTTTCCGATATCGCCCGGGGCGGCTGGCGCACGATCACCTGTACGACGCTGGATGACTTTCTGGCCACGGCCGCCACGCTGTTGCGCGAGGTCTATGTTCTGGCCCATACGCAACATCTCAAGAACAAGGATATCTATGAGGGAGGATCCAAGCTGGTGGTGGTTCATGACGCCAGTGATCTCAAGGATGACAGCGCCCGGCTCCAGAGTCTCTACAAGTTGCAGTATGGTTTCATCAACGCTTTTTTCGATCTCTATGTCACCGGCGCCGACGGTCGCGCGCTCAATCCCCAAGTGGTTGATTATTACGGCGATGACGAGGCCATTGAGCTGGGCCCCGATGAAAACCTGCATGATTCGATGATTGAGCTGATCGCCGCTCAGTCGCAAAAGCGCGGCTATCTTTTGGGGCGCGGGGTCATCTCAAGCAAACATGACGGGATTAATCATAAGAAGTACGGCGTGACTTCACTCGGGGTCGTAACGTTTGCCGAAATCACCCTGGCGGAACTCGGGATCGACATGCGCCGCGAAACGTTCAGGGTCAAGTTGACCGGCGGTCCCAACGGCGATGTGGCCGGTAACGCCATGCGTCTGCTGCTGGAGCGTTGTCCAAAGGTCAGGATCGTCTTGCTCGTGGCCGGGTCCGGGGTGCTTTTTGATCCCGAAGGACTCGATCGGGAAAGTTTGCGGAAACTGGTTCTGAAAGAAAATATCGATGCTTTTCCGGCGGATCGGCTTAATCCCGGAGGTTTCTTGCTGCTGCGGCGGGAGCGGCGGCGGGAAGGCCTGGCCGAACTACATAAAAAACTTTTTCGCACTCCTGGCGGAGTGCGTGAGGACTGGGTCACGGCGGATGAATTTCATCGCGAATTTGACCGCGCGATCTTTACGGTGCCGGCGGAGCTCTTTATTCCTGCCGGCGGCCGGCCCGAGACGGTTGATAGCCATAACTGGGAGGGTTTTTTTGCCGAGGATGGGACTCCGAGCTGCCGGGCTATCGTCGAGGGGGCCAATTCTTTCTTTACCCCGGCGGCGCGGGAAAAACTGCAGGAACGGGGCATTGTCATCATGCGGGACGCCGCGGCCAATAAATGCGGCGTGATTTCATCTTCTTACGAGATTATCGCCAATCTGCTGCTTTCGGAGCGGGAGTTTATCCGGCATAAGGAAGAGTACGTCGGGGATGTTTTGGTCCTTCTGGAGAAAAGGGCCGCCGACGAGGCGCGACTGATTCTGCGGCGCTACCGCGAGGGAAAGGGGGGCGAATCCTGTACGCAGATCGCGGCGGCGGTAAGTGCCGAGATCAATCATCACTACAGACGTCTGTATGATTATTTTCAGGCGCGTCCGGAACGTCTGGCAAAACCTGATCTGAGACGGGTCCTGCGCGCCCATCTGCCCCGCTTTTTGCAGCAGTCCCGTTTCGCTTCCCGGCTGAATCGCCGTCTGCCCCTAAAATATCGGGCCGCCATGGTGGCGGTTGAAATCGCGGCGCGCATGGTTTATGATAACGACTGGGGGCAAGACTTCGAAGCTGAACTGACGGCCTATGTTAAGAAGAAATTCTGAGGGGTTATTCGGTGGAATTTATCAGGTTTATTTTTATATGATCGTGTCGCATTTGGCGCCCTCAAGCCTCGGGGCTTCGCCTTCGCGGGCACAAGTATTCCACATTACCATCTTCTGGCAGTCGTGTGGGTAATCTCCCCGTTGGACTTCCTTTTCGACCCATTCTATGGCTTCCATCTTCAAGGTGAAACAGGGGCCGTAAGTATAACCGTTACGGTAATCGAAGAGGAGGCCGCGATAAACCAGAAGATCTTTACGTAGTCTGTTTCCTGCTACCTGCATGTCACATCCTGTCGTCATCGGTTATGGTGGGCAACATTCAAAAGCTTGGCATAATCGGAACCGATACCGTTATTTTTTCGGATTTGTCAATCATATTTTGAACCGGTCGCCAAAATAGTTGACAAAAACTACTTTGTTGGCTAGAGCACGGCCCGTTTTTGCTGATCTTTTCACCGCTTCTTCTGCAAGCGGTGAAGTTAAAAACTTATACGTTTCCGGACCTGCGGGCCGGGAGCGAGAGCGAATGGAATCTTGAGCACCCTTTTAGAGAAAGAAATTTTAAAAAGGCGGACCTTCGGCATTATCAGTCATCCCGACGCCGGCAAAACCACTTTAACCGAGAAACTGTTGCTTTTCGGCGGCGCCATTCAGATGGCCGGGGCGGTCAAGTCCCGTAAAACTTCCAGGCATGCGACCAGTGACTGGATGGCGATCGAGCAGGAACGCGGCATCTCGGTGACTTCGTCGGTGATGAAATTCAACTATCGTGATTTAGAGATCAATTTACTGGATACACCTGGTCATCAGGATTTTTCCGAGGATACTTATCGGGTTCTGACCGCCGTCGACAGCGCTCTGATGGTCATCGACAGCGCCAAGGGAGTGGAGCCGCAGACGGAAAAACTGATGGAGGTCTGCCGCCTGCGCAATACCCCGATTATTACCTTTATCAACAAAATGGATCGCGACGGTCTGGAACCGCTTGAAATTCTGCATGATATCGAGGATAAACTGCAGGTCGAATGCGCGCCGCTTTCCTGGCCGATCGGTATGGGTCGGCTGTTTAAAGGGGTCTATGATCTCTACCGGCGGCAACTGCGTTTGTTTACGCCCGGCCAGGAGAGCCATCGGCAGCCGGGGATCGTCGTGGAAAATTTGCAGGACCCCTTGCTTGATAAACTTCTGGGCATGCAGGCGCAAAAACTGCGCGAGGACGTTGAACTGATGGAAGGCGCGGCCAATCCTTTCTCGCACGAGGATTACCTCAAGGCCTCTCAGACGCCGGTGTTTTTCGGCAGCGCCATAAATAATTTCGGGGTCAGAGAAATGCTGGACGCTTTTGTGGAACTGGCCCCGCCGCCCGGTCCCCGGCCGACGCTGACCCGAATGGTGCGTCCCGAGGAGGAGGCCTTTTCCGGTTTTGCTTTTAAAATCCAGGCCAACATGGATCCCGCGCATCGGGATCGCATCGCTTTTTTTCGTATTTGTTCGGGAAAGTTTGAACGCGGTATGAAGGTGCGTCATCATCGTCTGGGCAAGGAGGTGACGGTGGCCAACGCCACGATTTTCATGGCCCAGGACCGCAATCATGTCGAGGAAGCCTGGCCCGGCGATATCATCGGTATTCATAATCATGGCACGATCAAGATCGGCGATACCTTCACCACCAAGGAAGAGCTTAAGTTTACCGGAATTCCAAGCTTCGCGCCGGAGCATTTTCGCCGGGTGATTCTCAAAAATCCCTTGAAAGCCAAGCAGCTCAGCAAAGGGCTGCTACAGTTGGCCGAGGAAGGTGCGGTGCAGGTTTTCCGACCGCTGCTCGGCAGTGATTATATTCTCGGGGCGGTCGGCGTGCTTCAGTTCGAGGTGACGATTGCCCGGCTCAAGGCTGAATACGGGGTTGACGCCGTCTACGAAACGACCGATTATGCGGCGGCCCGCTGGGTGGTTTGTCCTGATCGCAAGGAACTCGAAAACTTCAGAAAGAAGAATGAGAATCAGCTGGCCCTGGACAGCGAGGAACAGCTGGCTTTGTTGGCCTCGAGCGAGTGGCGTTTGAACCGGACCATCGAGCTTTTTCCCAAAATAATTTTCAAAAAAACCCGGGAATACAACTGATGCGGGAACCATCCCCGCAACCCCAGCGGGCTTTATCCGCCCGTAGATAAGGGTTCTGTCAGGCGCTGCTCTCGTGGTTGCCCTAAGGACTGGGCCGGAGCCGGTCGCGAAAAGTCAGCCGGAGAGAATCGTTAATCAGGGACTGATGCCATTTACCATCGTTGCGCCGTTTACTCCTCAGGGAGACCAGCCCCAGGCGATCGCGAAGTTGAGCGCCGGCATTGCGGCCGGTTTGCGCAAGCAGGTCCTGCTCGGCGTGACCGGTTCCGGCAAGACCTTTACCCTGGCCCAGGTGATCGCGGCGGTGCAGCTGCCGACCCTGGTCATGGCTCCGAACAAAACCCTGGCGGCGCAGCTCTATCAGGAGTTCAAGGATTTTTTTCCACATAACCGGGTTGAATATTTTGTCAGCTATTACGATTATTACCAACCCGAGGCCTATCTTCCGGCCACCGACACCTTTATTGAAAAGGATTCCTCGATCAATGATCGTATTGACAAGTTGCGTCACGCGGCCACGGTTTCACTGCTGGAACGCGATGACGTGATCATTGTCGCCAGCGTTTCCTGTATTTACGGTTTGGGCTCTCCCGAGGCCTATCAGGGGATGTTGCTTTATCTGGAGCCCGGCCGCGGCGAACTCGACCGCCAGACGATCATTCGGCGTCTGGTCGAAATTCAGTATGTTCGCAACGACTACGATTTTCATCGCGGCAGCTTTCGCGTGCGTGGCGATAGTCTGGATGTCTTTCCGGCCAATATGGAGGAGAGCGCCCTGCGGCTTGAATTCTTTGGTAATGAGCTGGAAGAACTTGCCCTGATCGACCCTCTGAGCGGTCGTCGTCTGGAAACCGTCAATAAATTCACAATTTATCCCGCCAGTCACTATGTCACGCCGGAGGCGGAACGGCGGCGCGCTTTTCAGGCTATCGAGCGGGAACTGGAGGAACGCCTGGGTGAGCTCAAAGCCCGGGGCCGGCTGCTGGAAGCCCAGCGCCTGGAGCAACGCACCCGTTTTGATCTGGAAATGATCGAGCAGATGGGGCATTGCCAGGGCATTGAAAACTATTCCCGGCATCTTACCGCCCGGTCCCCCGGCGCGGCGCCGCCGACCCTGATGGACTACCTGCCGCGCCGGCACCTGATCATAATTGATGAAAGCCATGTCACGCTGCCCCAGATCGGCGGCATGTACAAGGGCGATCGTTCCCGCAAGGAAACCCTGGTGGAGTATGGTTTTCGTTTGCCTTCGGCTCTCGATAACCGCCCCTTGCAAAGGGCCGAGTTCGAAGAACGGACGGCCCAGACCATCTATGTATCCGCCACCCCCGGCGATTATGAGCTGGAGGTGGCCGAGCAGGTTGTGGAACAGGTGATTCGGCCGACCGGTCTGGTCGATCCCGAGATTGAGGTGCGGCCGGCCGGCTCCCAGGTCGATGATGTCGTCGCCCGTTTGCGGGAGACCGTGGCCGCCGGCGGTCGCGCCCTGGTGACCACCCTGACCAAGCGTATGGCCGAGGATCTGACCGAATTTCTTCGGGAACTTGATTTCAAGGTCCGTTATCTGCATTCCGATATCGATACCCTGGAGCGGGTTGAGCTGATCCGTCACCTGCGCCTGGGAACCTTTGACATCGTGGTCGGGATCAACCTGCTGCGTGAAGGTCTCGATATTCCGGAAGTCGCGCTGGTGGCGGTGCTTGATGCCGACAAAGAAGGTTTCCTGCGCTCACAGCGCTCCCTGATTCAGACCGCCGGCCGGGCAGCCCGCAATCTGGCCGGCAAGGTTATCTTTTACGCCGATGGTATCACCGGTTCAATGGCGGCGGCCATGGCTGAGATGGAACGGCGTCGTGAATTGCAGCGGGCATATAACCGGGAGTATCAAATTGTTCCGCGCAGCATCGTGCGCCGGGTGCAGGAAGCGATTGAGGTGGAAAATGAGGCTTCGGAAAGCGCCGTGGACCTGGTTGCAAAGACGGCCGGGGAGCGGGCCGAACTGGAACGGCTGTTGGCCAAAGGCACCAGGGCCTGTGAACGTAGGCTGCGCCAATGGGAAAAGGAGATGCAACAAGCCGCCCGGCAACTTGATTTTGAAAAGGCGGCCGTGATTCGCGACCGTATCAACCGCCTTCAGCGTGAACTTGTCCTGGCCTGATAACCCCGGGGTAAAGCTCTGTGGACCAGGCCTTTTTTGTAAAAGACGTGTTCTTTATGCCGGTTGTTCGGGTTTCTTGTGAGATTTCCTGAAATTCTGGGCCGTAAAGAATAAAAAACCCATCGCCAGCAAGAGCTCCATTGGTTCCTGGTCTCGCCACTGGAAAAAACCTTTCGAAGACGGACTGACGAAGCTGAGCAGGATGTAAATGAAAAAAACAGAAAAGAAGAAAGGACTTAAAAACCAATCGGGAACCACGAAATTTATGATCCTCCAACCTTTGGTTTGCGGCTTCGGCAAAAATATTTTTACGGCCAGCCAGGCAAATGCGCCATAGGCTCCGGTCAGGATATAAGCATAATGGAGCAGGGGCTGGACGGAGTCCAGGTTGTGAAGTGAGATCTCGTTCTGCAGGTTATGGCGGATCAGATAATCAGGGGTCGTGATCTTCAGCAGTCTTTGTCCCCAGCTGATCTCTTCCAGCGCGACCAACAATAGACCAAGAGACAGCAAACCGTACAACAGGCCATGTCCGGAAAGGTTGCCGCGGAAAAGATTCGCCGCCGTCAGAGCCGCAAAGATCGCGGCGGAAAAATAACCTAAGGCTTGAGCGTATTCAATAACCGAATCCTCTTGTACCAGGTCTGCATAAGTTTTCGGTGACGCTATTTTTATCCCGAGAAAAACCGAAAATAAGACTGCCGGAAATAAAAAAAGCATTATTTTTCTAGTCATGAATTTCCGCTCGCCGCCGTGTGCGGTCGGGGCTTTCGGCGGATCGAAAACGCCGGTCCTGATCTTGGTTTTGGGTGCAGGTAATCGGTAAATCGGATCAATCTGTGGCCGTCTTGATTGAATCTCGCCATAATCAGTTTCAGGTATAGGTAAAACTATAGAAAATGTCAAGTAGGAACCGCTTGCCGCCGGGTTTAAAAAGGGTCTTGATAAACTCGTAACCCGGCTTGAAAATCGCAAAAAAAACAGGAGGGCACAGTAAAATTATCAACTTTGCAGAGAAGACCGGGAGGGAAAATACGACCACTACGATTACAGCCGTTTATAAGTCGATATCGAAAGTCGGCTCCCACGGCCGCTTTTTCTGGTCCCGGTGGTTGCGGGTTTTCCCTCTCCGGCCGATGACTATATTGAAAACCAGCTCGATCTGAACCGTCATCTGATCAAGCATCCGGCGGCAACCTTCTTTGTCCGCGTCAAGGGGGATTCGATGATCAACGCCGGAATTCATTCCGGCGACATTCTGATTGTCGATCGTTCCCTGGAGGCCGCCGACAAAAAGGTGGTTATCGCGATAATCGATGGCGAGCTGACGGTGAAACGGATTCGCGTCAAAGGGCGCGAGATTCACCTGCTGCCGGAAAATCCTGATTATGCGCCCACCCTGATCCAGGGGGAAATGAACTTTGCCGTCTGGGGCGTGGTTACCACCGTGATCCATGCCCTCTGAAAACGGCCGGATTGAAAAGCGCATGCCTGTTTTTGCCCTGGTGGACTGCAATAATTTCTATGTTTCCTGCGAGCGGGTATTTAATCCCGGACTCACAGGTAAACCGGTTATTGTCCTGTCCAACAACGACGGTTGCGCCGTCGCCCGGTCAAATGAAGCCAAGGCCCTTGGCATAAGGATGGGGCAGCCGGCTTTTCAGCTGAAGAAGCTTATGGCAAAGCATCAGGTCGCGGTCTATTCCTCCAATTACGCCCTGTATGGTGATATGTCGCAAAGGGTCATGCGAACGCTTATGCAATTTACCCCGAGAATGGAGATTTATTCGATTGATGAAGCCTTTCTCGATCTTACCGCTTTCAATCGGGTTGATCTTGCCGAATACGGCCGGAAGATAAAACAGACGGTCGAACAGTGGACCGGGATTCCGATTTCAGTCGGGATCGCCGGAACCAAAACCCTGGCCAAGATTGCTAACCGCCTGGCCAAAAAATCAACCAAGGCCGACGGCGTACTGGATTTGAGCGCGGCGAAATATCAGGCTCAGGCTTTGGCCGCGGTCGCGGTTGGCGATGTCTGGGGCATCGGGGCTAAATCCGCCGCATTCCTGCTGGCAAACGGGATCGGCAACGCCCTGCAGTTAAGGGACGCCGACCGGGTGCTGATCGGGAAAAAAATGGGGATAACGGGTTTGAAACTGCTCGATGAATTGAACGGCGTTTCCCGCTACCCTCTGGAACAGTCACCGCCGCGGAAACGGTCGCTCGGTGTCTCCAGGACCTTCAGGCGGGAAATCTTCTCGCTCGCTGAATTATCCGAGGCGGTATCGGCTTATATCTCCGCCGGAGCAGAAAAACTGCGGGCCGAAAAAGCGGTGGCCGGGGTCTTGATGGTGTATCTCATGACCAACCGTTTTAAGGATTACTCCCCTTACCACAGCACAACCATCAATTTGCCGGTACCTAGCAACTACACCGCGGAGTTGATCGCTTATGCCAAAAAGGGATTGCGGGAGATTTACCGGCAGGGGCAAGGCTATAAAAAAGCCGGCATTCTGTTGTCTGACCTGCGCCCGGAAACCGGGGTTCAGGCCGCTTTCTTCGATGAAATTGACCGGGATAAAGCCGGCGGATTGATGCGGGTGCTTGATCTGATCAACGGGACTATGGGGTCAGGCACCATTCGGTACGGGGCGGTCGGGTTGAGTCGGGACCAGAGTTGGAAGACGGTTTTTAATTTACGGTCGAGGGCCTATACCACCAAGTGGGGTGAGTTGCCGGAGGTGGAGTGACAAGGTTTTCAAAAATCAGCAAGCACCTGAACCCTGGTCCCGGAAAACCCCCGGCTACTCTCGCGTCCGGCGCCCAGGGCGTGCTCGCCGGCGTCGGTTCCTGAACGGTAACCATTGCTTGTCGTCACGGCGTTCCGGAGGGGATGATTTGATGTAAAGGCTTTCCGCGGTGGGCCGCCATTTGGCGGTCAGGGCAGGCTGGGCGCAATACCGGATCGCGCTGGAGCTGAAAACCGGCTGGAGCGGTTTGCGGTTTTGTGAATCAGTCGATCTCCAGAGGCAGCAGACGGCGGCGGCGGACATCGAACAGTCCTTTGTCGGTCAGGCGGAGAAAGGGCAGACCGGTAAAGGCCAGGGTCTGGTAATGAAAAAAAGGGTTGTCCAGTTTTGAGCCGAGTGCGGTTAAGGCCTCGACGATCCTGGATTCCCGGGCGAGAATCTCCACCAGGTCGAGTTCAGCCATGACGCCGCCGATCGGCAGCGGTAGTTCCGCCATGATTCGGCCCCGGTCGACGACGACGATGCCCCCTTTGATTTCCAGCAGACGGTTGCAGGCCGCCGCCATTTCCTCTTCATCAAGGCCGATGACCGTCGGCTGGTAACATTCCCAGTTTAGGGTCGAGGCCCAGGCCCCACGCCTGATGCCGGTACCGGCCAGGAAACCCCGGCTGATCCGGCCGCTGCCGTAACGGTCAAAAACCACATATTTAATCACATCCTGTTGGGCATCGGCCAGGATATTTCCTTCCCTGATCGGCAGGGTTACCTGTTCTTCATGGGTTACCATGCTGCCGATTTCCGGGCGAATGGCGCGAACCCTGACTGCGCCGGAGCGGGCGGTGTGGTAGTTGAAGGTCGCGGCCTCGACCCCGGCCAGGGGGATTGAACGGCCGGCGGCGGTGGGGTAGCGGTAGGGGATGAATTGCTCCCGACCCGACCAGCGTCCGTTTTCGGCCTCGATTTTGCCCCGGCAGAGAACCAGACGCGGAGTGAATCTTTCCAGTTCGGGGACGATCAGGATGTCGGCTCGGCGGCCCGGCGCCAAAGCGCCGATATCTTTTCTCTGAAAGGCCTCGGCGGCGTTGAGGGTCAGCATCTGGACGACGGTCAGGGGGTCAAAGCCGAGGGCGACGGCCTTTTGTCCGAGGCCGTCGAGATGGCCTTCGTGCAGGAGCCAGGAAGGGGTGACCCCGTCGGTGGAGATGGTCAGCCGTCGGCTTTCCCGGGTCAGTTTTCGAACCGGGGCGACGCCGGCGAGATCGCGTCGGATGCTGCCTTCGCGAATCATCAGGTCCAGGCCGAGGCGCAGCCGGTCGAGCGCCTGCTCGGGATTGATCGGTTCATGGCAGGAGCTGATGCCGGCCGCAACAAAGGCGTTGAGCTGATCTTGTTTGGCGCCTGCGGAATGTCCCTGTACCGGTTTGCCGTAAGTTTGGGCCAGAGCGAGAAGTTCAAGGGTTTCGTCGTCGGCGGCGAGAATCTCGGGCCAGTAAGCTTCCCCGACCCCGGCGAGGCGCGGGTGTTGGAAAAGTTCTTCGTATTGAGCCGGAGAAATCGGAAAACAGCTTTCAAACTGAGGGTATGGTGGCGAGAAACATGGCGCCGTGAATCTGAAATCGAGGGGTAGGCGTTCGGCTTCCGCGAAAAGCCACTGCAATCCCTGCTGCCCCAGGCTGTTGCCAAGTTCGGTGCATTCGCTGATGACCGTGGTCGTGCCCCGAGGCAGCACAGCGGCGCAGAAATCATGCAGGCGAAAGACGTTGGCGATGTGGGTGTGGGTCTCGATGTAACCCGGCAGGACAAAATCATGGCCGGCATCGATGACTTGGGTTTGTTCGGTAATGGCGCCGGCGGGCGCGGGGCCGATGCCGGCGATTTTCCCTTCCCGGACCGTAATCGTGGTTTCAGGAATGACCTCGGCGGTGAAGACATTAACCAGGCGGGCATTGATAATCGCCAGGTCGGCGGCTTCGCGGCCCAAGGCGGTGGCGATCAGTTTTCTGATGGTGGTGCGGTTCGGCATGGCGCTGAAAGAACTCAATGACACCGGTTTGAGAAGCAACTGAAGCCTTCGCGAGGTTTCGGGTTTCTGCGGACGAGGGAAAGGGTTCCTGATCGGTCGCGAAGCGGTCGTTTTGCTAGCCTCAGTAGCACGGAACAAGGGTTGGCGCAAGCTCTTAATTGCCGGCATCCCGCCATCTCGGCGGTCGGAATGGAGGGCCTGACCAGGTGGTTTTTAAATTCGACTTGCCAGGTAACCCCGTACTCGGGGCATGTTGGTGGCCCGAGGCGAATTTTTATCTTGACAAAAAAGATTATCTTATGTATGAATTGTTGGTCGAACCGAATTGTGAAGTGATAAATTTTTATGAAAATGGAGAAAGGAGAGAAAATCATGTCCAAGACTCTTGAAAACCTGCGGGCGGCGTTTGCCGGAGAAAGTCAGGCCAATCGTAAATATCTGGCCTTTGCGGAAAAGGCTGAAAGTGATGGTTTTTCCCAGATCGCCAGATTGTTCCGAGCCGCGGCCGCAGCTGAAACCATTCACGCCCATGCCCATTTGAAAGCCATGGGTGGGGTCGCCGATACCGGCGCCAATTTGCGGGAGGCGGTGGCCGGTGAAAGTCATGAATTTAAGGATATGTATCCCGGATTCATTGCGACGGCCAAAGCGGAAGGCGATAAAAAGGCCCTGCGTATGTTTGAGTGGGCCAACACGGTGGAAGAGATTCACTGCGGTCTTTATCAGGAAGCCCTGGTAAGTTATGAACAGGGGAACGATCTTCCGGTTGAGGATTTTTGGGTCTGCGGCGTCTGTGGCAATACGGTGAGTGGCAAATGTCCTGATAAATGTGAAGTCTGCGGTGTGCCGGGCGGTAAATTTGACAAGATCGACTGAGTTTTGTAGACTCGGTATCGAACTTGTTATGTCGGGGAGCTGGTTTGCTCCCCTTTTTGTTGGGTTATTGACAGGAGGGGGAAATGGGGTCGGAGCGGAAAGATCTGATTGGTTCAAAGTTCTGCTTGAAGGTGTTGGTTTTTCTCGGATGCTTTCTGGGCTGCGGGGTCGGGTTTGCAGCCGGCGGTAATTTACTGGAGAGTGGTAAAGATCTGCTGGGCAGATTGGGGACGTCGTCTTCAGGAGCGTCTCTCGAACGCCTTTCTGAAACCGAAATCGGCGCTGGCCTCAAGGAAGCTCTGCGCATCGGCAGCGAAACAGTGCTTACGCAGCTGGGGCAAAAGGATGGTTTTAATGACGATGCGCTGATTCATATTCCGCTGCCGGAAAAACTGGAAAAGGTCAGGAGTGCCCTGGCGAAGGTCGGTTGCGCCGGCATGCTTGACGAGCTTGAGTTACGCCTGAATCGGGCCGCCGAAAACGCTGCTCCGAAAACCAGGGAACTGTTCAGTACCGCGATCGGTGAGCTGACGCTTGTCGATGTGAAAGCTATCTATCAGGGGCCGGATGATGCGGCAACTCAATATTTCCGCGGGAAAATGACCCCCGCCCTAAGCGCGACCATGGCCCCGGTGGTTGAAGACAGCCTTGCCGAGGTCGGCGCGATTCAGGTTTATGATGAGGTCATGGGACAATACCGGAGCCTGCCCTTCATGCCGGATGTCAGACAGAATCTTAATGATTACGTGATTGAAAAGGGGCTCGACGGTATCTTTTATTACCTGGCCCGGGAAGAAGCCGCGATTCGCTCAGACCCTCTCAAGCAGACGACTTCTCTGCTGAAACGTCTTTTCGGGCAGTAATCCTGTTCAGCTAGGCGTGAATGAGAATTTTTAACGGCAATAAAAATGAAGCCGTTTGGAGCCCAAGCGGACGCAGGTTCGTATCAGGGGACTGCTCCTGACTTGGCGCTGAAGGGGGCATGGTGCTTGTCTACATTAAAGCGAAAGCCCGATCCTTGCCGTGCGCACGGCAAGGATCGGGCTTTCGCTTTTGTGACGAGCCTGGTATGGCTTGCTTTTTCAGGGTTTAGCGCGGATCTCCCATTCCCGGCATTTGCGGGCTTCCCGTCAGACCGGGAAGCCGGGGGAGACTGATCTTGCGCCAACCGGTTGGAATCTCAAAGAGATCGGCGGACTGAGGGCCGGGACGGACATTGCGGTAGTTGACTTCGCTGTCTTGACTGACAACCCGGACCGGCAGATCATTTTGGGGATCGATCCAGTAAATTACCTTCTCGTCTTCCGTGACCAGCTCATATTTATCGCAGGCGATACCATTGATGGTTTCCGTGCCCCGCCGGTTCGCGCTCAGGCGCAGATCGGCGGACCAGTTTTCGGGCATCATTTCATCATCGCGGTTTTCCATCGCAATCTCCAGATAACTTTTTTCCTGCGGCATCATGGTCCAGGCCAGGCCTCGATCGGGGCGATTGATGATGATCATCCGGCGTCCTTCCTGGTTCATCTCATGGCGGCTGAGATCGCCTTTGATGAAAATCCGGCCCTGGGAAACCGTTTTGCCTGCGACCAGGGTTTCCATGTCGGCGGAAAATTCGGCGGCCGGCAGAACGGGGGCGAGCCAGAGAACTGAAAGTAAGGCGGCGATGATAGTGAACTGGTAGTTTTTTCTTGGTTTCATGAAAACTTTTCCTTTTTCCGTTAGAAGATTAGTGCTCCTATCAGAACCTTTTCTTATTTTTTAACAAGAAAAGGTTCTGATAAGGCAATTGTTTGCGGGCGGATAAAGCCCAATGGGGTTGCGGGGATGGTTCACGCATGGGGCAGATCTTTTTTATCATAATCTCATAAGGATTACACGGGTTGCCTTTAAACCCCGGTGGCGGCGGATTGGTTTCAGCTTTGCTCCTGCAGTCGTTTTTCCAGTTCTTTGACCCGCTGTTCCAGGGCGGCGAGGCGGCCGCGGTCTTTGGGCAGGTGGGTTGCCGCCATCAGCTGGCGCAGCGACTGTTTCAGGGGGACGGCCGGAATGCCGCCGTAATCCTGGTCGCCGGGAAGGTCGCGGGCCGCCGAGGTGCCGGCCATCAGCCGGGCCCTGTCGCCGATGGTTATACTGTTCGCGGCGCCGACCCGGGGGCCGAGCATCACCTGGTTGCCGATGCGGACACTGCCGGCAAGCCCGACCTGGGCACACATGATGGTTTCGTGGCCGACCTTGACCCCATGGCCGAGATGAACGTGATCGTCAATCTTGGTGCCGCGGCCGACGACGGTTTCGTCCAGTGCCGCCCGGTTGATCGTGCATAGTGCGCCGATTTCAACATCATCCTCGATGATCACCCGGCCGATCTGGGGAATCTTGAGATTGCCGCCGCCGACCTGGAGAAAACCGAAACCGTCGGAGCCGATAACCGTGTTGGGATGAATTATGACCCGGTTACCCAGCTGACAATTCTCGCGGATGACCACGCCCGGATAAAGCACGCAGTCACAACCGAGGCGGACGCCCTTGCCGATGAAGGTCTGCGGATAAATTCGGCAGTTGTCGCCGATAGTTACCTGATCACAGATAATCGCGCCGGCGCCGATATAAAGCTTACGGCCCAAGCCAACGTCCTTGCCGATAACGGCCCTTTCGTCAATCAGGGGCTCAAGCGCCTGGGCCTCCCGGTCAATTTCCCGCATCAGGAGCCCGGCCGCGCGAAAGGGCTGGGCGCAGATAATCAGATTCGAGGGCAGGCCCGCAGCCGGCCGCGGGACGAGCAGGGCGCCGGCCCGGGTGCCTTGCGCCCGCTCCAGGAATTTTTCCTCGGCGAATGAGATCTGCTCGGGAGTGGCTGCCTCCAGGCTGTTAATGCCGGTCACCACCAGGGTCTCATCGCCGACTACCCGACCGCCGATTTGAGCGGCAATTTCAGCAAGGGTGCAGCGCATTCTAAAAAACCTCATTTAAATAATAAATTTAATAATTTCGCCTTCGAGCGCGGACCTGGGCGCCTTGTTTTTCACCTTTTTGTCAAGCGGTTTCGGCGTGAAGACGTCGCGCTTCCCGGTTGACATTCATTACGTTAACACATATAGAAGAAATCTTCACATAAAATTTTGTCAGCCGGAAGTCTGGCGCGCGCTGTTTCTTTTGGGGAGAATCGATGAAGCGAAAAGATCTTTGGTTGAAGGCCGGTTTATGCTTGGGGATCTGTCTGCGTCTGAGTTGCTCTGCACCGGGCTTTTCCGTGGAAGTGGCGCCGGCGGCGACCCGGCAACAGCTGGATGTCGGCGTGGCGGAAACCCTGGAACTTGAACGGAAAACCGAAGCGGCCCGGCAGCAGTGGGAAGTGGATCGACAGACGCTGGCGGAGCGGACCCATGCCATGGAACTGGAAGAGAAGTTGCTGGCGGTCCGCCTGCGCAAGCTGGACGGCTACCGGGAACAGCGGCTTGCGGAAATTGGCCGGCTGGAGGAGGGCTTGGCGCGGATGGAGGATGTCGGCCTGCGTCTGGAACCCTTTCTCGATGAGCTGGTCGGTCGTCTGGAGGGTCTTATGGGAAATGATCTGCCCTTCGCGCTGGAGGAAAGAGAACGGCGGCTGGAAGACCTGCGCGAAAGTCTGGATCGTTACGAGGTCGATCTGGCGGAAAAACTGCGCCGGGTGATGGAGGTTCTCAGGATTGAGGCCGGGTTTGGCCGAGGGTTTGAGGTCGGTGAGGAGACCCTGTCGTTGGCCGGAGTGGAAACCACGGTCAGGGTTCTGCGCCTGGGTCGGGTGGCGCTTTATTATCTGACCCTTGATGGTCGTCAGGCGGGTTGGTATAATCAAAGACTCAAGCTCTGGCAACCGCTGACGACGGCCGCCGGCGAGGCCGTCAAGGAAGCGCTGCGCATGGCTTTGAAACAGCGGGCTTTTGATCTGGTGCGCCTGCCGGTGGTGGCGGAGGAAAAACCATGAATTTTCTGGTTATTCCTTCGCGTTGGTGGTCTCTGGTTGGTTTGTCCCTGTGTTTTTTGTTCCTGCTGGGTTGGCCGTCGGCGCTGCGCGCGCAAACTCCGGATGGTGGCGCTTCGACTTTACTGGAGCGGGCCCTGAAACAGGTTGAGCACGAAAAACAACAGGCTGAGCTTCAGCGCCGTTTGACCTTGAGTGAGATCAGGGAACGTCGGCAGGCCGCGCTGGCGTTAGTGGAAACGGCCCAGGCCCGGGTCGCCGAACTTAAACAAAGAATCGCCGGGCGCGAACGCGAGCTTGAAGAACTGGCCCAGCGGCAGCAGGAACTTGAACAGAAAAGTCGTCTGGCGCTGCATCAGCTCAATGAGTTGGCCGGAGTGGTGCGGACCAGCGGCCGTGATCAATTGAGTCTGCTTGAAAATTCGCCGGTTTCCGGGGACCGCCGGGGTCGGCTGTTGCCGCTGCGGGAATTGCTGGAGCGCAGCGCTTATCCGGGGATGGCGGAAATTCGCGCGATTGCCGAGCTTTATCTGGAAGAAATCGAAGCGGGCGGGCGGATCCATGCCGCAACCGGCGAGTTTATCTCGCTTGACGGACAGCGAACGCAGGGCCGGGTGGTTCGTCTGGGAGCCCTGACGACGATTTATCGGGACGACGCCGGCAAGAGTTGCGGTTTTGCCGTTTACGGTCCCGAAAACGATGCCCGGCTCGCCGTCTCGAAACCGGGTTGGCGGGTAGCCGCTAATCTGAAAAAATTCATCGCCGGTGAAACGACTTCGGTTTATCTTGATTTTTCCGGTGGAGACGCGGTTCGGCGTCTGGCTCTGACCCAGAATGCCTGGGAACGCCTGCGTTCCGGCGGCATTCTGGTCTGGCCGATTCTGCTGGTGGGGCTGGTGGCGCTGGTTTTCAGCCTGGAACGCTTTTTATTTCTCGGCCGGGTCAAAAGCAATACCGACCGGGTTATGGGGCAGATTATCGCGCTGGTTAACGCGGGTGATTTTCAGGGTTGCCTGGAGTTGTTGAAAAATCGCCAGGGCCCGGTTTTCCGGGTGCTGACCGCGGGGCTCGGAGCCCGCCGGGCGGACCGCGAGGTGCTGGAGAATGTTATGGAAGAGGCGATTCTGAAAGAATTGCCCCGGCTGGAAAAATTTCTTCCGACCCTGCAGGTGCTGGCCGCGATTGCCCCGTTGCTGGGGCTGCTCGGAACCGTGACCGGCATGATCAACACCTTTCAGGTGATCACCATTTATGGGGCCGGCGATCCCCGCATGATGTCGGGCGGAATCTCGGAAGCCTTGATTACCACTAAACTCGGTCTGATGGTCGCTATTCCGATTATTCTGCTCCATACCTGGTTCTCCCGGCGGGTTGACGCCATTATCGGGGATATGGAGGAAAAAACCGTCAGTCTCAGCCTGGCTTTGCGCCGTGAGGATGAAAGGTCGCAGACCGAGGTCTGAAAACCGCCGGTCCGGCTTTTGTTCCGTATTCGGGGCCGGGCGTTGAGATCGGAAAAACATGCAGTTCTTTTTTGAGATTTTTGATTATTTTCATCGGGGCGGCCCTCTGATGCTGCCGATTATCCTGATTTCCTTGTTCATGTGGGTTCTGATCATTCAGAAACTGCGCTCCATCTGGGCTGTCAATCAGCGGGATATCGATCTGGGAGAAGCCCTGGACGCGGTGCGGGAGCGTCGTCTGGTCGAGGATTTTTTCGGCACCCCGCTCTGTCATGTGGTGGGGCATTTCGTCGAAGCGATGACTGCGATCCGGCGGGATAATCTGGCCCTGCTCAATTCCTTGATCACGAGTGAAACCGAGCGCCTCGGGCGGCACATCAATTATATTTACGTCCTGGCTTCGCTTGCCCCGCTGCTGGGCCTGCTCGGTACGGTGCAGGGTATGATCGCGACCTTTGACGCGATTTCGATTTACGGCACCGGGAACCCCAGGGCCCTGGCCAACGGCATTGCCGAGGCTCTGATTACCACGCAAAGTGGTTTGTTTGTGTCCATCCCCGGTCTTTTTATGGCGGGTTTTCTGCAGCGCCGGGTTTTTCGCATTGCTCAGCGTTTGGATGAGTTTCGGGCTGGGGTGATGAAGGAGTTGGGAGAAGTTCATTATGATTAATGTGCGAGCCCGTCTGCGACGTGAGCGCAAACCGGCCCAGATCGATATGGCTCCGATGTTGGACATGGTTTTCATTCTGCTGATCTTTTTTCTGGTGACCACGTCCTTCGTGCGTGAGTCCGGGGTCGAGGTCAAACGTCCCACCGCTCTGACGGCCGAGGATGTGCGGCAGAACGGCCTGCGTTTCGGCATTAATGCTGAGGGGCATATTTATGTCGATGGCCAGCCGGTCGATATTCGCAGTGTGCGCGCGATTACCGAGCGTTTCCTGGCCCAGAATCCCGACGGCAGTATCGTCATTGTCGCCGATCGTGAGATTCGCACGGGTCTGACCATCAAGGTGTTGGATCAGTGCCGGCTGGCTGGGGCGCAGCGCATCGCGGTGGCGGCCGAAGCCCCGTCCGGAACCTGAGTGAGCTTGAATCATGTCCTGTGACCATCGGCGCAAACGGGATCTGCCGCTGGCTCTGTTTTGGGCCCTGGTGATGAATCTGTTGATCATGGCCTTGATGCCCTGGCTTTTTCGCCGGGCTGACCTCGAAACCGCATTACCGCAAATCAGCTCGGAGCCGATTTTCATCCAACCGGCCCGGTTGGAAGCAAATCGGCCCCGGGCTTCGTCTCCGCCCAAAGCCTTGCCGCAGGTAAAACCGCTGCCGCCTCTCCTCGAGAAGATTAATCCGCCGTTAGCCCCGCCTGCGATTAATCCCCGGATCAAGCTTGACGCAATCAAGATTGAGACTCGCATTGACCAGGATTTCAAATTGCAGCCCCTGCCCGTGGTTCCGGCCGCGACCCCGGAATTTTATCGCTTTGACGAAGTTGACCGGCAACCGTTGAGCACGGCGCGCATGGAGCCCATTTATCCGTTTCTGGCTCGGCGCCGGGGGATCGAGGGCAGTGTCAAGATTCGTTTTCTGGTCACGCGTCAGGGTCTGGTGGAAGGTTTGGAAATTATTGCGGCCGAGCCCCCGGGCTATTTTGAAAAAGCGGTGCAGGAGACCGTGGCGAACTGGCGTTTTGAGCCCGGACTGGTCAACGGTGCCAAGGTCAGAACCATGGTTGAAACGACGATTGTTTTTAAACTGGGACGCTGAAGAGCATGCAGAAAAGAGGAAAAAACCATGAGCGCGGCGGGCCTCAATCTTCGGCTCAGAAACGAAGCCATACGGGTCTGTTGCTGATAGGTCTGCTGGTTTTGCTGTGGCCGCAGGCAGTCCGGGCCCATGAGGTTGCGTATTATCAAAGGGAGCTCTCGCCCGCGTCTTTTCAGCTTTTGCAGAAAATGCAGGAAGCCGGACAGGCCGGAGAACCGGAACGAGGTTTGCAGCTCTTTGCCGAACAGGTTTCCGAAAGCCGCCGCCAGCTTCCGGTGTTGTGCGGTTTCGTCGCGGCCAATCTTAATTTTCAGGCGCAGCGCTACTCGGAAGCGATTCGTCTTTATCTGGAGGTCCTGGCACGGGCGCCTGAATTTGACGCGGTCTATGAAAATCTTGGTCAGGCCCAACTGCTGACGGAAGCCTATGCGGCGGCCGCGCGAAACCTGCTGGAAGCGGCTTGCCGCCGACCGGAAAAAGCCGCTCAGCTGCGTTATCAGGCCGCCGTGGCCCTGCTTTACGGCCAGGATGCGGTCGGCGCCCGTGATTTGCTGCGGGAGCTGAGCGAGAGTGTGGCTTCCCCGCCGGTTGCCTGGTTGAAAGCGCTGCTTCAGGCCCATTGGCAGTTGCGGGAAACCGCCGCGGCCTTGAAAATCGCTGCCCGTTTGCTTGATCTTGAACCGGAGGGAATTGAAAACTGGCGGCTCTATGGGCAGCTTAACCTGGCCAACGGTGATTACCGCCGGGCCTTGACGGCTTACAAGGTGATTCAGGCGGCGGGGCAGTTACAGCCGGCCGAATACAAATTGTTGGCCGGAATTTATCAGCAGCTGCAGCTCTTTCAGGCCGCAGCCGCGGCTTGGGAGCTGTATCTGGGGAGTGAAAAACCCACGCGAGCGGATCTTGAAACCCTGGTGGCTCTGTATGCCCAGGCCGGCGAGTTCGATTCGGTTTTGAAGACCCTGGATCGTCTTCAGCCTTTTATCGAGGCGGTTGAACTTGATTTTCGCCGGGGGAAGTTTCTTTACCAGGCCGGTCGTTATGAGGAGGCCTATCGACTTCTGAACCGTCTGGAGCAACTTGTCGAAGAAGACGGTTATCAGTATCTGCTGGCCGGTTACTGCGCTTGGAATCTGAATCGGTTTTCCGCCGCCGCGGCCGCCTGGGGAAAGGCCGCCGCCCGCCCGGCTTGGCGGCGGCAGGCTCAGGCTTTACTCGACCGGCTCAAGCCCTGGCTGGAAGCGGCTTCCTGACGGTCGGCAAGGGTACCTTTGCCAAGGTCCGGCTCGTTTGCTAAGGCGGCTTGTTTTTCCAGGTTCAGGTTTTCTGCGGCCGTGACTTTTTAGAGCCCCGGATTTTCCGTCGGGATTTTCCAGCTTAAAACAAATCAATATAAGCCGGAGTCAACGGCGCTGGAAGTTGCCTGCAGGTTTATCGGGGTTGTTGGGAAGATGATTTTTCTGAGCGGGAGGGCCTGATGGTCGATATCAGGATCAAGGTCGGCGATATCACCCTTGAAAAGGTTGACGCGATCGTCAACGCGGCCAATGCTTCCCTGCTTGGCGGGGGCGGGGTTGACGGAGCGATTCACCGGGCCGCCGGGCCGGAGTTGTTGGCCGCATGCCAAACCCTGGGTGGGTGTCCGACCGGCCAGGCTAAAATCACCGGGGGCTATCGTCTGCCGGCGAAATTTGTGATTCATACCGTGGGGCCGGTCTGGCGCGGAGGCGAGCGGGGCGAGGATTTGGCCCTGGCTTCCTGCTACCGGGAGTGTCTGCGCCTGGCGGCTGAAAAAGAGCTGAGTTCGATCGCGTTTCCGGCAATCAGCTGCGGGGTGTACGGTTATCCGGCTTCCGCCGCGGTCGCGATCGCGGTGTCGACGGTGCGCGAGTTCCTGCAGCGCCATCAAGCCCCATTGCAGGTGGTCTTTGTCTGTTTCAAACAGGATATGGCCGCCTTGTATCGCCGACAGCTGCGAGCGTTGCTGTGATTTGAAATTCAGGAACCTGAGTGTCGCGGGGTACCATAAAGCTGGAAGCTGAGTGCCGCTGGCTTGACGGTTTTGCCGGGCTGCCGGACGAAGAAGCGGTGATCTCGGCTTCGGTTTTTTTATAATCAAGGTCGTCGTCTTTTTCCAGTTGTTTTAATCTGCTCTTAGTATAATTAAGTAACTCGCTGACTTCCGTGGCGATGGTCGTTGCATGACGTTGCACCTGGTCGGAAATTTCTCGGGTATGGGTTGCCGCCGCTTTTACGGCATAGATGGCCTCGTGGACTTCCTTGACATAATTTGAAGTCGCCGTGGCCTGTGTGGAAATGGTTTCGGCTTCAGTCTCCTGATGGATGATCTGCTGTTGAACCTGAGAACCGGTAAGGTTAATGTCGGCGACGCGGGCGTCAATTGATTCCAAACTGTTGACCAGTTCCAGGCCGGCATTATCTATTGCTTCAACCTGCAGGGTGATTTCTGCGGTCGCGGCCGCGGTTTTTGTGGAAAGATGCTTGATTTCCGTAGCCACGACCGCAAAGCCCCGACCATGTTCTCCGGCTCGGGTTGCCTCAATGGTTGCGTTTAAGGCCAGCAGTCTGGTTTGAGAAGCGATGTTCTCGACCAGCTCGACAATTTTGTGAATGTCACCGCCGGCCTGGTTCAAACGATTGAGATTGTTCCGGGACTGATCAGTGCTGTTGGCTACCGCCTCGATAAGTTGATTCTGCAGGTTGATTTTATGATGAATTTCGCTGACCGTTTTTTCCTGGGTTCTGGTTGATTTGAGGACGGTTACGGTGTTTTTCGTGGTTTTGTCAATGGCGTCCATGACTTCCAGGGCCTGTTCCAGGGTCGCCGTCGCCAGTTTTTTCTGAGTGCCGGCCAGGGTGACCAGTCCGGCGGCTTTTTCCTCCAGCAGCTTAATGCTGGTGGTTGTCTTGGCCAGCATTTCGGCAATGATGTTTTTCCCGCTTAATTTCCTTGAGGATTCCCGATCCAGGCTGACGAGGGCATGTTGAAAGTCAGCAATGGCCCGGGCCAGGATGCCTATTTGATCCTTACGTTTCTGATAGGGGACTAACGGGGTGCTGCCGGCCCGAACTTGGTGGATGGTCGTACTGAGTCGGTGTAATGGGGTTTCTATGAGCCTGCGGATCAGCCAAAACAGGATCATCAGGTTGAGAGTCATGATCGCGATATTCAGGCGCAGAAACTTAGGTTGTCTGGTCTTACGCATGGTTTCGAGCTCATGTTTCTGGGCCGTGATTGTTTCTATCTGATTCAGAATCCGGTTGCGGCTGAGTTCGGCTTTTAATCCTTCATCGGCAAGCAGCTGAGAGAGGTCGTTGATTTTTTTTCTGAAAAAATCGGGCCCGGAAGTAGCGTGAAATATAGTGTCGATTGAATGTTCGATGTTCAGCCTGTCTGCGGCCGGGTCCGAACTAAAGAGTATAATCTTTTCAACCGTCTCGGTGAATTGGTGGTGCTCGTCGAAGACCCCGAAGGATACAGCCAGTTCATGATCCCCGGTCTGGAAGATCGGTTTTTTTGCGCAAGATCCCGGCGTTCCCGGCGGGAGAAGGCTTTTTTGTATTGTTCCTGTCCCGGGTAGGTGATTTTCTCTTTGGTTTTGTAATGAAGATCCAGGTATTCGTGAATTTTAGGAATGGGATCAAAGGTGAAAAAGCTCGGGATGGAAAGATATTTTTTTTGCAAGGTGACGATCGCCTGGCGCAGGTCTGCGTTCAGGTCGTCGTTAATTTGGAGCAGCTTGTCGACCCGGATGGTCGTAGCCTGGTCAAAGTGTTGACCGACGTAATAAACAACCAGGTTGCAAAAGATGGAGATGGTGTCTATCGCCACCAGGATTTTACTGCCCAACGAGATGGCGGGTCGATTCGTTGGCGGGCTTTCCTTTTGCATGAGCAATCTCCGAAAGATACGGTTTAGGCTGCGCGAAAGGATTCTTTTTGTCCGGAGAGAAAGCTCTTTCGCCTTTGTAATTCATCTGCAATGCATCAATCCGGCGCGACGTCATGGCTAGTCGCAAAGTGTAAAGATCAGATAAAAAAATAATAACCCGCTTGTTGTTTGCCGGTCTGTATGCTATGCCAAATCCCGGTCTGGGAAAACCATGATGCAGCCGTGTGACGGCAAAGCATTGGTAAAAAATATTTATTTGCAGTCATTCGCAGAACGACTGTTTTTTGCAAAGCCAGCAAGTTATGAAAATCACGGCTATGCCCCGATTATTGGTGACCGGTTTGAGCTATGCCCATCTGGGGCCCTTTGATTTTTATCTCGCCGCCGGGAAAACGGTTTTTCTCACGGGTCCTTCCGGCGGGGGAAAAAGCTTGCTGCTGCGGGCTCTGGCGGATCTGGATCCCTGGTCCGGTGAGATCCTGCTTGACGGCCGCCCCTGCGCCGGTTTCACGGCCCCGGAGTGGCGGCGCCGGGTGGCCTTGCTGCCGGCGGAGAGTCAGTGGTGGCATGATCGGGTCGGGGAGCATTTTCAGGTATGCCCGTCCGCCGATCAGCTTGCCGCTCTGGGTTTTGCCGCCGGGGTTGAAACCTGGGCCGTGAACCGGCTTTCCTCCGGAGAAAAACAGCGCCTGGCGATGCTGCGCCTGCTGCGGCATCGGCCTGCGGTCTTGCTGCTGGATGAACCTTCCGCCAATCTCGACCGGGAAAATCGCGAGCGTCTGGAAAAATTCATCGGCGACTATCAACACCGGCAGGGGGCGGCGATTCTCTGGGTGACTCATGATCAGGAACAGCCGCATCGTGTCGTCGGCCGGGTTTATCATCTCGAAAACGGATTTCTGCAGGAGGTGCAAAGCGCATGAACGCGGCGCCCCTGACAACTTTTGATCTGACCCTGGTTTCCCTGCTGGTCTTGGCTCTGGCTCTGGTTTCCCTGCCGTTGCGCCTGGAACTTGCCGCTCAGCTGGTCGGCGCCGCCCTGCGCATGACGCTGCAACTGTTGCTTATCGGTTTTATCCTGAAATGGCTGTTCGGCGCGGCTGAACCTCTCTGGATCGCCCTGCTCGCGATCTTCATGCTGCTCAGCGCCGGGCGGGAGATCGACCGGCGGCAGAAGCGCCGTTTTCAGGGCGGCTGGGGTTTTGCCATCGGGACCTTTTCCATGTTTGTGAGCACCTTTCCTCTGGCCCTGTTTACCCTGACCTTGGTGATCGGCAACCAACCCTGGTATGAGCCGCGTTACGCGGTGCCGCTGCTGGGCATGCTGCTGGGTAATGCCATGAACGGGGTTTCCCTGGGTTTCGACCGGCTTTTGCACAACGTTTGGCAGCAGCGGCAGGTGGTCGAGAATCGGCTGATGCTGGGGGAAGATTGGTTTGAAGCCCTGAGTGAGATTCGCCGCGAGAGTATTCGTTCCGGCCTGATGCCGACCATCAACGCGATGACGGCGGCCGGAATAATCAGTCTGCCGGGCATGATGACCGGCCAGATTCTGGCCGGCAGTCCGCCTCTGGAAGCGGTCAAATACCAGATTCTGATTATGCTGCTGATCGCGGCGGGCAGCGGTTTCGGAACGATTATCGCGGTTTTTCTGGGCGGGCGTCGGCTTTTTGACGGGCGTCAGCGCCTGCGCCTGGAGCGGCTGACGCTTTCGTGAGAAAAGACCTCCGCGCCGGCAGACGTAACTCAAGTGGTGCCTTTTAACTTTGCCTTCGGAGGTGAAGAGATGATTATCGGCGTTCCCCGGGAAATTAAGCAGGATGAATATCGGGTCGGGCTTCTGCCGGTCGGGGCCCAGCTGCTGACCGCAGACGGACACCGGGTTCTTTTCGAAAAAGGCGCCGGTCTCGGCTGTGGTTATGAAGACGCCGACTATGCCTTCGCGGGAGCGGAAATCGTGGAGTCGGCGGCAGCTATCTATGCTCGGGCCGAACTTATCATCAAGGTCAAGGAACCCCAGCCGGAAGAGATTGAAAGGCTGAATCCGTGACAGATTCTCTTTTGTTACTTTCATTTCGCCGGTTCCCCGGAGCTGACCGTGGGCTGTCTCGAAAAAGGGATTGTCGCGGTTGCCTTTGAAACCTTGAGGGATGAACGGGGACAGCTGCCGTTGTTGACTCCGATGAGCGAGGTCGCCGGCAAAACGGCGATTCAGGAAGGCGCTAAATGCCTGGAAAAACCGATGATGGGACGGGGGCTGCTGCTTGGCGGAGTGACCGGGGTCGAGCCCGCTGAGGTCCTGATTGTCGGCGGTGGGGTGGTCGGCAGCAATGCCGCCAGGGTCGCCGCCGGTCTTGGGGCCAGGGTCACGATCATGGATATCAACCTTGACCGCTTGCGCCATCTGGCCGAAGTCATGCCCGCCAATGTCAGCCCGATTTTTTGTGACCCCCAGGCCCTGGCGGAGTATGTGATGCGGGCCGATCTGGTGGTTGGCGCGGTGCTGATTCCGGGGGCCCGGGCTCCGATTCTGATTGACCTGCCCCTGTTGCGAAAGATGAAAAAGGGGGCGGTGATTGTCGATGTCTCGATTGATCAGGGCGGCTGCTGTGTCGCCAGCCGGCCGACGACCCACAGCGCTCCGGTTTTTGTGGTGGAGGGCGTGGTTCATTATTGTGTCGCCAATATGCCGGGCGCCGTCGGCCGAACCAGCAGTCAGGCTCTGTGCAACGCTACCCTGCCGTATTGTCGCAAGCTGGCTGAAGGGTTGGATCTTTTTTTACAGGAAAGTCCGGGGCAGGCGGCGGCCCTGAATCTGCGGGCCGGGCGGATTGTCTGCCCGGCCGTGGCCGCCACCTTTCCGGATCTGATGTAGGGACGAGGGGCTTGCCGGGGCTTTTGCCCGGTGAAAGAAGAAACAGTGATGCGGCGAAACGCAGCCAATTTTGTGGCCTTGCCTGTGGCTTTACCGGTCTACAGGCAGGGGGTAGAGGTAGTAGAGGTAAATGTATGATCGATGATCTCGCGTTCAATGAAACCTTACGGGTGATTTATCAGCGTCGCAGTATTCGTCAGTTCGAGGAGCGTCCCGTTGCCGATGCCCTGATTCGAATGGTGTTGGATGCCGCCAACCAGGCACCTTCCGCTCACAATCAGCAGTCCTGGAAATTTATCATTGTCCGGGACGAGAGGAAGCAGCAGCTCGCTCGCCTGGTCACCGCCCGGGCGGCGGATTTTCCCAAACCTTTGTCCTCGATTTTAAGAATGGCGGCCCGCAGTATCGGCAGCGCCGCGGTGGTGGTGGCCGCGATGAATACCGGCGCCCTGATCGCGCACGGCCGGGAGCTTTTTAAGATCGAGCCCGGACTTGCCGCCGACTTCTTTCGCACCATGGAAATTCAGAGTTCGGCGGCGGCTATGGAAAATCTTCTGCTGGCCGCGACTTCCCTGGGTCTGGGCAGTGTCTGGCTCGGGGTTCTTTTTCTGATCAAGAACGAGATTCTCGCTTTTCTCGGGGAAAAAGAGGGGGAGTTCATGGCAGTGATTCCTCTGGGTTACCCGCTGCGCAGCCGTCCTTCCGGCCCCCGGAAACGTTCGCTTGAATATGTGGTTGAAGGTTTGTAGATGGGTGGCCATGATCCTTGCCTTGTCGGTATTGTCCTGCCGCCCGCCGGGCGGCTCCCGACGAAAACCGTTGCTTTTGCAAAACGGCAAGGCAAGCAGGTGCGATTGAAAATGAAAGTGGGGCAGACGGGAAAAGAGGCGGTGGATGAATAAGAAAATCGCGGTAATCGGCGGCAGCGGCCTGTTCGCCCTGGAACTTTTTCAGGGGCTTGAGGCATGCCACCTGGCTACAATTTACGGCAAGGTCAAAGTGACCTGCGGCGCGGAGCTTTTGTTTCTGCAGAGGCACGGAGAACCGCCGCGCCCGCCGCATCGAATCAATCATCATGCCAATCTCAAGGCCCTGCACGACTGGGGGGCCGATTATATTGTGGCGGTCAATTCAACCGGCAGTCTGCGACGTGAACTGGAGCCCGGGACCCTGCTGGTGCCGGACGACTATTTTAATCCCTGGGCGATCAAAACCTTTCATGACGAAGAACTGGTCTTTGCCACGCCGGGGCTTTCGCAGACGGTGCGCCGGGCTTTGCTGGCGGCGGCTGCGGAGCTGGAGGTGGCGGTGGTTGACGGCGGCGTTTACATTCAGACAACCGGACCCCGCTTTGAAACCCGGGCCGAGGTTCGAGTACTGGCGGGCTGGGGCAGCCTGGTCGGCATGACCATGGCCAGTGAAGCCACCCTGGCTTGTGAACTGGGGTTGCCCTACGCCTCGCTTTGCGTGATTGACAATTATGCCAACGGAATCTGTGCGCAGGTAGTTGATTTTAAGGACATTGAAAAAGAACAGCGGCGGAACGCGCAGCTTTTGGCCCGCCTGCTGCCGGTCGCCATCGGGCAATTGCAAAGGAGTCTTGTATGAGTTTACTGCTGCGGCAGGTGGTATTTGAAGGTGAAACCGTCGATCTTCTGATCGCCGCCGGCCTGATTCAGAAGATTGCGCCGTCGCCGGCGGATTTCAGTGCGGATGAGGTTTTGGAAGGTGGTGGTCTGACCGTGGTTCCCGGGCTTTACAACGGGCATACCCATGCCGCCATGTCCCTGATGCGCGGTTACGCCGATGACATGGAATTACAAAGCTGGTTGACGACCAAAATCTGGCCCCTGGAAGAAAAACTGACCGAAGAGCTGGTCTATCATGGGACGCGGCTGGCCTGTCTGGAGATGATTAAAAGCGGCACGGTTTTTTTTAATGATATGTATTGGCATTTTCACGGTACCGCCCGTGCGGTGGAGGAAATGGGCCTGCGGGCGGCGTTGAGCGCGGTGATTATCGATCTCAATGACCCCGGCAGACTGGCTGAGCAGATTGCCGTCAATCGCGACCTCTATCAGGCGAGCCGCGATTTTTCCGACCGGCTTCAGTTTGTTCTCGGCCCGCACGCGATCTACACGGTTTCGCGGGCCGGGCTCGAATGGGTGCGGGATTTCGCGGCCGAACATGATCTGATGATCCATCTGCATCTTTCCGAAACCGAGCCGGAGGTTAAGAATTCCCTGACCGCTTTCGGCTGCCGGCCGGTATCCTATCTGGCGCAGCTGGGGCTGTTAAGTGAGCGTCTGGTGGCGGCTCATGCGGTCTGGCTGGATCGCGATGAGATCGCCTTGCTGGAAAAAAACCAGGTCCGGGTTATCAATAACCCGACGTCCAATATGAAGCTTGCCGTCGGCAAAACCTTCGCCTATCGTCATTTTGTCGAACATGGTGTCCTGGTTGGCTTGGGGACCGACGGCTGCGCCAGCAACAATAATCTGGATATGTTCGAGACGATGAAGATTTCGGCCCTGTTGCAGAAGTTCGCCGTTCATGACCCGACCGTGCAGCCGGCTTCCGCGGTCTGGCGCATGGCGACCGCCGCCGGGGCCGCGATTTTTGGTCTGCGGGGCGGGGAAATCGGCGTCGGCCGGCCGGCGGATCTGTTGCTCATCGACAGGGAAAGACCGGAAATGGCGCCCGGCCACAACTTGATCTCGGATCTGGTTTATTCGGCCTCCGGCGCCGTGGTCGATACCACGATCGTCGCCGGCCGGGTGCTGATGCACCAGCGGCGGGTGCCGGGGGAAAAAGAAATCATCGCTGAAGCCCGCGCCGCCGTCCGGCAGTTGTTGCGCTAGCGACGCTCGTATAATCACGGCGTTTAGAACCTTACAGAACATTTTCTTGTTTTTTTCAACAATTTTTTCAACCACAAAAACAAGAAAATGTTCTGATAAGAGCACTTATTTGCGGGCCGTAAGGGCCCTTTGGGTTGCGGGGCTCGCTCCCGCATTAGATTTTCCGTCGGGTTTGGCCGGGAAGCGGGCGGCTGGAAATCTCGGGTGACCGAGAAGAAGGGGAAGCATCGATGGCGCTTGAGATTGAACGAAAATTTCTGTTGCAAGATGAGAGCTGGCGGCTGCAAGCCGATGTCGGAGTGGGGTTGCGTCAGGGTTATCTCAGCCATAACGAAAAGAACTCGATTCGGGTTCGAATCGGCGGTTGCCGAGCCTGGCTCAATATCAAGAGCAGCACTCCGGGAACCGTGCGGCACGAATATGAATATCCGCTGCCGCTAGCCGAGGCCGAGGAAATGCTGGCCGGTCTTTGTCGATCGCCGGTGATCGAAAAACGGCGTTATCATGTCGAGTATGGCGGTTTTACTTGGGAAATCGATGTTTTTTCGGGCGCGAATCAGGGGTTGGTGGTCGCCGAAATCGAGCTGGAGACGGTTGAGCAGGATTTTCCCCGGCCGCCCTGGCTCGGCGCCGAAGTTTCCGCGGAACTGCGTTACTATAATTCTCAGCTGGTTCTTTATCCTTATTGCGCATGGTCGGCCGCCGAGCGGCAGTTCAGCAAAGCGTAATCTTCTATGAAAAAGATTGATTATTATCTTGAACTCGCCCGGGGCCGGATGCCGGCAGATCTTCTGCTGCGCAATCTGCGCCTGGTCAATGTCTTGTCCGGGGAGATTCACGCGACCTCGGTCGCGATCGCCGATGGTATCTTTTTAGGACTGGGTGATTACCCGGCCCGTGAGCAGATCGATTGCGGCGGCCGGTATCTGGTTCCCGGCCTGATCGAGGGCCATATTCATATCGAATCAAGCCAGATTCTGCCGGCCGAGTTTGCCCGTCTGGTGGCGGCGCACGGGACGGCGGCCGTGGTTGCCGACCCGCACGAGATTGCTAACGTGATGGGGGTGGACGGGGTCGAATTTATGCTGGCCGCGACCGCCGGATTGCCGGTCTCTTTCTTTTTCATGGTTCCTGCCTGCGTGCCGTCCACCACTATGGAGACCGCCGGGGACCGGTTGGACGCGGTCGCCGTGACGGAGTTGTTGCAAAAATATCCTGAACGCCTGCTCGGTCTGGCCGAGGTCATGAATTTTCCGGGGGTGCTTAAGCGGGAGCCTGAAACCATGGCCAAAATCAGGGCTTGCGCGGGGCGGATTATCGACGGACATGCTCCGCAGCTCTCCGGTTTCGACCTGAACGCCTATATCCTGGCCGGGCCGGGCAGCGATCATGAGGCGACGACCCTGAGCGAAGCCAGGGAAAAACTGCGCGCCGGAATGCATCTGATGCTCAGAGAGGGGTCGCGTGAACATAATCTGGACGATCTCATTCCTCTGATCAACCGCCATAACCAAGCCAACTGTTCCCTGGTTTCCGATGATCGTCATGTCGGTGACCTGCTGGATAAAGGACATCTGGATTACTCCATTCGCAAAGCGATTGCCGGGGGACTGGATCCGCTGACGGCCATTCAGATGGCGACCATTAATCCGGCTCGTTATTTCGGTTTAAAAAAACGTGGGGCGGTGGCTCCGGGTTACCGGGCCGACGCGATTCTGCTGGATGATCTGGCCGGCTTTGTCATCGACCGGGTTTTTCTGGCTGGACGCTTGCAGCGGGAAGCGGATTTTCGTTCGCCTCTGCAAGCGTTGCCGGGCAATACGGTTTTGCTGCCCGCATTGTCGGAAAAAAGTTTTGCGATTCCGGTTCGAGGTCGCGGCCTGCTGGTTATCGGCATGATTCCGGGCCAATTGGTGACCCGTAAATTAATTCTTGACGCCAAGCTTGAGGAGGGCCTGGCGGTTGCCGACCCGGAACGCGACCTGGCCAAACTGGCGGTTCTGGAACGCCACCACGGCAGCGGCCGCATCGGACTCGGCTTTGTGCAGGGCCTGGGGCTGCGGCGCGGCGCTCTGGCCGGAACCGTCGCGCATGACGCTCATAATCTGATCGTGGCCGGGGTCAGTGATGCCGACATGCTGCTGGCGGCGCAAACGGTCAAGGCCATGGGAGGCGGACTGGCCGTGGTCGCAAACGGCAGGGTGCTTGGCCGCCTGCCTTTGCCGGTGGCCGGTCTGATGAGTGTCGAAAAGGCCGAAACCACAGCTGCGGCCCTGAAGAAATTACAGGCGCAGGCGGCTTTTCTGGGAGCCGAGCACGATCCTTTCATGACCATCTCGTTTCTGGCGCTGCCGGTGATTCCGGCCTTGAAATTGACGGATCGTGGTTTGGTTGATGTGGAGCGTTTTCAGCTGGTCGAGCTCTGGTCTGAACCGGCGTGAGCCGTGGTCTTCGGGTTTGCCGTTGCCTGATAAAATAATTGACAGAAACAGTTCAAACCAGTAAAGCAGGACCTTTTGTTCGAAAATCATGATCGATTTAATTGCGAGGCGCTTGATTTCTTTTGAATTTTAAATATTGGAGAGGCTGTGTTCATGTTTAAAATAAAACCGATAATCTGGTTTTTGGGGTTGATTCTTTGTCTTGCAGGCAGCGTGGCGGGGGCGGCGCAGGAAGTCTGGCTGAGCGACTTTGCCGGGGCTCGGGAGCTGGCCGGAAAGGAAAACAAGTTTCTGCTGATCGATTTTACCGGTTCCGACTGGTGCAGCTGGTGTAAAAAACTGGATCAGGAGGTGTTCAGCCAGGATATTTTTTTAAAGGAAAGCGCCAAAAATTTTGTTCTCGTGAAACTTGATTTTCCTCAGCAGAGTCAGCTCGGTGAAAAACTTACGCAGCAGAATCAGGCCTTGTCGAAGACCTATGAAATCAGTGGCTTTCCTTCGATTATCCTGGCCGACGCGGCCGGGGTCGAGTTCGCCCGGACCGGGTATCAGCCCGGCGGCCCGGAAGCCTACCTCGCCCTGCTGGAGGGTTTTGTGGAAAATTTTCGCCGGTCTTTGCAGCTGCAGTCCGAGGCCGCCGCTTTGACCGGAGTGGCGAAGGCGGAAAAGCTTGACCAGGCAGTGGCCTTGCTGGTGCAAAACGGCAGCCGCAGCGGCTACCAGAGCCTCGCGGATGAAATCATCAGTCTCGATGGCGACGGTCGGGCCGGGCTGCGCCCCAAGTATGAGCTCCCCCGAAAACTTAACGAGATCGAAGGTCGGCTCAATCAGGACAAGGATTTTGATCGGGCCGTGGCTGATCTCGATCAGCTGGCGCTTTCCGCCGCAATGGTTCCTTCCCTGTTGCAGCAGGTCTATCTTTTTCAGGCTGGGGTCCTGATCAAAGGCAAAGGCGACAAACGCGGCGGGCTGGAGAAACTCGTGCTGGCCCAGAAGTCCGCGCCCGAGACCAAGGCCGGCCAGCAGCTGGTTAAATTTATAGAGCGCCTGCAGGAAGAAACGGAAGCTGTTCCCGGAGCTGTTCGCAATCATGAGGCCCCGGCGGCGGCGGCGGGGGCGCAATGACGGCCGCTTCAACTTTCATCCTGCGCGAGGAACGGCCGGTAGACGCTTTGCATCTGACGGTGCAGTCGTTTGTTCACAAGGTGACCGGGGCCGAACATTACCATCTGGCGGCTGACAACCCTGAAAATGTTTTCCTGGTCGGTTTTCGCACGGCTCCGCATGATTCAACCGGAGTGGCTCATATTCTTGAACATACGGTGCTCTGCGGCAGCCGGCGTTTTCCGGTGCGCGATCCCTTTTTCATGATGCTGCGGCGTTCTCTCAATACCTTCATGAATGCCTTTACCAGTAGCGACTGGACGGCCTATCCCTTTGCCAGTCAGAATCGTAAGGATTATTTCAATCTGCTTGAGGTCTATCTCGACGCGGTGTTCTTTCCCCGGCTCGCCGAGCTTGATTTCGCGCAGGAAGGGCACCGACTTGAATTTGTCGATCCGGCCGATGCCCATTCTCCCTTGCAGATTAAAGGCGTGGTTTATAATGAAATGCAGGGGGCCATGGCCAGCCCGGTAAGTTTTCTCTGGCAGGGAGTCGCGCAACATCTCTTTCCGACCTCGACCTATCGGTTTAACAGCGGAGGGGATCCCGAGGTGATTCCCTGCCTGACGCATGCCCGACTGCTTGAGTTTCATCGCCGTAATTATCATCCGAGCAACGCCTTTTTTCTGACCTTCGGCGACCTGCCCGCCGCCCGGCTGCAGGAAGTTTTCGAGGAGAAGGCCTTGCGGGAGTTCAAGGCCGAGCCCGGGGCCCCTTTTCGGGTCGCGCCTGAAAAACGTCTCAAGGCGCCCCTGGTGGTCCGTGAGAGTTTTCCGTGTGAAAGTTCCGGAAAGGACGAGGCGGATGACCGCAGCCATGTTCTGATGGCCTGGCTTTTGCCGGTGGAGGGTGATTTTTTCTCATTGATCGAAGCCCATCTGCTGGCCGCGGTCCTTTTGGACAACAGCTCATCGCCGCTGCTGGACGCGCTGGAATCGAGCGATCTGGGCCGGGCGCCGTCGCCGCTCTGCGGCCTTGATGATGATCATAAGGAGTTGGTTTTCTGCTGTGGGCTGGAAGGCTGCGGCGCAAAATCCGGTCCGCTGGTTGAAGAACTGATCATGAGCACTCTGGAACGGGTGGCCCGCGAAGGGGTGCCTCTGGAGCAGATCGAAGCCGTGCTCCATCAGCTTGAATTGCAGCGCCGGGAGATCGGCGGCGATGGCTACCCCTATGGTTTGCAGCTGCTGCTGTCGGCTTTTCCGGCGGTGGTGCATGGGGGTGACGTCGTCGAACGTCTCAATATCGATCCCGTGCTGGTGGAATTGCGGCAAAAGATCGGAAATCCCGGTTATCTGTCCGGGCTTTTACAGCGTTTTCTGCTGGGCAATCCGCATCGTCTGCGCTTGACCATGGTTCCCGACCCCGAATTGGCCGGTCGCCGGGAAGCGGCCTTGCAGGCGCGCCTGGCGGCCCGCCTGCGGGCCATGGATGAGATCCGGCGTCAGGGACTGGTAAAACGGGCTGCCGCCCTGGCGGCCCGGCAGCAGAGCGTGGATGATCCGGAAATTTTGCCGCGGGTGGGGCTGGCCGATGTTCCCGAAAAATTGCCGATTCCCGAGGGGCAAAGGGTGGCCGCAAAGTTACCCCTGACCTGCTTTGCCGAAGGGACCAATGGCCTGGTCTATCAGCAGGCGGTTTTTGCGTTGCCGAAGCTCAGTGATGAAATGCTGGATCTGTTGCCGGATTTCTGCGCCTGTCTGACCGAACTGGGCTGCGGTGTGTTTGATTACCGGCAGACTCAGGCCTGGCAGGCCCGGGTCAGCGGCGGGATCGGCGCTCATTACAAGGTGCGGGCCGAGATTGATGACAATGCCCGGGTCAGGGGCTTTTTTGTGCTTTCCGGTAAGGCTTTGCGGCGCAATCATGCCTGCCTGACTGAACTTTTGTGCCAAACCATGGCCGCCGCCCGTTTTGACGAACTTGATCATCTTCGCGATATCATGGCCCAGAACCTGGCTCATCAGGAACAGCAGGTAACGGCTTCCGGTCACCTGCTGGCCATGCAGGCCGCGTCCGCCGGTTGTAGTCCGGTCGCGGCTTTGAATCACCGGGTGCATGGGCTGGCGGGCCTGGTCCAGCTCAAACAACTTTTTCGTGAGCTCAGCCGGGATGGGGCGGCGCTGACGCGATTCGCCGAGCGCCTGGCGGCTCTGCATCGGCAGTTGCTGCAGGCGGCCCCGCAATTTCTGCTGGTGGGGGAGGCGGAGCGCGAAGCTTCCCTGGTGCGCGAGTTGCAGGAGGGCTGGTGCGGGTTTGCTGCGGCCGGCCGGGATTTTGTCGATTTTAGCTTGCCGCTGAAGCCTTTCCGGGTCCGTCAGGTCTGGACCATCGATACCAAGGTTAATTTCTGCGCCAAAGCCTATCCGACCGTGCCCATCGCTCATCCCGACGCGGCGCCGCTGGCGGTGCTGGGCGGTTTTTTGCGCAACGGTTATCTGCATCGTGCGATTCGGGAAGAAGGCGGCGCTTACGGCGGCGGTGCCGGGCATGATTCTTTAAGCGCGGCTTTTCGCTTTTATTCCTATCGTGATCCCCGTCTTCTGGAGACCCTGGACGATTTCGAAGCCTCCCTGCAATGGTTGCAGGAAGGAAAACATGAGCTGCGCAACGTGGAGGAGGCGATTCTGGGCGTGGTCAGCCAGATCGATAAGCCGGGTTCGCCGGCCGGCCGGGCGAAAAAGGCTTTTTATGATGAATTGTTTGGGCGCAGCCCCGAATTCCTGCGGGAGTATCGCCGTCGGGTTTTGGCGGTCGGGCTTGACGATCTGCGTCGGGTCGCGGCTTTGTATCTGAAGCCGGAAGCGGCGGGCATCGCGGTTCTGACCGGAGCCCGGCCGGCGCGGCAGGTTTCGGAAAAGCTGGGTCTGGAAGTGATGGCTTTGTAGGCGCGCAGCCTGAGCTTGGCGCGGAGGCCAAACAAAAGGGCGCGAAGTTTATTCGCGCCCTTTTGCGTTTCAGATAAGAGGTTCTGACTAGTCCAGCATCGGTTGCGGGGTTTTTTCCGTGGGCTTGGGCAGGATCGGGTGTTCAATCAGCGGCTGCTTGCCGGTGGTTGCCTTGAGAAAAGCGACGACGTTATCCAGCTCTTCCTGGGGGAGCACGCTTTCCAGCTGGGCCGAACTCATGACGACCACCGCGGCTTTCAGGCCCCAGACCTTGCCGGAGTGAAAATAGGGTGCGGTCAGCTCGATATTGCGCAGCGAGGGTGATTTGAAGACGAATTCATCGCTCACAGCCTTGGTTACCTGATAGCGGCCCTTGTCGCCGGCGATAATTCTTTCGGCCGGAGCATTGATGACGCCGAAGCTGTAATAGTCGTCCCCGCCCATGTTGATGCCACTGTGGCAATCGGCGCAGCCATTGTTGATAAAGGCTCGAAGGCCTTTTTTCTCACTGTCGTCGAGAGCTTTCAGATTTCCTTTGAGAAATTGGTCGAAACGGGAATCGGGGGTAATCAGGGTCGCTTCAAAAACTTCAATGGCCTTGGCCATATTGTCAAAGGTCACCGGATCGGCTTCGCCGGGAAAGGCTTTTTTGAACAACTCGACATATTCGGGCATGCTGTTCAGGGTCTTGAGGACCATGGCCGGGGTGTTGTTCATTTCGACTCCGGCCTGGACCGGGCCCTTGGCCTGCTCGGCCAGATCCTGAGCCCGACCGTCCCAGAATTGGGCGACATTGTAAACCGAGTTCAAGACGGTCGGGGCATTGCGAGGTCCTCTGCGCCAGCCGTGACCGGTCGAGGTTTCCTGGTAATCGGCTCCGCCCAGTCCGACATTATGACAGGTATTACAGCTGATCAGGGCGCTGCTGGACAAACGGGGCTCAAAATAAAGCATTCTGCCGAGTTCCAGTTTGGCCGGGGTGGCCGGATTGCCTTTCAGCTCCGGCGGGTTGTCGGGAATTACCTTGAAATAGCTGCGCGCGTCGGTCAGCAGCTGGTCGTCGGCCAGCAGGGTTCCGGAAAAGGTGAAAAAAGTCATGGCCGTCAAGGCTGCGAAAAACAGGATTTTTTTCATATAGTTCTCCTTGCTGTGTCTGATGGTTTAGCCCGGTGACGGGATTACTGTGGCAGTCTTTGTACAAAATATCTTTAATCCCGGGTTTCGTCAAGGGCTTTATTTCGCATATTGTCGACAGCGCCGGGTTGTCGTCCCGGCCAATCATCGCCCTATAATAAGCTCGGGCTTATTGAACAATGGATTGAGTCCGGCCCGCCAGTCATCCCCACGTCTTGAAGCTAAGCGCGGTTTGGGGCGGCTCAAACCTTATTGGTTCGGCAACTTATTCAGTGAATTTTTCCATTGCTTGTGGAGTTGTGAACATAGCCATTCCTGTTTTCATAGCTCCAAACCCAAGCTTTTTATAAAAGCCTTCCATTTAGTTATGACAACCGAAATTTGACCAGTTGTGATTATCGAAAATTGATCACCCTGATTGCAAGATAAAGTTAAGCACTGATGTTCATGGTTAAATTTTAAGTTTGCTTATTGGTAATGTCTTTCCA